>Ga0307509_10009008_pt1 | contig 12580 bp, 14 predicted proteins | sample 10_EM_MG_FD_202245 | JGI IMG/M metagenome (GOLD analysis project Ga0307509, IMG submission 202245) | Populus trichocarpa ectomycorrhiza microbial communities from riparian zone in the Pacific Northwest, United States - 10_EM | ecosystem: Host-associated > Plants > Roots > Unclassified | place...
ACTTCGGCATCACTACTTATATATGGCATTGCAGGATTGAATAGATGACATTGGATACAGAAACAAGAACTAGTAGTAGTAACAGAGTAACAGGCCAAAAACCAACCAAACTAACAAACACACAGAGGGCACATGCAGATTCACGGCATGCTCAGAAGTTCGATCAGTTACATAATACCAAGGGGGTGGCGGAACGAGGATCCCGAACCAAGGGTTGGGGGGGGGGTCCGGCCAAAGGCAGAAAAAAAAATTGTGACCTCACCGATTTTGATGGCGGAAGTGGTCATTGACGCACCCAGAGGAACTTTGGATGGCTCTCGTGGAGTTCAAGATGTGTTTGAGTCACTGTAGTTACTGTGTTGGCTGTTGTAGAGAGCAGGACAAGGGGGTAACAATGAAAATCACAAAACTTGCCACTTTGAGTAATTTTCCCATGTATGTTCCTCTGCATAAAGATTTGTGCACAGAACACTTTCAAGCTAGATTTGGATCTTATAAGTTTGTGGTCAAATGGATAGAGTGTATCAGTACATGAATCAAGAAAAATTAAATTTTTATGATGAAAAAACATTGAAAAAAAAACATTGGAACTCGGAAAACATACTATATTTGGCAGGAGGGGGGTCAGCCAGATCCACGAAAAAAAAATTGCGAGTGTTGGTCTCTTTTCCACGTTCCGCCACCCCCTTGCATAATACATTCCCAAGCGAACGGAAATTTTTCGTGTTGCAAGTAGTATGTACGTTCCATTCCTCATTTTCTTTGGGCTGGAATTGCTAATACATCTTTAGCCGATTCTAAAGTCTTTACTTGATCACATCAGAATCTGTTGGAGTACTGTAACAAAAATGAATAGTGGCAACGCAGCATTTCTTATAAATAAATCAATTGCATAGCGAGATAGCAAGGACTCGGAGTACATGCCGTATCATATCATATCGTCATTAAACTCCAGTCGGGATCTAGGGGCTGACCCTAGTCAGTCAACTCATCGTCATCGTCGTCTCCAACATTTTCCTCGTCTATGTGAGGATTTCTCTCGATCTGGTATTGGTATCCAACAAAGTTCATAACGCTGTACAACATAAATCAGAAAAAAGTTTTTTCTCCGAATGCGAGGAAGAACATACTATATCGTGCCATCGGCACAACCAACTACAACTTCCTCGTGACTGAGTTGCATCGACATCGGGTTTTTATCTGGTGTGGCCAGACCAGCGAATTTAGGCGGCAGCTGGCCAAGAAGGCCTCTGACTCCAGCCGTCGAACCAATAGTCACCTCGCCCAAAGCGCCCCATGCACCAGTAAGAGGCACTATATTATAGTCAATATCGACAGACGGTGGGCTCGGTTGCTGCATAATGAATTGGAGGTCGTCCTGATCTCCATCGCCCTCTTGTTGTTTGGAGGGGCCGAGATTTTCTTTGTCCTGATGCGTAGACATAAAGATCTAGAGAAAAGGAGGCTTCACATGGGCTGCGACACAAAATGAAGGAAGCTATAACTCACCCGTCTGTCGGCACCCGCCCGCGAGCTGAACCGCGTCGCAGTAACGACACGCCTCTTCATTGGATCCACTGCTCCAACAGCCACATCCGGTGTCTCAACGATAGCCACCAACTTGGGCGGCGCTGTCAGTATCGTTGCACGTCCATAGCGAATTGGGAATCCTCCAGCGGAGGTACTATCCCTTGGCGACGGAGTGAGAGGAGTTGTTGGTGTCCTCGAGCCGCTAACATTTAAACGGGACTTGTTAAGCGAAGTGCTGTTGCCATGTGGTGGAGCAGCCAACGAGACGCGACGTTGGGGTGTAGAGATCGACGAGGTCGAGCGGCCGAGGACAGAACCAGTTCGGGTGCGTGGTGGCCCTTGGCTAGCCGTGAACGACACAGGCGAGCTCGCTGTAAGTGCGGTCGCTATAACTGGTGTACTTTCGCCTTCTTGCCATTGGAGGTGCAGGATCACGGATTTGGTAGCACACTGGAATTAAATATCAGTAAAAAATCCCGGCGACAGGATTTTGCCACGTACTGTCATCTGGGTACCCTTGGCAGCGAACCACCTATCAAGAAAGGTTCAGTTCAGTACCAAAGGTGTTCATTCATAACTGACTGTAGCATGTTGTTCGGGGCAGAACCAACGTTAAATAGCTTCGAATTCAATACGGGATCTCCACCGCCGAGTTCCGAAAGTTTGAATTGCGAAATCATTTCTCGGCGTTCTGTCAAAACAACAAGCAAGTCAGTCCTTCTGCAAAAAGTCAAGAGAAAAATGGACACTGACTAATAGAAAACACCCGAACGATACCATCGATAGTAACACTGACCACCCTCTCTCCTTCGTCACCAGCACCGCCACTTCCATCGCCAGCAATGAGCTGAACCCCAATATTGATCGTCGTTTGTTGGCCAAACCGCACGATCTTGGTCCCAGCGCGCCAGTCCCAACATACGAGGGCCTTGTCTGCCCCAGCAGAGACAAGGTTCTTCGATGACAGAGCAACCGCGCGAATTCCGTTGAGATGACCCGCGAGTTGTTGAAGAGGGGTAAACGTAACAGAGGAAAAGAGATGTACGCGACTACAAAAAGTGGTATGAGCATGCTAGCCACCAAGCAAACAGGATAGACTTTACCCGACATCATGGAATCCAACCACAAAGACCTCTAATGATCACAATCAGCCCTCATGAATGAAAATTCAACAGATGCACCCACCTTCTTCTGCCAGGAAGTCAACACAACTAACCGGTTTCTTGACTGGCAAACACTTCTTCATCTCGCCTGTTTCAATGTCCCAGAACCGGATCGTCTCGTCATAGCTACCACTGATGAGGCGCTTTCCACGCAGTAGGAGGGTGGTACAGAAGTTAGTGTGCCCATTGAGGAACCTAATTGACTGTGGCAGGGCATTCCGGAAATTGGACTCGCGATGGTGGAGAGATCGGTAGAGAGGTTCCCTAATAATGAAAAATAAAAAATGAACAAGGTAAATGTGAATATATGCGCAAAAACTTACCAGCCTTGTGGACTAGCAGGTGCTTGGACAGGGCTCGGGTCGTTCGCAGTTATCTTCAAGCAGTGATATTGCCACAGCGCAGGATGGTGAACAATGCTTTGCCATTTCCTCGAAACCTGGTTATGAAAAAGGAGATATTCAGAGACAGGAATTGACATAGGGCAACGAACATACCGGTTCAATGGCGAGGAGCTCGCGGACAGATAAATTCTTCAAGATACGGAAGGTTAGATCGGGCACAAGGTGTCCTAGGACATCAAATGTTGATTTGGCATATTTCTCTAGCAGTAAAATCTGTAGGCTGATATCGCCAGGAAGGCAGGCTGTGGGAGAGAAGACGTTTAGTTTCGCGAAATGTCACAGAAGACACGAATAAACCCCACAATCTAGAATAATTGCGATTCTTTGAAGGACGAATCAGTATGGGGTTCGCAAAAGTGGGAAACAATGCCTACAGTCTCATTCGTTCTTCCCTTGCTAGTCCTCTGAGTGCTTTCCTCACCTCAATCTCGCTAAACTGTCCACTGCCATCGCCCTTCAATGCCTTCACAATGTCTCCAGCATCATCGAACTCCTCATCATCACGATACCCACTCCAGTAGCCCTTTTTCTTCTTTCCACCACAAATGCAGAGTCCATCCACGTCAGAGCCTAGCAACTGATGCGTGTGGGTCGCAGAAGTGATCGCCGGCGAGGAATCGCGCAGAACGCGAACTTGAGCTTGCAGAGCGTGTAATTGTGCCGCTGTCGAAGCCTGCGCACGCTCAAGGAGACGTTTATAGTGTAGAATCTTTTTCGTGTGCATCCTCAGAATGTCCTGGAGGGCATCGTCCATCTAAAGAAAAGGAATTGAGAATCAAAAGAATTAATAGATGAGGACTGAATATACTTCTTCGTCGACGTCTCCGTCGTTGACGTCAGTAACCATCTCGAGCGACATGTCGTCTCCGTCCCAAAAGGCATTGCCTAGCCCATCATCCGTCGCGACTGCGGTTCCTGTTCCATTACTTAGAACCTTGGAAGGGTTCTGTCCACGCGGTGATGACCACTTTTCCGAACCACCCTTCTTCAGAGGTTTTTGAGGAGTTGATTTCGGAGTGGCTCTTGGGGTGGCGGCAGGCTGCTTAGAAGGTGTGATACTTCCCAGGACAAACTTCGGGGGAGGCGTAGCCGTATTTATAGGTTGAAGCTTAGCCTTCGATTGAGGACTAGGTGTAGTGAGACTGATGGAAGGAGAAGGCGAAAGAAGCGAACTCGAAGACAGCTTTTTTGAAAGAGTACTCGAGGTTGATGGAGTCGCAACGTTGGTCGTTGACCGTCGCGGTGGTGTCATGGAAGTAATGCGTGCCCGCGGATGAGCCAATGATAAGTCCTCTTCTTGAATTGCTTTCGTGGGCGGAGAAGCCATATAAAGCGATGTCGAACGAGCCATGCGCATGGACCCTGTAACTGAAGGCGACCCGACAGTTTTGCTGAGATCTTCGACATTGAGGGGTCGCGGTGGAGTTGAATTTCCAGGGTCCAGTCGAGGAAAGTTTTGGATAGGTGCTGAAAGGCGTTTGCTGAAGGACGGAATGGATGTTCGCTTCGCACTGACGGATGGAACTGGCACAGGAGTCGCGTTCGGAGATCGAGAGGTGCTTATTTTGTTAGAATTGCGAATAGTAGTGCTACCGCTGACCAGAGAGGCGTTGGATGTTGCCCTGGGCTTTGAAACACTTGCAGTTGACATGGACGACCCAAGCGTCGATGAACGTCTAGTTGAAATAGAAAAACGTGTGGAGGCCTCTGATGGTGGATTTTGGGGTCTTGAAGACATTGTTCGAAGTTAAGAGGAAGAGGCGTCGAAGGTTTTGGAAAGCAAGAAACGCGTCCTTATTACACAGCAATTTCCCTTTTGAAACCTTCTCGGGGTGTCAAACTCGATGCCTGATGAGTTTAATTTTTCGAAGGCGATTTCGATGCGAGTGGTACTTTTGTCAAGCTAATCAGACCATGGCTCTCTAGGATGATACGACGCGATTCCATACCTTTACACCCGTCCAATTATCCAGAAAAGTTGTAAAACGCGTATTATGGCTCCAATTATTTCAAATGTCGTTGCCAGTCTGAAGAAAACTCTTGTTTTCAGATTCTTCAGATGTGGGACCGTACAGGTGGACAATACCTGAGTTTCTTCTGTAGATTTCGGGGAGAGTCGCGTGGTCTGCCAAGCTAATCAGATGTTGGGTCTCCAGGATGATACAACGTGTCTCCACACCTTTTACGCCCTAAATTCACAGAATACTTTGCGACGATCTCTCCAGCAGAAATCTAGAGCAAGCTGGTGATAGTAAAATGCAACACCCTCTCCGAATTCTGACAGAAAACCTCTGGGATAGTCAGGATTTGATATACTGGCAAGGCGGATGAGTCCAAGGATGAACGTCTGAACGTTGGCGTAACCGTCTGTCATCACAATCTTTTTTGGATTATGTTGCTATGTAGGCGTTGTTTGGCAAAGGCACGATAAAGAAATGACGCGATCGGCTCACTCTTGACTTTGCGTCATCATTATTTTTTCGTCTTTGTTTGATTTTCGCCATGTATAAGTTTGCGTCCTCACTCATGCTCAATATTTCCAGATAAAAAAAGAGGAATCCCACACAAGATGTTGAATTCCATGACAACCTCAGGGCGGTGCTGGCCAAAAGATCCGAATCGCGACTGCTGCCGGAAACACTCGCAACTTATTTAAAGAGATGACCAACGATTGGTGGTGTTCTGCAACAGGCTGGCCTTGTTCCACTGCCGCTCCTCGCAGTTAAGTCGTCTTGAAGGCTTCTCCTGATCCTACGAACGGGCTGGTCCTGTTTCGACTCTCCAAATTCGTCGCACTGGATAACGCTCTGAATGATGCCCTCGACCCAAGAAACTTCTCGTAACTCTCTGGTTTTGTCTACTACAGAAACGCTCCAGGCCACGCAAACCCCCACGGTTTACATACTACGATGCATTCCGGCTCGAACGGCGGTCTTCATCTCGGCGATCCTTCTTCTGGGCTGCTCTAGTTTATTCTGCTCCACAGGTTGGACCGTCGCAGAGAAGCTTGGTCAGTCCCCGTCTATGGCGGTTTGTTTTTGCAGCTAAACCGCTGACAACATCCTAGATAAATACATCACCGACATGCAGAGAGTAGCGATCTATTTCCATATGATAAATTGTGCGTTTATCTGGGGGGCCAGTCTCGTCGGGTGGGTGACATAAGGATGACTACCCGATTTGTATTATCCCAGCTAACTTTGCGTCAGTATCTATGCAGCAGCCATGAATAAGAAACCTAGCCATTCACTGCTCTTTGCCGCCCTCTTACTAGGGCAGATAATGTTTGGCATTGCTTCGGGCGCATGGTGCCTCCAAATCATCTTTGCCACCGCCAACTCTGGCGGGCGTGCAACGGCATGTGCCGCAATGGTAGGACGTTGGGTTAGCTTATGCCGTAGCCCAAGCTTAGTCAAGGCTCTCTCGTTGGTTGCGTTCCAGGTCGTGTGGATACTCGAGATTGGTATGTCAGACTACATATTTTGCGATTCTAATAAAACTAATAAAAACCCTCATTTTCTTAACCTGCACAGTTGCTATCTACGTCGCCAATCGCTTTGCAAAACAATTGCGGGAGGAAGATCTCCTAAAGTCTTTATCTTCTCCAACGAATTCAGAGTATGCGTAGTACTGCGCGTTGGAATGAAAGTTGATTTCGCAGGCTCCATGGAATGCGGATGGACCGGTACGGTACAGTCCCAATACAGGATTGTCCGACTGTCATCTGCAGGTTTACGATGCCTTGGGGATTATGAAACTTGAACTCTGATAGGCTTTCGGGCACGTTCGTGGGGTTGCTCACTGGGGTTTCAATGGCCGCTGTAGCCTCAGATTAGACCGCCGATAGCTTTTCAGTTTGTACAAACCAAAAGGTCGGAGAGCCATTTCTTAAAGTGGTTTCTAGAGGCAGTGTCTTTCATCCTCGTGTACGTTTATAATAAATTCAATCAAAGCTATTGCAGCTTTACTTCCTACTTGGAATCATTGAAGTACACATTCCTATCATAATTTATGGGCTTAAGGAAGATGGTGGTTTACAAGGCGGAATATTACGGTTACTTGAGTATACAAAGAAGCTCATAGAAGCCCATTCTCGAGCCATATGCCCTGCATCGTGGCTTCATGAGCTTTCCGGTTTTCAGATGGGGCATAAAACACATTCTGGAGTCTAAGAAACTAATGTACAATTTAGGTAGACAGGAATCAATGAAGAGGAAGGTACAATACTTTCTGCGAGAAGACAAGTGGTGTACAATATCACGCCTTTCTTCTCGACTTTTTCTTCTTCTTTGGCGTTGGTGTCGGCGGGGTCTGGGCAAGCTTTTCCAACAAATCAGGTGGCAAAAACTCCTCGATGTTAAGACCGGACAGATCAAGATCACCAATGTTGGATTCCCCAATCTGATGAAACGAGGCGGGCTCCATCAACGCCAACGCATTCGGATCATTGGCCGCATCGCCTTCATCCTGTCCAATTCTTGTGAAGAATGTATTACGCCAGTTCTTATCGTATTTCATATGATATGTCGCGGGCCAATTCGAGATATCTGTCGGAAGGGTATACCCATCCAGAGGGTTCGGTAAGATTCCGCTGATGTCATGCACAAAGATCCGGAGTAGGCCACTCCTGTGCGAGAGGGTGCGTTCAGTGAGCTCGGGGGTTGCCAGGGGTCCCGCACGGTAGTCCAGGAATTGATGCATCTCGTCCATGGTTTTAGGCTGGAGATCTTCGACTCTGAACGTTATTACACCTGTGACACCCTCTTCTGTGGTAGTGAGAATCGTTTCCTTTGCCCTGACAATTACGAAGAGGACGTTGGTTTCTGATAAAAGGACAAATGAAGAATAAAGTTATGAAAGGGATCCCAGCATAAAGGGGTGGGCAATACGCACCGACCCGTTCCTTTCCTTTCCGAAGTTCAAGGGCGCTGATAGCTGGGACTTCCAGAAAGCCGCTCAGACTCTTACAGAACCTCACAAATGCCTTGAATGTCCGCTCCACCCTAGGACCATGTATATGTACAGCCAAGAGCAGTTTCACATGTGCATAGCAATCAACTTTGTGAAAGCGCCATTGGGCCTTTTGACACGCCCTCGACTGAGAAACAAGTAATCAATCGATACACGATCCCAAGAAGCGATCTACGAGAGGAGGAAGACTAGACTTACACAATAGCGGACCTCCCTGCATTTGGCGCACGTCAGAAGTTGGGGTGTGTGCAGCTTATTGCAGTTCTTGACAGCTTTATCACAATATATACTCTCGACATGTCTGAAGCAGTTCTCGCATTGTTCGCAGCGTCGGTCTCCCATGGTGGATATGTTGGTTTGTGGTTTGGAGCTTGAGCTCGGAGCATTCGGCTGCTGTGGGAATGAATCCATGAAAAACCTCCCGGGTCCTGTAATAACGGATAGAACTCACCTTTATGGGATAAAATACAACAATTCCAGGGTCTTGTTCTGGTACTTTCTAGATGACACGACAGTTGTGGACGAAGCTTGATACCAACTCAGGAAGCACGATTAGAAACTCACACGGTGCGGCCCGCGAATATATGCCGAGGACAACGCAAATGACTCGAGGACGCAAAATGAACCTTTCTGACTGGCGCTACAATGTCATCGTTACTCTTTCACCACTCATGTTTACTGCCTATTACGAGATCCATTTTTTTCGACCCTTGGTCTTTAACCATCCCCCCTGGGTCTGAATGTATTGCCCTTGCCATGCAAAAACGTCTGGTTCCTGAATGGTGGCTCCTTAAATAATCTGTGCGTGCCACCCACAAATTGGGTTCAGAACATTGATGAGTAATGGAGATTCCATTTGTATTCCCTCATTGTCTAAATAATTCGAGGCAGTGCATGTGAACGCTGATGGTCTGTAAGAACGGAACTCGATCTCTGATTCAACTCACCTCGAAGACCAGAACGGAACAACGATCCATGACGTCTCCTGTACCCTGAATCTTCCCGAGATCAAAGGAGATCAACTGATAGCCGTCGACTGTCAAGCGCCGAATCGGGCGCCTATCTTACAAGTAGGGTCCATTAGGGTATATGACTTCTTTTGTACCTTTTAACTTTTGACCCCTGGCATACTAAGGGCCCGACGGGACTCATCAGGGGAGGTTAAGGTGTCGATCATCCTATCATTCAGTATCCCAAAATAACACCTTCACTCTACATAGACGCTCCATGTGCTCTTGACATCCTTGCCGTCGGGCCGTTCCTCTATTCGCTTTCTAGGGAGGTAAGCCAGGGAAAAATACTTACATTTCTCATGACTGGTATACATTGCGCAGAATTACATTATAAAGCACGCTCTCATCCCCATGGTTTTTACTTATCACTCCCTTGTTCTCATCATCCTTCAATCTCAGTAACCAATGCCCTGGCACCCCGTAACGCTCAACGATGGTGAGGGTCTTTGAGGCGTAGATTTGTGAAATGCGCCTTGACTCACCAGTGCTTGATTCTTCTATGCAGGGAATGTGATGCCTGGTATCGCGTAAGTTGTCCAAAAAGCCATTGCTACAGCCTCAAGGCTCCTTGACACCAAATGGCGGTGCTATCTTACCAGTTACGGAACATGGCGAACAGGAAAAGGTCGCCAGCCAGTCGACTCGCTTAAGCAGGCATTTTCTGCGGGAATCATGCACGTCGGTGAGAACCCAACTCAGCTAGTTCCCTCCTCCAGGTTCGATGGGGGAACAACTTACTTGTGGGTCACGTCTGGCCACTATAGATACAGCACAAAATTATACAAACGAACCAGAGGCTGGGATTGCGATACGTGAATGTGGTATCCCGAGGGATAAAATATTTGTTACGACGAAATGGTCTGCTCTGAATGGATTGGATATCGCGACTTCGTTCAAGAACAGTCTCAAGAATGTAAGTAACGAGCGGGGTAGTGCCCGAGTAGTTAGTGAATGCTCCTTGCATTCCAGCTCGGGCTTGCGTACATTGACCTATACCTCATCCACGGACCTGAATTGTGCGATGATATCCCAAAGTGCTGGAAAGACATGGAGAAGATCAAGGAATCTGGATTGGCGAAGTCCTTATTATTTCTTCCGGCTTCTCATAGACGGCGATTGACTCGTTTACTATAGGAGCATTGGGGTCAGCAACTTTGAAGTCCCACATTTAGAGCAGGTATTCTCTATCGCGAAGCACAAACCAGTTGTAAACCAGGTATGATACTAATTGAAGAGCCAAAATTTCCCATTCCTAAATATTCGTGGATTTGTTATAGATTCTCCTCCACCCATACGTTTACAAGGAGCAATTGCCCATCCTCGAGCTTTGCGACAAGGAAAATATCATTGTTGAGGCCTACAGCCCCCTCATGTGGGTTCCTACTCTGATTGTCCTGTTAAATCTGTCCAAATCTATTCGAAAATTTAGACCAGTCACCAAGCAACCTGGAGGACCAGTAGACAAACCTGTCGGAGAAATTGCCGGTAAATTGGGAGTATCCATGGATCAAGTTCTCCTCGCGTGGGCTAAGGCCAAAGGATCTGTACCAGTCACGTAGGTCCTCTGTTAACACGTACATAAACAAGTAGCCCTTCTAATTTCAAGTGCCACCATCTAGGATGAGTTTGAAGAAAGAAAGATTGTTGGGATATGTTCAGGCTGGAGACCTTGGTACGTAGAATTTTTATTGACGCAAGGCCTGAGAAAGCTATCTAACTCTTCTATTTTCTTCGAAGTACTATCTCCAGAACACATCACAGCGATTGATGGAGCGGCGGGAGCGACTTCGATTGCTTGAAGAGAGGATTCAAGTGAAGAAAGCGCCGATTGGCTCTATATAAATTACTCTCTTTACTAAAATGGACAAAACGAATAATTTAAATGAACTGAAATATGAAGCATCTAGCACTTGTCAAACAGAACTTTGTGGTCTGGGAGACTTGGACGTCAAAACGAACGGGATTTCCGGGCCGAGGCCATCATTTGATTCGGTTATCCCACTGCATTTTGCAACTTGGCTCTTGCCAAAAGACGACACGAGTCAATGACTATGGCTTGCGCATTCCCGGGATACGAACACGTCTGTTTAGAACTGGAATCCCTGCTCTCCATGCATCCCCCGCCATTCATCTATATTCGGGACATAGAATCCGTCGCGACAACATTCTCGGTCATTGACACCCTTTTACACGCTCTTTCCGACGAATCGTACTCCATCCTGACAGATGTTAAGATCTGCCACGCTCGGGTCGACGCCATCGCCTGTTTTAACGCACGTCTCTTCTACGAAGCTGTTATTAACTCTCTCGTCCAGTTCGAGCCAAGCTGGGAGGACGGATGTGGAAATTGGCAATCAGCCACCGAGATGAGGTGGAACGAGAACATGGACGCGTTCTTGCACGGTCTGCGAGCGGCGCATATGGGGCTATCCATGCAGAAGAACTATACAGGAAAAGGAAAGGGGAAAGAAAAGGCTGGTGGATACGAACATGTGAGGTTTGTCATCGTCGTCGAACGCGCCGAGAGACTGAAAGAATCGCTTCCTGAACTCCTCGTGCCACTTACGCGCCTTGCAGAGTTGGTGAGTCGGATTCGTTTATCTCGCGTTCTTTGCTGATCTATTAATGTAGGCACGACTCGACTTGAGTGTTATATTTATATCCCAGGTTGGATGGGAGGATATTAGGCCACCGCTTGGCGCGTCTCCAGATCCGTATTACATCGACATACAATCCCCATCAAAAGACAGTACGTCCTGCACCGTCTCCCCTCCTTCGCGTGTTTGACCATGCTTCCTGCTCAGACATCGTCGAAGGACTCGTCGCGAACTTTGAGGCCATCTCCAATCCCCAGAGTTCATACAATCCCTATCACCCCGCCCTCAAACCTCTCTACACGCATTTTGTCACCATTCTATGCGATGTCTGCTTTCCATTTACCCATAGCCCACAAGAATTGCAATATATAGCTGCCGCGCGTTGGCCAGGGTTCGTCAAGCCAGTTATAGACGACCAACGCCAGAAAAGTGAAAAGGCGGTAGATGATGAAGACGTCGACATGGAGGACGATTCTGAACACACGCTGCCCAAGGAAATTATGCCACCAACAGAAGACGTCCGCATGCGGCTCAACAAACTATTCAACTCCTCGCTGAGCATGGCCCTCGAATCGCTCCTCCCAAGGCTCACCAATGCAGCGGACTGGGCACGGGCGAATGAACCTCCAGACGATTTGCTGTCCTTCCCGCGTACCTATACACTAGAGCAGGCCAGAGGCTCTTCGAGTAGCGCAAAGGCGAGCCAGTCGTCGGGCGACAAAGAAGAAGGGATACGCACCTTGCCGCGGTTGTCGAAATTTATTTTGTTAGCGGCGTTTTTGGCCTCGACGAACCCACCCAAATCTGATTTGAGGATGTTCGGGAGGGGGTTGGATGAGAAGAAGCGGAAGCGGAGGGTAATGAAGAAGAGTGCGGGAAAGGGTGGCGTGGCGAAGGTAAGT
>Ga0307509_10009009_pt1 | contig 12579 bp, 18 predicted proteins | sample 10_EM_MG_FD_202245 | JGI IMG/M metagenome (GOLD analysis project Ga0307509, IMG submission 202245) | Populus trichocarpa ectomycorrhiza microbial communities from riparian zone in the Pacific Northwest, United States - 10_EM | ecosystem: Host-associated > Plants > Roots > Unclassified | place...
GTGCTCGCACAAGGTCGGAGTAGTGGTGAATGTCAAAGGCTTAAATCTGATATCTACTTAAGTTTAAGCGTTTGGCATTCTACTTCGATAACCAACTTTTCCTCGAGAGAACTTATTGAGTGAAGCCTACAGCTTAACGATATTAAGTTTAACCGTTTTGATTCTTCGTGAATTTTACTCTTATCTTTATCTTCTACTTTGAGTTTTGGTGCGGTCGCAACCTTAGAGTTCACCTCTCTATAGGGTGCCCCCGTTACATATGGAAACCCTTTCGACAACACAATTACGATTTCATGAAACAGGAGGGGTGTCACAGAAAAGGCATCAATCCAAGGATGCAAGAAGTGCGCAAAGAATCACAAAGGTATATGTTTGAAGAACATCCGGGTACTGGACAAAGGGGAATTCTTTTTCGCAGACAAGAAGGAATTGAAGTGTAGAGGTTGGGGAGGTAATTTTGGAGGAGGAAGTACCACAAGGCCAGGTGGTTCTGGTTTGTGGGTACACTTGAAGAGAAGGAGGGATTGTGGGGAAACCTGGAGAAAATTATTTTGGGAAGAAACGATCCAAGGATGGGATAAGTGGAACAAGGAGTATAAAACCGCTCTTGTTATAGGATGGTTTAAGGATGGTTGTAAGGAGAAGAGGATAGATTGTGTAGGATGCAGGAAGAATATGTTGAAGTTTGGGATAGGGTTACATGTTAGGACGATTGAGAAGTGTTATATGAGTTGTGAGAGGGTGTTATTGGAATCATGCCGGACACGATGTTGTTGTTTTTGTTTTGTTTTGTTTTGTTTTGTTTTGTTTAGTTTAGTTTAGTTTAGTTTTGTTGTTTTTGGTATGTTTTATTTTTAGGTATGAGGGATGAACTGGCGTACTTCGGAATTGTACTGCCGTAGGATAGATAGCCAGGACTGGAATGCTTCCTGTAGGTTACAAATTTATTATATTAAGGGGCTCTTTGAAGACTTAGTAAGCAAAAAAACAAAACAGGAAATATTCATTCTTCAGAAACCGGGAAGGGGAGTAAATTATCAAGAATAGTCTGCTTTGCCATAAATCCTTGTTTACCTGCTTCTTTTACCACACTTTGCTGTCTTTTACCATAAAAATTTTTTGTTTCTTTACCTTCAACCAGCTTCAAATGTCATTATTTACTGTTTTATTAGAAGGGGTTCTATATTATCCCCTGCAGTGTCGATAGCGCCGAACCCCCCCACATCACGCTAATATGTGAACTAAAAAACTAGCTTCTCACTTTTCTTGCAATGTCAATTGGGTGATATCAAAAGCATTTCAGGTCAAGTTATTAAGTAGATCTTTTTCGATTAATAGGTGCACTAAACCCAATCTGAGGGTGATGTTGCCTGTGAGGTAAAGCACCCATCAATATTTACTAACCAATATCCAGAGTCATGTGATAGCATTACACCTCTTTGAGGTTGAATCTGCCAATGAAACAAAAACGCTAATTTCACTAGTGTCTCTTTAGCACCGTGTAGGGAAATCCGGCACTATCAACACTGCAGGGGATAACCCCCGTGTTCGAAAAAGCGCGTTCCAGCCCTTCGATCATTTCTTGATTCACCCCTTCGTTGCAACATTGTTCAGTGTAGTTACATAATCCCCCCCGACGACCACCACGATGTCACCTGATCCGCCTTAGTTTGTGCAAGCCTCGCCTCGCCCTCCTTCATCCCACTTCACCCTCTCTTCTCCATAATATTATCAAATCGCAACCCTCATAAACCGCTCAGAGCACAATGTTCAACCCCCTAACAAGAGCCCGCCTTACCTTCTCCCCCCTCTCCCCCCTCTCCCCCCTCTCCCCCTTCTCCTCCCTCCTCCGCCTCTCCCGGCCATTCCCTTGCCCCCTCCCCCGCACACTAACCACAGCCGCCCGACCAATAGGCACATTCACCGAACGTCGTCCCAACCGCCCGCTCCCCGGTTCCTCTTCCCCTCCCCTCCCCCACCAACAACCCCACTAACATCAACCCACAGACCAAAAAAAATCCCCCACCATAACCTTCCTCACAATCCCGCTCTTCGCAAGCATACTCCTACTGGCAGCCGTCGGCATCTTCAACTACCAAAAGTCCTCCTCGAGCGTGGTCTCGTCGACGCTTTATGCGCTGCGCGTGCACCCCATCGCGCGCGAACTATTGGGCGAGGACATCTCGTTCAAGAGTAAAATGCCGTGGATCCAGGGCACGATGAATCAGTTGCGTGGGGATATCGACATCACCTATGGGGTTAAGGGGACGAAGGGGGAGGGGGTTATGCACTTTCGCAGCGTGAGGAGGGAGAGGATGGGGCTCGTGAGTTTTTTTCCCCAACTTCCATGTCCCATCTGCTCTGGCGAGGTTTTGGTAGTGGCAGTGGCGGAGCCGAGCGAGCGGATGGAGGGCTAATTGTGCGTGGCCCCAGTTTGAGACACTGGATTGGAGTTTGGTAATGAGGGATGGGCGCAGAGTTGTCTTGCTTGATAATTCTGCGGCGGACCCGTACCCGCAGGCCGCTCTTACCGCCCCCTGAGTTATGGATACAATATACATTGACGGAGAGGGGTCACGCTCTACAACTCGAGGGCTATGTACATATGAAAATAAAGCATGCAGAACTAGCAGAACACAATGCAAAAAAGTGGCTCTCTATGGACGAGTGAGTCGTGGACAAGGAGTAACAAGCAACGAGGAAAATAGTAAATGCACTTTCAATCTATTTTAGGAACACAAACGACGAAGAGAAAATAATGCGACACATCGACACCTTCATCAAGGGAAGGAAAAAACAAAGCATATTCCAGTTTTACATGTCTATCGTCGCCTCAAACTTTAACACCCCCTCCTTACTCAGAACACCATCGACACATGATATGATTGATGGAGAGGGATCACTTGCTGTGTGCGCTACCAGTACTAAGCCAGCAACCTTGACGCTCCGTGTAAGGGCAGGTACCATTTCCTATATTCATGAGTGATAATCCGTATCTACGAAAAGCGAGACCACTTACCATAAGCCTGGACGAGCATATTATACCCATCAGGTTATTGCTAGACGCAAACCTGACAGCCTCCTTCAGTGAAGTTCGGCTTCTGGTGCTGGATGCTGTTCCCTGAAGGTCGTCATTCGGCTCCTTTCCAAGATCATTGCAGTAAAACACCGGGTCTACACACTAGTCAGCAAAAGCAATATCGATATGTGGCGAGCTCCATACAGTTTGGCTGCTTCCAATTCAATGCCGTGCACACATTTGAATTAAACGACGAAAAAACAATCGACCGGGTGAGATCTGGTGATGCCTGCTTCAGAGTCCTCGCATGATCGAAGACCACGGTCAACACCGCGTCAACAAAAGAATTGGCATTGATGGTTCCACCAAGCCCATGATGCCGTTTCTCCGTACACGTTGGGTATATAACGTTGAGGTCAAGATGTACGTCAACTGGTAACAGCGATAACACCTCCTGGAGGGTCAGGAACGAGTATGCTAAAAGAAAATGTAATTCCGCTAAGCTTTGGATATTGGGCAATCGCTGCTGGGCCCCCTCGCTCCCTGCTTGAGCACCAATCTTCTGGAACTGGGCATGAGTGACGCTGCAAACGGGGACTTCAAGCCCACTGAACGGAATGCTCCATGAAGGGTATATAACCGGCACCCCTTCGCTGGTGAGTTGGATGCAGAGTCGGACATATTCCCCAGCTAAAGACGACCCAGTGATAAGCGCGTTCGGATGCGAATCAAACTGATTTGTCGCCTTCCAGTACGTCGCAAAGTGGGTAATCTCAAGAGGGACACCCTGAAACGGATTGATAATCTGGAAGTCGAACGAAATCTGACCTATAGCTCTAAGCCTTGAATCAAAGAGCGGCAGCACGCAATGCCCTGAGCTCTGGGAGCTGAAAGTATTAGGCAAAGCCACCGTGCGCGCGATGACCTTGGATCCAAACGTCGGGTAAATATCAAAGTCAATGGTAAACATATCTAATGTATCAATCTGGAAGGACACAATCTTCGCATCTTCATTCAGAGGAAGAAGTATATTTCGAGGAATCAGGTCGGATGATTTCGACGATATCGTAAGCCTTGCAGCAGGGTATTTGCCCTCGTGATAGAACGCGATTGGCTTGCCATCCGTTTCGTCGAACGTGAGCTGAACAAATGTCTTATTCTCGAGGAAGTTGTGCCCATATCTTCGGAGAGGGAGTATGGGAGGAGGAAGGGAAAGATCCGGAATTCCATCAGAATCGATAGTCATCTGCGTTCCCGATACCGTCGAAGCAATAGACGCCGGTGACGGCCTCATTGGAGCAGCAGTTCCCAGAACTCCGAGTGCCCCTCCAGCAGCAGAAAGAAGTTGCATGCACTCTAGATGACCTTCCCAGGCTGCATAATACATTGCTGATAATCCCTTCTCGTCAAGTATATCCCCTCGAGCTCCACTCTCCAACAAAGCCTTCAGACACTCAACATGTCCCTCGCTCGCAGCGTGGAACACAGCAGTCCACTGGAACAGCTTATCCAATTCATTCAAGTTTGCCCCATATTGCTTCAGCGTCATGAGAAGCTGTACAGACTTGCCGGACCGTGCAACTAGGTGCTGCGGATAGAGTCCTTCCGCATCAGGTAGGATTCGAGCCTTGTGTTGTAACAAGATCTCTGAAATCTCACAATTCCCATGCTGACATGCCAGATTCAACGGAATATAATCCTTCTCATCCCGGGGGTCCACCCTAGCATCGCAGTCGATCAATTGGCGAACCACCTCCCGTTGATTATGTGTTATGGCGTGTATCAGGGGTGTGAAGTTGTCATGGTCCATAGCATCAATCGTCGAAGATTTGACATTAACCAGCAGATGAACCATCTCAACATGGCCATGCATTGCTGCATAATGCAGAGGAATCCGGCCGTAGACATCGGCCCGACTAACGTCAACGCCATGTTTTAACAGCTCGCTGAGCACCGATACCCTCTTCGCGTTTGCCGCTTCGTGTAAGCAATTCCTCTCGTTTATCTCGTCCTCGTAATGGAAATCAACCATCCCCGAATCCATCAGCACCCCCAGAGACTCTTCAGATCCTTCTGCTATTGCAGCAAGAAAGGCTCTTGTTACAGCTTGTTGTGGGTTCTCTGACGATTTTAACCTGTTGATCCATTCTTTCAAAGCGGTTGCATTTTCCGAAAACACCGCCTTCAAAAGCTCTGCACCCTCATCCCCTTCACCAGAACCTAGGAGTCGGTCATCTGTCGATTTCTCGCTATCTTTACTATCGAAAGTAATGTTCTCTCCCTCCACCCATGCCTCCAATTCCAATAAACTCGTGGTCGCCTGGTCAGAAAGCTCAGTAATAACATCCCTGTTGAAACAAGGTTGGACCTCGACAGCTCTGGAGAGATATAGCTCCTTCGTCCGTGACTAGAGCGCAACCAAAATAAGTGCCGTGCCTAAAATGTCACTTTAGCCCCCCACTACCAAAGCTACTATACCTTTGACGATTTATCCCACTACAAACCCCATTAGCGCAAAACGAACCATAACACATGACGGAGGTCGCCAAACCTTCTTCAAAATTTTTGAAAATGCGGTAGCATTGATCTCGACAAACTGCTGCAGCTTATTCAGGTCGTTCTCAAACTGCTGGAACCCCTCCTGCAAGGTTACATAAGTTGCAGAAATCTTCGAAGTAGTCTGACTCCTCGATTGCATGATCTTCTTCTTATCCGTCAGGGTCTTGAGACGTAATTTCAACTATATCCCCGCCAACACCACCACCACCAACAACAATAAGTTTCCTACTACCGAATTGAAACCATGGGTTCTAGAGGCCAAACCTCTTCCTCCTTCTGCAAGTAAAACGTATTGACCTTCTCCAGCTCTCGCTCCTATCCCCATTAGCCTTCTCCCGGCGAACCACCGAGGATTGGGCAAACTAACAAGTCTAAAGAAGAAAGTGGCCCTGTTCGCTTGAAGCGTGGCCTGTGGATCATTGAAGGACCGGCCTCCAGGGCTCTGGAAAGGTACCGGAGGTGCAGTAAGCCTCACCCCGATCCCCAGATGCTTGATAAGCTATGTATACCCCCAATCAGTACCAAGCTTTGTACTACCACGAAAGACACAACGACGGCCACGACCACAACAGCCAAGGGGGGTAATGATAATCCAGGGAATCGTTTGAGAGCGAGGAAGATGAGGAGCAACCAAAAAAAAGGAGCATTTCTCGACTCAACTATACCTTCTTGAGGGCTTTGTAGTTGACAAAGCTAGCAGCATATTCAGGTATGTCCAATTGCCGCTTGGCCAAAGTCTTTCCGAACTTCCTGTGAAAAAGGTCGAGGGAGTAGTTTGTCAGCTGGACCTGCACGTACACCCCCCCCCACTCCTCCCTCCTTCCCCTCTCACAAACGAAAATAAGGGAAAAGAAAGGAGTTTTTCATACATGCTGCTATTCCACCGTTGCAGATGATGAGGCTCCGGAGATGGTGGGGCAACTTATGAGATGCCGCCGTCACGTGAATGGGTCGAAAGTTGGTCTATCCTCTTCTGGTTCCTCGAATTAATTTTATCACCTGAAAGACAAGATTTTGGGAGGGAGCAGCAGATCACTAACATTGGGCAGCGTAACAAAACGAGTAGGGGAAAAAAAGGGGGAAAAAAAGTGTTTAAAGAATTGGAAGGGAAAATAGAGGAAGGTTGTCCAAGAAAAAGGTTTTTTTTTTTCTCTCCCAGGGGGGGGGTTATCTACTTGGGATATCTCCCTCTCTCAATCTCACTATTTCACCAAAATTTTAGCAGCGATTTTGCCAACAGAGTAACCGTATTTTGGAAATCCCCCTTGCTCACTCCCCTCCCCGCCCCTCTCTCCCCACGGGATATCTTGTTTGTTGTCGGGAGACGCGGGGCAAGGAAATGCGAGTCAACAATATCGTGTACCGGATGGCAAGCCAATGAACGGTTGCTAGGGAGGAACGTGGGTTGTGGGAAAATCAATGTACGGTTATGAGATGCTGCCCATCGACCTCGCTCAATCAGTCAGTTCAGTCAATCCAGGGCCTTATCCAGGCATACGGATCCAGGCAAGAAAGTTGGTTGGCTATACCCGGGCTGAAGAGCCCTTTTTTACATTCCTCCAAGACATTGTATGACGACCAAGGGCGGGAAGGATCGTTTGTTCCGGTGCATGAGAGAGCTTCACGCCGCAACTGTGATACTCACACACCGTACAGCAGTAATTGAACAAATAATCGTTGGGCATAAGGATGGGGTGGGCTTCGAAGAGCGACCTCCGATGATTGCCTTCTCCACGATTGAGTCCACATAATAATAATAATAATAATAATTTTAATTTGAGCCTCAAAACAGGCTCCTCCAGTTATTCCTACTAAATCGACCATCAGATTAGAGCCTCACGCGTGGCATCACCAGCAATGGACATGACCGATAAAACCTACCCAATGAGGCCTATGCGGAGTTTAAACCGATTCAGCCATCTTCCAAATACCGGTACAGAGTACCGTACTTGAGTAACATGGCCCAACCTATCACACCACAGGCTCCAATTGTCCTCGACTTGTACAGTACACTTGTACGGTACAGCACAGTACAAGGGTCCAGGATTTAGTACCCCATCACTCTCACACCCTACCATGCCATAGGGATAGACAAGGCAAGTCTAACGTAGATGTAGATCGTGAGGATCGTAGTCATAGCGTGTGCCGTGAACTGGCCGAAGCATCGATGTATTGTATTAGTACTGTACCGGGCTAGAAGGACTTTCGCTCTTCCGCAGCGCGTGGTCGTAACTAGTAAATACTCTCCCCCGTATTTGAATTGGGCCTGCAGATGGGCGAGCACTATAGGCTATGGTACGACCGAATCAACGCCCACGGTGCCCGGGATGAGGTAAAAGATTGAGCAATCTTTGAGGGAGCCCGGCTTGATGAGGCGCGGCTGTGGAAGGTGGGTAGAGAAGTCTCTTTTTTGACTAAGTGGGCTGATAGTCGAGTGAGGGCGGGTGATTAGGGGTGTGAGAAATGGTACATAAGGTAGCTTGTGGGTAAGTGCTGTTACCACCTTAGAGGAGGGAGAGGGAGAGATATTACTCGTAGAGGCATGGGAGCGAGGTGAGAAGGGGAACGTTATCGTAGTGGATGTGGAGTGTAGGTGATCTTGGGTTTGGTTCCGCAAGGGATTGAATTGGCTGAGTGGGGGGTGATGAAATAACATGAGTTTGCAAAGCTTTGTTCCTTGTCTCATGGCTGTTTATTGACTCGTTCGGGCTATGGCGTTTGAGTGGGATTCAGATGACCGATGATGCGGTCATTGTGATACTTCTTGAACTGTAGTTTTCTAGCATCCCAGAGTACGCTTTTGGTGCTGTCCTCCCTTACTATGGACAGGCACTGGTACGAAGGCTTAATACCTCCGGGGAAACCCACTCATCACATCTAGACAGCCCGTGAAGAAGAGACGTCCCCCTCCCCCAAAAAAAAGGTTAATCTCTGAGTGCCCCTCCGCATACGGTGCACGACATCCAATACGACGTGATCCACTGTATTGGCTTAATCGACCTCGGGTGCTTTGCACCCCAGGCAGAATACGCGGTGGACATAGGCTCCACCCGCGTGCACACCTTATAGTGTCGTGGCGTTTGTAAAACGGGCTTCTATTGCGTGCAGCCAAAAATTAGCTAGGCCTCAAATTTTTGGTTATGTAATTTACTGTACTCGAGCACTGTAATAGCAGTCCGTTTTAGAAACGTCACGGCATCGCGGGCACCGCGCATTCCCCCAGGACTCTGCTCACGACAAGTTAAAACAATAATCGAGATATTTACGGTAATGCTCATGCTAAATCCATACACACATTATCGCATCCTGATGGAGACAAACACTTTGTGGTTCCAGGGTCCTGGTGAGGCCGAACGCTTGGGTGGTATCGGTTGGCTTGGCTCGGTTTGGTCGACCGGGATTGCTGGGGGAGATTCGCTCAGCTTGATTCAGCTATTCCATCGGTGACTAACGGAGGCTGTACTGGAAGGTACGAGTATCACTTGTGGCGCCTAGCGTTGTATGTCTTGTTCGAAGAGTGTTTGAAGTTTGAAGGCTTCTTTGAGGTTTCGGCATGGTTGCGGTTGTGCCACTCTGGCGCTCTGCTTGTACTTTTTTTTTTTTTTTTTTGTTAAGTCCGCGGTTTATTTGTAACTAAGTACAGGAAAATCCATGGCATGCACCCTGAGGTATGGCCTAAAAACCGAGTAAGAAAAGAAAATCCTCCACAACATTTCTTCAAAATAACCAGTGAGATTTGTAAACCACAAAAAAAAGGGCTTATGTGAACCCATAACCACAAAAATTAAGGGAATCAAGTATTTGCCATTTCCTCCTCAATCTCCTCTTTCTCAGGTACCCTTTCAGGGCGGGAGGGGCATGACATCGTGTGGGCTTTGTGTGGGCCAACACAGTTCACACACTTAAGAGCAATATGGCTGCAGGGGCGGCCAGGGATATGGCAGGTGGTGGTGGGGCAAGTGTGTACCCCAGTTGGGTGCGGGTGAGCGCACCAGCAGCAGGAGGCGAGGTTGTTGCATCTGTTGCTATAATGAGCAAAGCCATGACAGTTCGAGCATTGAGTATTTGAGTTAAAATGAAGTTGACGTTCCGTTCTATATGTGGATGAGAAGGCCGCTAGCTGCCTGCCTACAAAGTCAGGAGCCCTAGGGTTGGTTCTTGCGATAACTGTCGTAGAGGCAGCTTTGCCAGCTCTAGATTTATCCGTGGTCAGCTCAGTTTCAATTGCATCTAGAGAGCAATAGCTTGGGAGTCCGTACATCAAGAGCTGCGTCACTGGTGTGTCTGAGTGAACGTTAACGGTACCAGGTATAAGGTAGAGGAAGAAGCCCACCTTGCTGTTAAGTGAGGTAGCCCTGATCGATTCCATAGTGGTGATCGCAATGATATTCCCCTTCATGGAAAGAGTTTGGATGTAGGTACTAGCGAGTGCAGTGTTGATCTTGTTCCGGAGCTCTAATTCCATCAGCCAAACAAATTTCACCTCATGTATTACATACATATCTCCCTGCATCAGCAAAAAAACTAGCTTGCGTCCTGTGCGTCCTGTGCTCTGACGCACCAGACGTACAGAACATCAATCGCGAATTAGCACGCTACGTCGATCCGACGTTGCGTCCTGATTTGCCTTTGTTTCCACCCTGAATCCTGAGGCCACCCGGGCACAGACCTCTTCGCCCTGTGTGTCCTGACAGCGTCTGGTGCCTGCCGCTGCGTCCTGACAGCGTCTGGTGCCCTGCCGCCGCGTCCTGACAGCGTCTGGTGCCCAAGGCTGTCATCCTGGCGACCCATGATCACTCCTACGTAATTCCCACATCGTCTGAGACTGTCCTCTTGCGTCCTGACGCCGGATCTCTCTCCCCCGTTGTCAGGGATTCTTTCTCTGGCCATGTCCCATCCAGATATCTCTGCTCTGTGGTCCTGCATCAGGATCTCACGATCCGGATCCATCATCTCCAGATGCGTGATGACTTCTTTCAGATTTTACTCCAAATACGGTGCATCCCCTGATTCTTACACATGACATGTTCAGACTCTCTGCGCTGCGATATCCTGACTCTGGTATGGTGTTCTGGTGCCCGATAAACTACTTCTGACGATATCTCAACCTCATCCGGAATGCATTTTCTTTCGCACCTCACGCTCTGGCGATGAGCTCTACTATTTCCACTTTGGGTTCTGTCTTCTTAGGAATACGAAATAATTATTACTATATCACTCTACAAACACACCATTTCCTATGTACCCTCTCATACGCTTGCCCCATTTCCCTCCTCCTCCGTTCCCAGGTCACTATGAACTGTTTCCTCGAGGTCTGGTTTCAAGATCTCAAGACTCAGAGATAGCTGAGAGGACGGAGTTGGGCTCACTGCGGCGTCCAACGTTAGCCCCACGGTCTCCTCTGGTGAAGAGTCCGGACTCAGAGGATCCGAATCTAGATATCTGAGAAGGCCCGCTGCTGACGCGGCGCCGAAATCGAAAGACGCTTCTGCCGTCTTGGAACTGTTTTGGCTCTCCGGCAGAGGCCCAAGATGCAGGTTATTCGGAGTTTGACTCCATGGTGCTGTCCATCGCTGAAGGTTGGTCGAACTTTGACCCACTAGTTCTGCTGCCACAGCAGCCCAATTGTCCGTGAAGCCTTCCTGGCGATCTTGTCAGATTCCATGCTCTCGCTCAATCTTTCCACGGATGGTTCCACGAATTTTGTCCAGAATCAGAGTTTGAACTGAGTCGTGGCATGATGCCCATGTTTGCCTTTGGCGCGCAAAAAGATCTTAAATGGTTGCCGTTGGTTAGTCTTCTCGGGAAAGAGAAAGGTCAGGGTTCTGGCTCACCTCTGGCGGCTTCAGGCTTGAAGTCGCCCTGATCCTTATATACTCCTGTCTGCCATGCTCGCAGTGCATGGCAGATTATGGCACATGTTAAGCAAATCATGGTACCGTTGATGCGCCCAAGAAATGCGGGATCAATAATCCCACGCATTCTCCTACCCTCTAAGTACTTTCCGCATATGGCCTCGGGAATCTGGGGTACTAGGAATCGATTTGTTATTTTCTGCGTCAAGTTCACTCTGATTAGTTGCAAGAGGATAGGTCGCATCGTTAATAAGAGCAAAAACGCACCTCATATCCTCTCGGGGAGCACATAAATATATCCTTTTCCAGCAGGTAGTCCACCGGGCGCGCAATTGCCTTAGGGTCTTCCGGGAGATCGTACAATTTTACGATCTCATGCTTTACGTGGTAGACAAGCTGGGATCTTACCAGCGAGTGTTTTTGGCATATCTGGAAAGGCTAGTACTAGTCCAGACATCTAAAAGATTCTTGTAAAATTGGTTGATGTCGACTTACCAATTTTATGCTTTCCTCAAATGCTTCTATATTCCCTGCATCGGATATGTGATTGAGCGCCTGAAGCCAAACACGGTGCACCTGAGTAGTCAATGCAACTGATCCTGGGAGTGGTTCATCAAAAAGGGTATCTAGGAGAATAAGTCCCTTGGCCCGCGCTACGACGGCTCCCTCTGCTCCCATAGCTGTATTGCGCCGTGATTTAGTCTCAGGCCATATGTGCTCATGGCCCGGCATGCCCTGTTCGCTCCGAGGACTTGTGCGTCGGACTGCTGACGTTGTGGCTCTGGGTGTAGCCATTGATGAATAACGCGATACACCGGATGTCGAGATTGTCGGTGGAGTGTAGGCACTACTTCGTATTATACGTGCTCGTGCAGCAGGGGTACGCCTGACGCTTGTGGCTTCCTGCGATCCGGAGGTGGTCGAAATTGGGACAGTCGATACCCTGTTGTTGGTTCCTTTCTCCCCGGCTCGTGATTGATGACGTGTTATTGATCTAGTGCCATCCGCATTATCATTCTGATCTGTGTCTGGCTCTGTGTCCAATTCGGTTTGATCAGATATGTGGGAGTTTTGGTACTCATCGCTGCTATCATCGCTGAGATGAAAGATTTCTGTTATTTGTTGTCCATCCTCATCCTGATCGGC
>Ga0307509_10009011_pt1 | contig 12575 bp, 11 predicted proteins | sample 10_EM_MG_FD_202245 | JGI IMG/M metagenome (GOLD analysis project Ga0307509, IMG submission 202245) | Populus trichocarpa ectomycorrhiza microbial communities from riparian zone in the Pacific Northwest, United States - 10_EM | ecosystem: Host-associated > Plants > Roots > Unclassified | place...
ATGTCGCTGTTTGTATTTCATCTGTCACGGACACTTGTATGTACCGGCCGCCAAGTAGCTCGGCGGCTGATGGACTATTCTTAGCTTAGCCCTGTGCCCTAGCCCTTAGCCCTAGCACAGCCCCCACATGTAGTATATAAGTGTGGATGTCCTATCGAAGATAGGCATCCTTGTTATCAACTTGGTTCCCGGGCTCTCCATTCCCCTAACACAGATGGGGCTTGTTTTCATGTTTGGTGCCTCTCCCACCCTATGTCCCCCATTGAAAATGACCATCTGGGCATGCAGATGGGCATGTTTGATGTATTTGGCACCTCTCCCACCCATCCACTCACGTCAAACATGTCAAACACATCAAACATGTCCATCTGGGCATGTTCGATGTGTTCTGTGCCTCTTCCACCCATCCACTCACACCGAACATGTCAAACACCTCAAACACGTCTGTCTGGGCGTGTTTGATGTGTTCAGCATTCCCTCTGCCATTTCCCTCCTGCAGGATTTCCCTCCCACCAAACATGTAAAACATGCCCAGAGTGGCATATTCTATGTGTTCAGTGCTCTAGCCAATCCCCTTTCGCCCCTCCTGCCAATTCCATCACCTGGAACACCAAAAACACACCTAGACAGGTCTGTTTTTTAGTGCTTGAAAGTCTGGTTAATTAACTGGAAATTAACCACAAAATAACTGGACCTGACTGCAAAATAACTGGACCATGGTTAGTGGTTAATCAATTTATAAATTTAATAACTGGTTATTTTCTGTTAACTAACCATTAAAAACTGGTCATAACCGACCTCTACTATGTCCCTTCAAAATGAGCTCTTGTACATGAAAAACGGTACAAAATTGGCGAAGTTATTGCTATATCTGTAAAATGTACACCAAAAAGGTCGAACTTTCAGAATATTATCATAACTAAGTCAAATCTTAACCAAATTCAATGAATTTGCACTCAATCTGTTAAGAAAAAGGATAGGAAGAATGTTTTCTGACACATGTATATGCAGTTATTGATGGTTGTAACTCTTTTCATAAATTTCGGTCCTAACTGATTAGTAACCGGTTTTAAGTGGTTATCGTCAGTCCAGTTCAGTTATTTTTGGTCTAGGGACAAAGGCTAACCAGTCTTGGTCTTGGTTACTGCCAAAAAAGGCAAAAAACCGGACTGGACCGGACTTTCAAGCACTAGTGTTTTTGGTGTTTGGCTGCTCCTTGTACCCCTCCCTGCCACTCACAACTCCTCCTGTCCTTCTCTTCCCTTCCTCTCCCATCCCCTTCCCTTTGTCCTATTTACTTTTTAGTTATATTATAATATGTGTATATTATTATTATCAAATTAAATCAAATACATTAAATCAAATATAATTAAAAATAAAAAGGCCACTGGAGTCCACTGGAGTCCTATAGGACTAGGGGGGTGGCAAAGTACTGCATCTAAATGCAATTAAACACTTCAATAATTATTCCAATCATAATATAAACTAAACTAATAGTGTATAATCTTCAAATTCACCAAATGCCACATATACCTGACTACAGATGAACATAATTTGTAATATTACAGACAAGACTACATAAGGCAAAAAATGTGCTCAATTTTCACCCCAACCTTTTGTAGTGCTAACTGGAAGGGAGAAGAACAATTTCCTTTGAGAAACCCACAATCCTTTTAAGCAGTACTTGATCTCAGTTTCTAATTATATTGACATTCATTTTTATTTTATATTTTTATTTGCCAATTCAAAAGCAGTTCTTAAGACAGCTATTATTTATGTAATTTATTTAGACAGTTGAAAGAGATAACAAATGTGTTGAATAATCCACATTATTTTAAAAAGATGAGGAACACTTTATCCAATCTGTTCCATGAACATAATGTTGTAGATTAAATACAATTTGAGACTGTCCAATAAGAAGAATACAGGGTGGCAATAGCACAAATGAACGCCATTCAGGAAGAACCCAGAAAATGAGCTCTTCGCTAGGACCTCAAATCCAGCCATTAGAATAAGAAACTGAAGAAACTGAAACACACAGATTAGATTGAATAAAAGTATGAGTGTTTGATATAATAGACGTACAATCTGATAAGCCAACAGAACATTGTTGGTAGATTCTTCAAGAAATGTCATAACCTCCTCATTTGTTCTTATATTCCATATTCGGATCATATTGTCCTCAGAGCCTGACACAATGTGGGTTAGAAGGCAACAGACCAGACAGAGCTGGTATGTCCCTCAAAAGGCTTTATGACTTCTTCACCTGTCTTTACACTCCATATTCGAATTGTGCAGTCCTCTGAGCCAGATGCAATATGGGTTCCATCTGGAGAGAATCCAACAGACCAGACAGCCTTTGTATGCCCTTTAAGAGGCTTCATGACCTTTTCACCTGTCTTTACATTCCATATTAGAATAGTTTTGTCATCAAAGCCAGATACAATACAGGTCCCATCTGGAGAGAAGGCAACAGACAGGACAGCATCTGCATGTCCTTTGAAAGGCCTCATAACCTTCTCACCTGTTTTTGCATCCCATATTCTGATTGTTCTATTGTCAGAGCCTGACACAATGTGAGTCCCATTTGAAGAGAAGCCAACAGACCAGACAGTACTAGTGTGCCCTTTAAGAGGTTTTATGACTTCTTCACCTGTCTTTACATTCCATATTTGGATTGTCTTGTCCTCAGATCCTGACACAATATGGGTTCCATCTGGAGAGAAGGCAACAGACCAGACAGAACCAGTGTGTCCTTTAAGAGGCTTTGTAAAAATTTCACCTGTTTTTGCATTCCATATTTGAATTGTCTTGTCCTCAGAGCCTGATACAATTTTGGTTCCATCTGCAGAAAAGCCAACAGATGAGACAGATCTGGTATGTCCTTTAAGAGGCTTCATAACCTCTTTACCTGTTATTGCATCCCATATTTGGATCATCTGATTATAAGAACCAGACACAATGTGAGTTCCATCTGGGGAAAAACCAACAGACCACACAGGACTGGTATATTCTTTGAAAGACTTCATGACCATTTCATCTGCTCTTGCATTCCATATTTGGATTGTTCCATCCTCAGATCCAGATATAATACAGGCTTCATCTGGAGAGAAGGCAACAGAGCATACAGGACTGGTATATCCTTTAAGAGGCTTCATAATCTCCTCACCTGTCTTTGTATCCCATATGCGAACTATTCCATCATAAGAGCCAGATACAATATGAGTTCCATTTGGAGAGAAGCCAACAGAATAAACAGAACTAGTATGTCCCTCAAGAGGCTTTATGACTTCTTCACCTATTCTTGCATCCCATATTCTGATTGTTCTGTTATCAGAGCCTGACACAATGTGGGTCCCATCTGGAGAGAAGCTGACAGACCAGATAGTGCTAGTGTGTCCTTTAAGAGGCTTTGTGACCTTTTCACCTGTTCTTGCATTCCATATTAGAATAATCCTGTCAATAGAGCCAGACACAATGTGATTTCCATCTGGGGAGAAGCCAACAGACAGAACAGCATCAATATGTACTTTGAAAGGCTTTATAACCTGTTCACCTGTCCTTGCATCCCATATTCTGATTGTCCTGTCATTAGAGCCAGACACAATGTGGGTTCCATTTGGAGAGAAGCAAACAGACCGGACAATATTGGTATGTCCTTTGAGCTTCATGACCTCTCCACCTGTCTTTGTGTTCCATATTCTGATTGTCTTATCACCAGAGCCTGACACAATGCAGGTTCCATCTGGAGAGAAGCCAACAGATGAAACAGAGCTAGTATGTCCCTCAAGAGGCTTTATAACCTCCTCACCTGTCTTTACATTCCATATTCGGATTGTTTTGTCCCCAGAGCCTGACACAATATGGGTCCCATCTAGGGAGAAGCTAGCAGACCAGACAGTGTCTGTATGTCCTCGGAGTTCCAGATGTGTCTTTCGTTGCTGTTGAATATCATGTGCTGTCACCTTAATCATAGAGGAATACTTGGGCCCAAAGACCTCAGCTATTTTTGAAGTTTTATCCACAGTAGGCAGAGCAGAAAGATAAATGTGAGGAATGCTTAATTCAATAACCTCTCGAAACACTAATGCAAGGTTGTTCACATCATAGAGCAGTGCAACAACATTTGGTGTCATAATTTGTCTCTAATATCATCCATTTTCTCAGTAATCAACTTAATTAATATACACAAAATGATAACTTACCATGGTTTTTGCTGTTAATGCTCGTGAAATAATGCTTGATGCCAAACCAGCCATGCCTATTACACTGAGAACCTCCAGCCAGAACAAAACCTTCTCCAGGAGAAAGTTCTCAAGATGTGGCAGAAGAGAAGCTACATCATCAGCTGCCTCTATGTGATGAGCCCAATGAATGCAAGAATACTTCAGTGGTGCAGAAATTGTTGCAAGCATTTGTTCTGAATTGGGAAGATATGAGGTCTTGCATCCTGCTATATTAAAATATAAGTTGGAGTTCATGATTTGTAGACAACCATTGGCTAGATCACAATGAGCAGCAGACAGTGTAATTTTCATATTCTCTGGTGGACGGCCCAGTGTTGTAAGGAAGTCTACAAAGGATGCATGAAATGCAGAGACAATGCCATCCTCACCATGCAACGGAATATTAATGACAGCACGTATCCGGTCAATGTTCACCTGGATCACATGGGAAGGAATATCAAGCAGCCTGGCAAGATCAGATAGATAGAGAGGTTCACGGATGGCAAAGATTGCTCCTAGAATCCGTTTTGTCATACGGATTTCCTCATCTCTGCGTTTTGTTGTGTCCAGGGCAGCAGAGAGAACCAAAGAATACATCATGTCAAGATCCCCATGAAATGGCAGACCAGCAACAACTGTAAGTCTTGTCAGTGTTTGCAGCCCGTCCACAGGATTTTCATCCTGGATGTATTTGACTGCTGTAAATGCATAAATGAAGAGCTTGCCTGCTCTGTGGGTGAGAGCTTTAACATCTCCATGGGATGGCCAACTGTGAGGAAATGCTGAAGGATCACTACTTGAGGATCGAATATCCTTCAGACGCTTATTGAGATAAAGGAAGATATCCGCTTCGACGAGATCCTGCTCAATGTCATGCAGGCGGAGAATGCAATGAATATCGGATTGTGGAGATTTGAACTGAGTGATGATGTAACATTCTGGGCGCGAAGTGAGAAAGAACTTGATAGGAAGATTGTTGGAGATAGAAAGGAGTTTATTCAACAGTTGTTTTACTGCGTCGGCGTCAGCACATTTGTCAAGTGCATCAATAACAAGCACAAGTGGAAGCCCTGTCATTTGTATACTTCCATGACAAAGGGGCTTTTCAACCAGAAACTCAACCTGCCGTACAACAGTGTAATCTGCCACATCTGGCGCGTCGCGCAGAATAGGCAAGAGAGACGCTTGATAGTGTGGGTCTTGACGAGCCAGAAACCACGCGAGAGTGGGCAATATCCTTTTTACGTTCGCTCGGGACTCATTGCCACGTAGGCAGAAAAAGCTCCCTCCAAGCAACCGGTTATTAAGAAGAAAGCGACACAGCGAGCAAGCGATTGCGGATTTTCCCGTGCCTGCCATACCGTCCAACCAGAAGATCCGATGCGCCGTGACATCCATGCTCCATTGCTGCAACTCGTTCATTAGAGAGACACGTGTACCCTCCATACATCCGTCCTGATCCAAAGCATGGATTCCCGCACTAGAAACAGCTTTGAGTTTTTCCAGGTTGTCTAAGGGGGTCAGAGTCAAATTCGCAGTTCAAAGTAACAGAGATTCCACTCACCGTGGTTGCCGTTGTAATTGTTCTGGGTGAATACTCCTCCATGGATCATAACGTTGTCGCCTGCAAACATGACCCTATTGCATACTCAATTGTAAGTTGCTGGAAAACGTCAAATAAATCAATTTTTACCTTTGGTCTTCAGATGAGATTCCCTGGCGGGCAATCTTCGACTGCGAAGCATTAACGCCCACATTCACAGTTGTCGTGTCAGATATTTCCAGATGTGTATTGTGGTCAACAGTTGTTGACATTCCGACGAGTGTATTCGTTTGCGGAGAGGGCGCTTTATTACAGCGAATCCGCTTACGAGGGGGAGAAGACATAGACATGTTTGAATGGAGGAAACGGGAGGCAAGTTGGAGGCAAGCATTGGGCGCTTGCAACTCACCGGCCCGGTAATCCCCCACCACAGACAATTTAAACGTGTCAGAGTCGAGACGTTTGTCAAGTGAGTCTCGTCACGGTGTTGTATGTGTCTATTTCATTCTAATATCAAATATCCAGGTGCGGTGAAAGTTGAAAAGCTTACCGGTGCTCAAAAGCCGGTAACAATGGAAACGAGACTTCCATATTCTCCTTTCGAACTCGGAGTCGAATTTCGACTCACCTAATTCACTGCTGGAGCTCGAAGTCTGCACCATATATAATTAGTTATCGTTTATGTCAATTTGGGTTTACTACACGACAATGTTGACAGATTGTTATAGCCAGAAAGAAGGATGATCTTAGTCATCTGATCTAACAAGATTCTGGAACATGGATAAAATACAGAAAAACCCGGCGGAGCCTTCAAAATCCCTCAAAGGTGTCAGATTAACTGTGGTATCAAATTGACTACCTCCCATGCGACATCGCACAGCGGAATTGTCAAGTCAGGCCGCCACTTGGGGCAACTTGATGGCCGGTACTAGAAGAACAACTGTTAGGATGTTTGACAGTGTGATCAAACCCCCTGAACCCCCGGGAATAGAAGCATCCTTGAAGAGCTAAACCGTGGTCAGCCTCGATGTCGTCTCTTTCTCAGACATGTTAGTCTGGTAGATAGTATGTTGGGCCCGGAGAAAGAAAAGACGTGGTGGGTGATAAAGTGAGAGTGGTGAGCTTCTAGTATGAAAAGATGTCCTTGTCGTGAGGCGTCAGTTGGTAGAAAGAACTTCAAAGAAGGTGATGTGGACAGGAGGACGTGTGCCATTGCAGTAGAGGAAGGCGGGAATATAAGCGTTTGTTGGGGACGACAAGGGTCAAATACGTCCATTCTTGACAGTACCACTGCTGAGAGGTGTTCACCATCCATGATGGCGATGGAGAAAAGAGTTACGTGCCATTATTTCTGTAAATACAGTTCCGATAGTCAGTAGATGGGACGGAATGAAATGGGTCAGTTACGAACCGCAATCGCAACATCCGCCGAAGACGGGCAGGCAGTTCTTGACGACAGTGACATCCATCATCCATCCGCACTCGCCATCCTCTCGCAAAATCTCTGTAAAGAACCCCCCCATCTCCCTTCACATCACCAGTGCGACGGCAAGAGCAGGACGATCCGAAGGAGACGCACGGCTTGGCTTCACGAGCTTCCGTTTGGTAACCTGGGAGGCTTCGAAATAACTGATGGCACTAACAGGAGGATACAACGTCTACTGCCAGCCCAACGTCTGTTGCTCACAGTCGTAAACCAAGCGCCTTGCGACATGCGACGCACCCACAGTAGCATTGCCGTGATTTTGTAGGGAACTGGATGCGGTCAATGTACCAGACCATGGGACGACGGAACTTGTACTAACAAATGACCCTCATTAGTTCCGTCTTCCAAAAAAAATAACCACCAATGTTTGAGAAAGCCACCCCAGCGTCAGCATATGAGTTACGAGCCTTGGTCTACTCGTACAGTTGGGTACAGATGATAAGGGGAGACGATTTGAAAGGAGAAACGAGGAGGGATATGCGTGCTCCCTGAAAATAGATTTGTTCAGCCATTGCCAAAGGTTACATGTTGCACCCAACCTGGCCCATCTCCTTCCGTGGTGCCCAAAACGAGCAAAATCGTTGTTTACGGTGACCGTCTGCCGCTGTGTCACCCTCGATATCGTCGTCTGACTCCAAACTGGCCGGCCACATGGGAATGTGCTAGCCCCGGAGAAATGGATCGGAGAATAGACGTAGTGTTCATGATACAGGCGAAGACGGCGAGAGTGGTGAGCAGGTTCGAGTATAAAAAGATGCCCTTGTTGACGGTTGGTAGAAGAGGATGTGGACAGGAAGGGCGTATGTCAGGCAGCAGAGGGCGGAAATGTAGGTATTTGCTGAGGACGAAAAGGGCCAAATAGGTCCGTTCTTGACACTACCACTATCCATTGACTGCGGCCAGACGGTTCCTTGCCTTGGAAGCACTCGAGGCGCATTTGTGCCAGGAATACCACCAGAAGGCTTCTCGGGGGCTGTCCAGCAGCTGGGACCTCGTCTGGCGTCTCTTGGATCTGGCGGTCGGCAAAGTGGGAGAAGTTGCGGATAAGGGCGAGGGGGAGGAGCAGGCGTTGTGCGGGCAGACGGGCGGTGATTTTGCCACGGAAGACTGGGACAATGTGTGGTTGCAGGCCTGGCAGTGGCGATTTTGGAGGAGAGGAGACCATGTAGGGAGATTAGTCTTTGTCTAGAGGATGGTGTGTTAAAGTTGTTTTTGTTCTTTCTTTTTGGAGGATGCCGTACCATTTGGATTCAACCCCCCTCATGTTGGCCAAACAGACGGACTTTGTAGCCTCCCGAGGATTTCTGCCATTTCTTCTTCACCCCACTTTCCAACCATGCTCTGGGTGATATCGAATCACGAGGTATCCGCTCGATGACGATTTCTGAACTCCACAAAAACCACTTGGGGATGAATTCAAAGCGGGAAGACTTTCCTGCGACATCGATCGGTCGAACAGCAGGAACGAGGCTTCAGAATGCATCCGTAGGAACCGGACTTGAGGCTCATCCTCTTCTCTCACCAGGACCTGCATCTCCAGCTCCTTCGGACCACGGATCTATAGCCGGGAGTGCTGCACAGCTCAATAGTAATGTTCCGACGCGATATGTGCCCTATACACCGCGCCACCGTGTTACACCAACGGCAGCCACTACGGGTACTACAGTTCACCCGACTTCCCCGGTGACCGTACTTGAGCAGCTGGTCTGTAGATAATAGGTTCATGGTGTCGAGGTTGAGATGCTGGTTTGACGCATGATCGGCAGGTAGGATTCTTCAGGAGAGGTGAATGGTTTCATCCTCGTTCTTGCTTTGGTGGGAGTTGGGGTTGGAGCCTCGTAGGAAATCGCGGACATTGTTTGCAACCGTAAACCTCTGGTTCGGATGGTGGGTGGTTTAGTTGGGTCGGATGGCGGGGTGTGAGAGGGAGAGAGGAGTGGATGTCTACGCTGAGGGGGTTGATGGGTTCCAGATGGGGAAAGAAAGCAATTCGAGATGAACTTGCGAGCGAAGAGAGGTGCGTCGAGCAGTGGCACCACGAAGAGAGGTTTACTGGGATCCTCGGAGCTTCAGTGCGCCTGCAGAGTCGCTCCCCCTTGATGGCGAGAGCTGGTGTTGAGGGCATTTTCGTTTGCACCTGGAGTCGTAGGCTAAGGCCCAGGTGCAGAAGAATCAAACGATGCGCACGTGAACCTGGAAGATGAGGCGGGCCGTGAATTTCCCACAAATGACTGGGTCAAGGTTGCTCGAAACTGGCGACCAAAATCTTCTAACCTCACATTATAGTAAAAATTTCGGTCACAAAGTTGGAACACTTCAAAAATGTCCTGCCTTGAAAGGAAGGTAGGCCAGGACGGATGTCCAAGGGTATCGACACAAGTGGTTTATACTTTTTCTTTTCCTATGTGTGACTGTCTGACATATCCAATATACAGAACGAAATGAAGGATCTGACCAACACCACACGGGCCTCTAAGGTGATTTATGGGTGCCTTGGGCCGTTGCCCAGCAAATCAACGCGCGGAAAATGGTGGACACTTCCATCGAGTGCGTGTCCTTCTTGGATTATACGAATGACAACACATGATCGTTGTCTCAAGGGGGTTTCAACAGTACGTGATTCCGTATCTGAGGGATGCAGACTAATAGTTCGATCTCCACCGCAGAGCACTGGGTGGATCTTGACGATCTTTTCTAAGATGGTTGAATGCATCTGGACGACATCCTCAAGGTCTGCAACCTCGACGATCCACGGAAGGTTTGTCGATTGCATGATCTGGTCTGCTAAGCCTGTGCTGATGACTTATGTCCAAAATTTGTTAGGGCAATGCTGCTCCTGTCGTTGAGCAACCTGACTTGCCGAACAATGGGCGAGTCAAAATCATCAACTTGTAATGTGCAGCATACGCGTTCTTCAGGGGAACTTGCCCAGCGGTGGTTTCGTCGGATCTCCTATCTTTTGCGAAGGACATTAGTCCCGTTTTGGTGCAACTGGTGGCCAGTGCAGGATTTGGAATCGCTCTAGCCAAGTTCCCTTATGGACTATATGAGAAAGAAATGCATCGAGCATCTTATCACTGTAGTCCGCCGACATCGCGTTATCTTCTTGGAGCATACACCATTTACCTAACAGAATGCCTCGGGCATCTTTTTCTAGTTTCTCCTCTGCCGATCAATTGCACCCTGTATACTCCAGCTGACATTCGATTCTGCCTTAATCATATGGCTTCTATTGCACATTGTGCTGACAGTACGTGATTTCGATTGGTAATGTCAATCTGTTGTACAGTACATTAAATCGACATTATAATATATGCTACAATGTTGGATGAATAATCAAAGCCCCGAACGCTGGCAAGATTTTCATTGACGAGCTAAATCGTTGTTTGCGGTGGCGATGACGTTGTGCTTCTATGTCAACGTCGTCTCTTTCGTGAACACGTTGATTTGGCAGATGGGAGTGTGTTACACCTGTAGAAATGGTCCGGAGAATAGAGGCGGTGGTCATGATAAAGGCGAAGACGGTGAGAGTGGTGAACAGGCTCTAGTATGACAAGACACCCTTGTTGTGAGGCGCTGGTTGGTGAAGGCGTACGTCAAGGGGGATGCAGGTGTTCATTGAGGACGACAAGGCCAAATAAAGAAGTGTCCATCGACTGCGACAAAACAGTTCTTTGCCTTGGAAGGGAGGCGCAATGAGGCGCAATTGCTCCAGGAACTCCACCAGAATTCCACTCAGTGCGGGGCTGGGGGTAATACTAGACTCAAGTTATGTGACGTGTTTCTGTGAATGTACTCAGTAGATAGGACGGAATGACATGTGTCAATTACGATCCGCAATCTTAAAGATAGCACCACCCTTTTCGACGACATTGATTTTTGCCTTCGTGGCACTGAGGCTCAGCGTCGACGAGCGCACTTACGTACGCCGAAGACGGGTCGTTCTCAATGACAACGCCGTGTCCTCTCGCAAAATCACAGCGGATAGCTCATCTGCCTTAACATCGGCGGTCCGACAACAACAACAGCAGGCATATTAACATACCCGCAGCAACGGTTTTTGTTGAAGGAGACGGAGGGCGTTGGCTTCACGATATTTTGCTTGGTGGTTTCGAAACAACTGGCGCTCCTCCTCCAACGGCATCAATAGGCAGATATAACGTTCTGCTGCTGGCCAACGCCTGTTGAGCCAAGCGCCATATACCATACGGCAGTGGTCAATGTGCCAGATGTGGGTCGGAGGGATGTCGAGAAGCAGGTAGGGCTGTCTGTAGTAGCTCATAGGTCAAAGCCTGGTGTTAGGCCTGAAACGATGAAGACAGTGCCGCGCCGCACGGGAGATGGTGGTGGTGGTGGAAACTGCACTATGTCTGAGTCGCGAAGTCCTCATGTTGTAAACTGGGACTCACGGGTAAATCAACACGAGCGAGTGATGAAAATATCCAAAAGATATAGTAGCGTAAGTATGTGAGAGGGACATGGGCGAGGTGTCCACATTGAGAGATGCACGGCTTGGTCGAAGAGGAATAAGGGTTCCTCACGAAAACACAACCACCGGTGATGGATTGCAAGCCTTGGATTGCATTCCTACGATTGGATATGGATGATAGGGGGGCGCACTTCGGAAAGAGAGATGACGAGGGATATTGGGATTTGCTGCTGTCGCGGTTGGTAGAAGGTATGAAAAATCGACTTGTTCAGCCATTGCCAAAGCTTGCATGTTGTCATTCCAGAAACATCGCTATAAGCCTTCTCAGAAACCGATGCCTCTCCTGTAAACAAATCATCGAAATGCATTCATCAGGCCACAGAAAAACATACAAAGTACGAGATCATTTCGTTGATAGCTCTATGGGCTTGCTGTGGACAGGTCAGAACGAACGCTGCGAGTACGACCCAGTTTCAAGAATTATGCTTTCCACCAGGTAGCAAACATTGAGAAGGATGAATGGAACGAGAAACATCGCATAACTTGGATGAAGGCGATGTCGATTTCAAACTCAGCCGACGGATCCAACTCGACCATCAGCAAACCGCACAATACAAAACTTAGCAAAGGAAAGTCCACAAAGGGCGCAAAGTCCATAAAGTTTGTAGCTCACAATGTATAGCGTTATTTCAACATCGAAAATAAATAAAGTAAAAACTATTTTAAATTTTCCCGTTTTGTGGGAGAAACTTTGTAAACATTGCAAAGTTTGGGGCACTTTACAAAGTGACCCATTGTCAAGGGGAACCCGGAATGTTGTTAACGACCCGGGGTCGGAATTTTTTTTTAAGGTAAAAAAGCTGACCCCCCCACCTCCAGCGTGAGAATGAC
>Ga0307509_10009012_pt1 | contig 12574 bp, 8 predicted proteins | sample 10_EM_MG_FD_202245 | JGI IMG/M metagenome (GOLD analysis project Ga0307509, IMG submission 202245) | Populus trichocarpa ectomycorrhiza microbial communities from riparian zone in the Pacific Northwest, United States - 10_EM | ecosystem: Host-associated > Plants > Roots > Unclassified | place...
ATATTTTCTTTTATATATATATATATATATATATATATATATTGGCATTTTATTTTTCTATATGTCTAGGATTCTATTTTCCTTTCTTTGTTAAGGTTAGAGATATACCTACTTGAGCTATTAAAAGACTCATTTACACTAGTAGGGGATTTTGGCAGAACAATTTTAAATACAGTCCGTGATTAGCTCCTTTTTCATGAATTTTGTTTACTCGTGCCCCCTTTTATACCTAGTCTAAAGATGCATTAATTGATATCAAAGTCCAACAATTTTAGTGGTTTTTTTTATTATTTTGTTGAATAACTATTACCGGAGGAGGTTGTAGAGTACAAGGAAACATTTTCTTGAAGAGGCGTTATTGTCTCAGGAAGAAAACATTCAAGAACAATAATTGAGGATTTTCAAAAGCAGGCTGCGTACAAAATAGACTAGAATACAAACCTAGTCTCAAGAAGTCTAACGAGCTGCCATGCTAGGTGGTAGAGTTGTTGGAGAAAGAGTATATCATAGAGTGTGTGAGTTCCCTGTATAGCTAGTCCCAACCCTTGCTTGATCTCAAAGAAAGATGGCACGTTGGACATGTCCATAAACCAAATCACTAGGAAGTACATGCATCCCATATCATGTTTGGATAACATATTGTCTTAGCAGACTGATTCTACGACTTTATCAAAAAAGAAAAAAGAAAAAGAGTGGAAGATGGCGTTTAAGATAGAAGATGAGTTGTATGAGTGGATGATGATGCATGCCATTTGGATTGTTCAAGGCACCTAGCACCTTTATATTTGGTTCATGCACCAGGTGTTGAAACCATTTATAGGCATCGTCGTGGTGATTTGGAGCACCTTTATATTTGGTTCAATGCACCTTTATACTAGTTTAAATACTGGCGTGATTAATCAGTAGCTCAACTGTTGTTTCTAATTAACTTCTCTGCGTTGCCTTTTAAGAGTTTATGAGCATCACACCATATATTAATTCACGTATACAACCTTCATGGTTTAATATCATATTTTATCCTAAGGTTTGAATTATCAATTTAATTTGTTGTCTTCTAGTGAAATTAAGTCATTTTATTACGTTGAGGCAAACTTTATCAATTCTACAATAAGAAGAATTTAATAGACTCTGCTAGAAATTGTCCCTGAAACTGCTTGAACATAAAAAGTCAAAGACGGAAACATACTTTCTTGACCACTAGATCTACCTCGTGAAATTAGGGACAAATAAAATAGCTAAATAGTAAGTTTGAAAAAGAAAAAAATATATATTTTCAAAGAAAGAAAAGGTCAACAGATAAATTAAAAAATTAATTTCTCCACGAGACTTTTGCAACCAACATTACAGAGCTAGTTACCATATAGTATCCGACTGCTTCTGTTAAAATAAAAGTAGATCAATGGTAGGTGGAGGAGAAGGTAGAATTTACCCGTTGTCCAAATGCCACCCAGACAATCTAGCTGCTTTTGTTAGAGCTTCCTTCCACACCAGCAACTTGTCCATACTTGCAGCAGCACATGAAGCTGCACGAAGCACAGGTTCTCCAAAGCTGTCGTTCTGCACTTCTACATCTGATGGATCCACGTTGTAGAACACGGGCAAAACCACTTGCCCTTTGGATTCCTTGCATTCAAGCATCTTCACCAGCTCATCCAAACAATAGGAAGAGCATGCATAGGTTTCAGAGAAAACAACAATGGAGATCCTTGATTGCTCGATAGCTTGGAGGAGTGCAGGAGCAATCGCTTTTCCCCTCTCAAGCTCGTCATCAATGTACACATGAACTCCTTTGTTGCACAAAGCTTGGTGTAGATGGCTAGTAAAAGTGTTGCGGGTGTCTTGGCCTCTGAAATTCAAGAACACATCATGCTTCCAACAATTAGTGGAAGAGGAAGAAGCCATTGGATCAAAACTTTCTGATGGTCAGAAACTGGAGGAGAAATATAGAAAACACTTTAGGCCATCGGGTGCCCAGAGCATGATCGATGTGAACGTAAATGTGAAAAAGTCAGAAAACTAATTAAATAAGAAAGCAAGAAAATATTGAAAATGGAACCCATTTTCATACTAGCAGTCAGTTTGCAAGTAATGTTGACCAAGTGCTGTTAGATGATCAATGATTGAGAACGATAGTAACAGCAATGACCAAAAGACTTGAAGAATTCCTCGCCTACGTTACATTGAAAAGACTCGGTGGTGGCTTGTCTCTGGGCAACTTTTTATTCATGGTCATAGAACTTGATATGGGATTAATCCCACTCAAAATTCGGGTAATGTGGTGAGACCATTACATCAAATTTTTAATTTTTTTTAATTTATTTTTAAAATAATATAATTTTAAATAAAAAAACTTGATTTTTCCATTGTTGTTATGTTAGATCTTGGGTGGCAGATTAATGTATTAAGAATCCATTTAGAAATGTGGTAGCTCTGTTTTTAGATATTTTTTTAAAATATGTCTGTCTTATAAAATAATATTAAATTGATATAGTTTTTTAGTTTTTTTAAATAAAAAATTTTAAAATTTTATTCTGATTATATTTTTAATAAAAAAATACTTTTTAAAAACATTTTACAACACCAAATAAATACTAAGAGTGTGTTTTTTTTTTTTGGGTTTAGAAAATGCTTTTGAAATTTTTTTATTTTTATTTGAAATTAATCTTTTTATAATTTTAAAGTGTTTTGATATATTAATATTAAAAAAAAAAGCATTTTCAGAAACAAAAATTTAAAAAACCGCTAAATAATTCCTAAGCAGGCTTTAAAGCATCCCGGAATCTTGGCAACTGTGTGAATGGGACCATAGTACGGTTCTTACACTTGGCATCGACAAGACAGCAACTCCGTGTTTCTCTAAGATGACGATTACACTGAAAGTACGAGAAAATTTCAAAACTCAATTCCCAATCTTATCACAAACGTGCATTTTGCGATCATTACAGTGGCGTGTAAATGATAATGGTTGTTTTCTAATTATTTTTTTATTTTAAAATATATTAAAATAATATTTTTTTATTTTTTTTTAAATTATTTTTAATATTAATGTATTAAAATAATATAAAATATAAAATAATTATTTTTTTTTTAATAAATTTGACCAACCCCCTTAAATGTAATGCTAAATGGTTCTTTATATATCTTTTCATTAAGGGAAAAATGTTAATTTAGTACAGAAACTTATACACTCGTTCTCAATTCAATCCTAGACAGCATACTAATAAATTTTGTCAATTAGATCCTAAACGGTACAAAAACTTCCCTATGAAATCATTATGTAATGTTCATCAAATTAACGTTATTTAGAATTGATTATATCCACTATTAATATTTTATTTAAATATATTACTTTTATTTTTACTATTTGAGGGTTTTTTAAATATACTTTTAATTTTAAAAACTAACAAATGTCCATCTTGCAATCTTATGTAGACCATATATATGAAAGATTAGAAAAACGAAAAGACCCTAATCTGGATGACAAATCTGTGCATAACTTGTAGATGTCCACAGGAGGCATTCAAGGTGATTGCATCTGGTGGTAGGAAATTAACTGGCTTCACTCTCACAATCTTCCTCTGCTGCGGAATGGTCCGTAGAGCTCTAACTAGCTCAGGAAGAGACAAAATTATGCATGCCAAACTGATGAGCTCTGAATTCGCTAATTTAGCAGAAATCTTAACATGAACATGAACATGTTCCTTTGCTGATATGTAAATGGAGTGATTTTGTGTCAAGTAGATTATGTAAGTATGCAGCAGTGACAGTGAGGGCGACATGTTCTTCATTGAAATCTTTAATTTCTAAGACAAGAACATGGTACAAGTTCATTGCAGATGCGTGATAGTGGTGACATACTGACATGTACTTCATTTAAATCTTTAATTTAAAAGAGGAAAACAGTGTTTGAGTTTAAAGCATTTGCATGATATGTTGATAGCTTGCTATCTATCTCATTGCTGGCTTGATCCCCGAGGAACGTTATTATTACCTAGTGGAAAGCACGAAGAGTTTTGGAACCTTTTGGTACTTGTTTCAGGAATAGAGGAATCATGATCTTCACCGAGCTCCCGATCCCTTTTCTTGCTAATAGGATCCCTAGATCGGCTAAAAGAGTTCTGGTGAATTAGCTGAGCTATTGGAGAGTAAATGCTCCCAGGTGGGATCACAATCAAGCCTGGTTGAGTAGGTGGGAGTTTCCATTGAGGCGATGGCTGCCATGGGTGCCTCTCGAATTCCCCAGCATCACTGACACTGCAGCTTCTCATTAGATCAAGTGATAGTGAAGTACAAGTCTCCGATCCACAGAAGTTGATTCCGTCGTTGCGAGCACTCAGACATGTGTCGTCGTCTTCATCGCCTACAATAGAGCTTGGATGACTTGCATTTATGAGATAAACCCCACACCCTTTAAGGGTTGCATTTCTTGGTGCTCCAAGGATTCTGAAAGAAACCTCAATGTGAATCCAGTCGTCCTGCAGCAATGAATATAAGCTCCGAATCTTACGACATGGAATGTAGTAAAGCCACATGTGATCTGACTTCAAAGAAAAGAACTGTCTAGAAAAGGAAATCACGCTCCGACCATTAATGAAAATTTCTCGGGAAATATTCACATCCACTGCAAACTGTAATCTTAAAATGGCACAGAGAACCAAGGCTTTTGTTCTCCTGAACGTAGGCGAAGGCACTTTGAATGACATGTACCCGTCATCACTGTAAATGCTGAACCACCTTGGAATCTCATTTCCTGGAAGAACAACTTCAATTCTGAAGTCCTCACGGAACCCCTGCTATGTTAAAACAGTCTTTTAATCAATTGTTAGTAATTTAAAAAACATCGACTGTGAGAAAAGAAGTTAAGCTTGCAAAGTTTCAGAGTACACATATAAACAAATACAAACAAAGAGAGATTTGAGGAAGCAATGGGGGAGACCAACCTCGTCCACTGATATGCATCTTGATGATGTATCTGCAAAACTCTGTAATGGATTCTGATCTGCCAGTTTATGGCAGTTAGAAAAGTCAAGATCATGAAGCTTTGTTGATCTATCTTCTGTATTAAACATAAATACCCGTACTAATTCTGAATAACTTTCCAATGATGTGCAATTCCGGGCTCCAATACGCTTAATACTTCGTGGGAGCTCCGGAATCCCTTCAAGCCATATGCAGTTTGCCAATTCAAGGCGCCTCAATTTAGTAAATCTGTTGATGCACGTAGGAAGGTTAACAAAATTGTTCCCTGATAGATCTAGATCCTTCAACGTGGAAAAGCAAACAAGATTCATGAGGAAATCAACTTCTGATAACTTGCAATTTTGTAGATCCAAACAGGTTAACATGGGAAACCACATTATGTCATTGTTTGCTATCATGGAAATGTTGGAGCAGAATGGCTGTGTTTCTTCCGGCATATTCTCTGGAAACGTGGTAAGTTCTGAGCACCCATCAAGAAGCAGACGCTTAAGATGCTGCAACTTATAAATGCTACTTGGAATTCTCGATAGATTTCTGCAAAATGATAAAGTCATGACTTTAAGCCCAACAAGATTTTCAATCGATAAAGGGAGCTCTTTTATAGCAGTACTATTCAAAGAAACTCTCTCTATACAAGCCATTTTGTCCTCAATGTCTGGGAATTTCTCAAGTTTTGAGCAACCAGTGAGAAGGAGAGTCTGAAGGGATCTTAATCGGAAATGGCTTGAAATACTCTTAAGGTTGGAGCAGAACTCAACGCTCAAAAATACAAGTTTCGCAAGATATCCAACCGAATTGTGAATCTTAACTAAACTTGTACAACCTTCAAGATTCAACCTCTCAAGATTAGGGATGGATGAGAAGTCAGGTGTTTCTGTCAAAAATTCACAATCTCTGAAATCTATGTACTTTAAGGTTGTGTAATTCTGCAAAATACAGAGATAGATGAAAAAAAGATTAGCTTACAAGACTTCATGCATGGTGTAATTTAAGGAGAGATTCTTATTTGTTATTATACCTTGAATCCCTCCCCTAACTGTTTGATGCAACTGTGATGCATGTTAAGAACTACAAGTTTCCTTGCATGAAATGTGGATGGCATCGACTCCAAGGGGCAACCAGGCCATTCAAGCCATCTTAATGCGTTGGGTAGATTTTCTGGACCTCCAATAACTTGTGCATTGTGGACAATAAGTATCCTGAGCCTTTTCATCTTTTTGAAAGCTTTAGCACTCAAGTGTACCTCTTCTGCTTCAGGCAAGTCCAGCATAAGGCCTTCAACTTCATATGATCCCTGATAGCAAAATTGTATATATTGGACTTACTCAAATCGAACAATAACAACTTCTTACTGTTAAAAGGAAGCGAAGTTCTAATTTGTAGGCAATTTCGAGGTCAGAAGACAGAAGAAAAATCATACACACAAGGTTTTTACCATATTTTCAGTCAGCACATGAAGAATATCCTCATGAAACCACAGTCTGCTCCGTCTTCCAGGTACGTTGGGAGATTCTTGGTGAACAACTTGTCTGCCCATCCATTGTAGCAAGTCATGCATCTGCAGCTTATTGTTTTCAATATATACAAGAGACTTCTCCATGAGAACCTGTATGCCAATAACAGGGTCGAAATCGCACGCGTCTAATATTTTTATGACATAATCTTTTTCTTGTCCTTTGAAGAAGCAGGCAATATCAAGAAAAATAGCCCTCTCATGAAGCTCCAGTCCATCAAAGCTTATTTTGAGTACTTCGTAAATTTGTTTATTAGGAATCCTTCTTAGTTTATCCAATTCGCTTTCCCATTCAGGTATGCTTCTTCCATACAAAAAAGAACCCAGTACAACTAGAGCCAATGGTAGGCCTTTGGAATATTTCACTACTTGATCTGAGATCTCCAAATAATCTATAGGAGGATGAGAATTTCTGAAGGCATGCCAACAGAAAAGCATAAGAGCATCATCACAACATAATTCCTTCACCCTAAGTAAGCGTTCCACCCCGTGAACAACTAGCAAACGTTCATCTCTAGTTGTTATGATAATTTTGCTTCCCAAGCCAAACCAATCTCGCTCTCCAGCTATTTGTTTGAGTTGGTCCAAATGATCAACATCATCAATGACTATAAGCACCTTTTTATGGCGAAGCCTATCCTTTATAACATTAATTCCTCTATCAACACTTCCAAGTACTAAAGTTTTATCCCCTAGAATCTCAAAAAGAAGTTTCTCTTGCAAATGAACAAGACCATATCGCTTTGAGAATTCTCTAACATTTGAAAGAAAGCAACAAGCTTCAAATTGATTATTAATTAGGTTGTAAACAGCTTTGGCAACAGTTGTCTTACCACTTCCACCAAGTCCACAGATTCCTACCATACACACATTACTTGACCCTATATTTAGCATATGAATGAGTTCTTCAATACGTTGATCCAATCCAACTTGGTATGCCGCAACATGTAAGGATGTGTGGTTCAATTGTGCCCATACTTCTTCAACAATTTTCCGAATAAAAACAGCCTCATTCCTGCAAAGTTTTAATTAGCAGAAGAAGATTTAGTATATTTACACAGCCATAAATAAGAAAAAACTAATAAGATTTTACTGGTTTGAAAAGGTTAACAAGCCAGGTATCTGATAGGAGTATTACCCCCTGTCTAAATGCCAACCTGACAATTGAGCTGCTTTTGTTAGAGCTTCTCTCCATTGCTTGAGCTGCTCTGCATTAATCCCCAAATAAGTTTCATGGAAATCCAGGGATTCTCCAAAACTACCCTTTTGTTCTTCCACATCTGAAGGATCCACATTATAAAACACAGGCAAAACAACTTGCCCCTTTGATTCTTTACATTCAAGTATCTTCACCAGCTCATCCAGACAATAAATAGACCTTGCATAGTTTTCAGAGAATATGACAAGGGAGATTCTCGAGTCTTCAATAATTTGGTTGAGTTGAGAAGTAATGTGTTCTCCCCTCTCAAGCTTGTCATCAATGAAAGCATTAATTCCTTTGTTGCACAGAGCATGATATAGATGGGCAGTAAAAGTATTGCGGGTCTCTTGGCCCCTGAAACTCAAGAAGACACTGTACTTCCAACAATTTGTGCTGTTAGAGGAAGAAGCCATATTGGATTACAAAATTTTAAGGCCGGCAGCTGTTAGAGATTCAGTCAAGAACTTGATTTCTTAATGCAACTTTTTCACCGTTTTCCTTTTCTTCGCTAGTTGCATAGCATGCTCCTTCTGAGGGAAAACTTTGAGCGACAGGCCTGTGGAAAATATATTAATCAAAAGCCTACAACCGCAATATAATGGACAGTTTACTGTCTGTTTCCGACAGTTAAAGCATAAATTAACACACCACTGTGGCTCATTGGTCGAGGTGTGGGATAATCACTCACCCAAAAGCATGTTCAAATCGGACGTTCCGGCCGTAGTAATGTTCAAGAATCCTCGTCTTCTAACCTAGTGGAACACCAGCTAAACCTCTACAAGAATAGCTTCTAAAACTTGTGAAGAGAAAAATATTTGCATTATGTTGTATTCCTATAATGCTCATAATTAAAATCTTTTTGGTTGGTTAATATTTTCATGATAGAAGCTCTATGTTCTAGTTTCTTGGAAACCATTCATTACAGGGCAATTTATTTTTGTTTTAGCGTAAAAGAACTACTGTTTAGAAAGAATTCTAGGAGAAGATACAAGCAAGCCTGAATATTAATAAATTGATAAAGAAATAAAGGTATTTTGGAGAAGCATACCTGAATTTTGATGCCAATAAATCTCTACTTCTGTGAAAATCGTCTCTCCTCGAAGCTTTTCCTTCACGCCTAGTAGACAAATTATTTGTCTGCTCCTACGTCTCTCCTTGATGAATCAGGGAAAGCAAGTAAAAGTTACGATATAATAATTAGTGCCATGTGTCTCCCTTTTCTGGGAAGAATTAGAGAACATACCCATTATCTTCCTAGGAATCTCGCGGCATGGTTTGCAGGCAATCTTGACCAAGATACAAACGGGCACATAGTTTAGAGATAGTTTACAAATGGTGTTCGATAGTACAGTAGTCTTTATATTTTAAAATGTATTTTATTTAAAAATATATTAAAATAAATTATACCTAGAGGTCTTACTCAATAAATTTTGAAAAAATCTCAAATCTTAATTTTAAAGTTTCTTTTAGTTTTTTAATAAGTTTTTCAAACTCTTTTTTATTTAAAAAAAAACATCATATTGATGTTTCTTAGTGTAATTTTCAATGATTATAATATACATACACTAAAATTAAATAAAAAATATGAAAAAAATCAAAATTAAAAAGCAATTTTGTAAATCACTTCGAAAAAAGATTTAGTGTGAAGTATATATTACTACTCTTGTTAGGATTCTTCTTAATGTGAAGTCATTATACAATGATTGGCAGGAAGTTATCTATAATTTAATGTAAAGTTACTATCAATAAGAATTTTAAACTCTTCTCATAATTATGAATATTATGATTTTGACATAACTAACGTTTTGAAGAGTAATTAGTTACCCAACAATGGCTGGAAGATGTGAAACTCTATCAATTAATTTGTGTCATCAAACCATGCCAAGTTGCAGCCCGTCACTCTGCTAGAAATTTCGTCCAACAATTTATAAACCTCCTTGCGCATGCCAACATTGATTAGTCTTGATGAGGGCTGAGAAGCTGCAACGGGGGGGGGGGGGGGAACAAAAACACCGTTAACGACTTTTCCCACCTAATCTTACTTTACAATGTGTTTGGAGGCATCAATAGTCCACTTTGGTCCCTATTGTCGCATCTAAACCTTCTTGCGCATGCCGTCATTGATTAGTCTTGATGAGGGCTGAGAAGCTGCAACGCGGGAAAAAAAAAAAAAGAAACAAAAACACCGTTAACGACTTTTCCCACCTGATCTTATTTTACAATGTGTTTGTAGGCATCAATAGTCCACTTTGGTCCCTATTGTCGCATCTCTATGAACCTCGCGATAAGCTGCTTTCGTGTGAAAAGAAACAAGATAGGAAAAAATAGAAAAGAGAAATTCGTTACTTAATTCAATTGAAACTAGAAATTCTAACTCTTGATAAAAGAATTTTATGTAAAAGGTTGATTATGTAACACAGAGTAGCATTTTTCTGCGTGTACTGTCTCTCAGTATCCGGACAGAGCAGCTACTTTCCTCTGTTTTGACTCTTGATGGAGGAAGTTTTCTCTGTTCTGTAAATTACTGGCTTTTCCTAGGTTCATCTACAATTGGGTTCTAGTCTTTTCTCATGGGCACTTGACTGCTATCCCCATTTCATGGTACTGCACAGCTACCCCTTTTTGAGATGGTAAGAGCGTGTAATTAGGCCTCAATGTCTTTTAGGCTGAAAATGGTGCATTTAGGCAGAAACCCGAAACTTTACCATCGACTTGCATTTGTTACTGGTAGCAGGCCCCTGTGCTCCCGCTGGTCAGGTTTAATATAAATACTATTGAGTTTCTTTTCTTGAAAAGTTAAAGTATAACCGGTAGACAAGTCAAATTCCAAGAAAAAGTTTGGTCATATCAAATTATTTATCTAACAAAAATGATTATAATTTTTTTATTTAATCATTGAATCCATTTAAATTTTGTTAGGAGATTCCACCGATTTTATTTTGTGAAGATTGGGTTAAGCGGCTAGCATCACATAAGGTTGGAAAGACCTTAAAATGATTTCTAGCATCACATAAGATATTATTTTTGTTAGATTTGTTATTTTCTTGTTTAATTAATGATTTTCAATTGGGATTTTGGATTTTGTTTTTATTTCTCATATCTCTTTATAAATTCTGATTTTTGTTTCCTTAAAGGTCAGCTTTAGACATAAATTTAATGAGCTTTAATCATAATTTATCATCCAGAGATATCAGATAATACAGTAAGGAGTTATATTTGGTTGATGATTTATTAGAAGTTTGGTTGGGAAGAAGCATTCATTATGACAGGGAGGTCTATTGTATGTTTTATTCCAGGAATGTCATGATTATCTGTTATTAATGATGATTAGGGATGTCAATAAATCAATTTTAAAAGAATAATTGATGGCTTTGTTATTAGGTTTCCACATACAACAACAATAATGATGTTTCCAAAATATCCAAGTAATTTAGAAATAAAGCTTATATGTTGGATAATCAATTAATCTTTTTACTTTAGCAATTTGATTTATTTTTCCTAGCCAAGATAGTTGGTAGCTAATAAGTCAAAGTGGTTGGCAACTAATACATGTAAAAGGTTTTATTTTATAGATTTAGGGACTCTCTTATATATTTAAATAAGTATTTTTGTACATAGAAAATACAATAATATTTTTTTAAAAAAAATATCCTGAAAATATACATGTAATAGATAATGATTCCATGATCTCTCCATAAACTTCCAAAAGATGTAATGTAAATAAAACTTCTAAAAGATGTGATGTAGATAAGCGGAACAAATAATGAGTTAGCAAAGGCTGGCCGTACGTAATGTTCTATAAGCATTATATGCATGGACCGAAATTTAGAAGAATCTCTACCAAAACTTGCTTTTATAAATGTTTCTTTTGTGGCAGATAATGCCATGTTATTTTAGTAAGAAAACGAAATTTGATGGACAAGTGAAGTCATGCAAGAACATGATGCAAGCTCCAGGGACAAGTTTGACTCCAAATTTTTCTGTCAAGGACCCCACTTGGCATCGCTAAGATGTGCTAAAACTAGTATAATAGTTAAAAAAAAGATCATAATTTTTTAGCTCTCCATTTGATCGAGTTCAAAATATTTATAGAAGATTCTTGATAACCATTTTTACAAGGGGGACTACTTTGTTAATCCATCAGTTAGCTTCTGAATATATTTTTTGTTATTTTTTAAAATTTTATGATTTTGATTTTTTCTATCTCAGTAAGGTCACTTTCAAGCTTATATAAAAACATGTTACGTGATATTTTATATTGGAAGTGAGTATCCAGAACCAGGATCTTATTAGTAGTGCTGGTTGCTAATATATTATACGCGTTTTGGGGCGTCAGGTTTAAAAGTGAACTCGCGTTACCAAAAACAAAACTATGAGGACGGTAAGATCCAGAACGGATAATATACAGTATGTTGAGCCGGGTTGTTACATGTAATGTAAGACTACTAGAAAAGCAGACTTCATATGATTAATATTTCAAAAATAAAATAAAATTTTAAAGGTTTTTTTTGTGCTTTAACCATATTTCAATCTTTTTTTACTTTTCTATGCTTGCTATTGTCCTTACAATGAGACCACTCTTTTCTTTTTCCTTGGGTAGGTCACCCATTACAATGAGACCAACAATTTTTCTGGGTAGGTCACCCATTACAACGCGACCAATTCTCCATGTTTTTTTTATCTGGGTAGGTCACCCATTACAATGAGATCATTCTTCCACCTAGATAGGTCACCCATTACAACACGACCACTCTTCCTTTTTTTCATTTTTGGGTAGGTCACCCATTACAACTCGACCATTCTACATGTTTTTATCTGGGTAGGTCACCCATTACAATGAGACCATTCCTCCACTTGGGTAAGTCACCCATTACAACACG
>Ga0307509_10009013_pt1 | contig 12574 bp, 15 predicted proteins | sample 10_EM_MG_FD_202245 | JGI IMG/M metagenome (GOLD analysis project Ga0307509, IMG submission 202245) | Populus trichocarpa ectomycorrhiza microbial communities from riparian zone in the Pacific Northwest, United States - 10_EM | ecosystem: Host-associated > Plants > Roots > Unclassified | place...
GAGGTAAGACATCCATTGGAGGCCTGTGTACACAGTTAACAGGGGCAATTTTGGTGAGAATTGCCCAAAAGGGCGTCTGATCCCCTCAATGTTCGGGTACTTATTGCCTGTGACAAGTACTGCACTGGAGATATGATACGTAATGGATTCGGAATTCCTGCTTGCGTGGTACCCCGATGGTCGCGGTTGTCTTCCTTTTGGAACATTCGCTGTGGAGTTCCGTTACTTTTCTTCTTTTCCGTAGTTTGTATCAGCCCGCGTCTGATATCGTAGAGAGATTGATCAATTGAGCGGCTTCGGCTCGCCTCTCGCTCGGCGTCCCGGCCGCAGAGTCAAAACAATACCCAAAAGGAAGGCCGGTGGGTGGACATGTCGTCAACGGGGAGGAAGCTCTCATTCATTGCAGTAATTTGCCGAAGTGGGGAGCAGAATCAGAGCTCAAGAGGAAAAAGGGCTGAAAATGAATTAAATAAACTACCGTATTTTTGATAATGGTGACACAACTTGTCGTGCCTCGCTCATTGCCTCTCTCTTTGGCAAGTCCAGTACGACTGTAGTTCCAAGTCACGCGAGTACAGTACCTCATCTTAATTCCACTTGTGATCTCTCTCAGCAGTGAAGATATTCCTGCTTTCTGGCTGTTACTGGCGTTGCTTGGAACCAACGAAAAACGCCACGAGGTCGAGCATTTGGACGCTCCCAAGTGATTCCGCACGAGACACCGGTCCCGGTACGTCTCAAATCTCTCTCACGCGATCTTGGCTTGTTCCCGCGGGAGGCTGGCGGTGAAGTCGGAAGGGAGTGGAGATCTTGGCTGGCGCATCATGTCCTACGTATTCTAGCTTGGAAGTCTTGGAGAGGACGCCCGCGCTCCTGATGTCTTACTATAGCGAATATATCGAGAGCTGCTGTTGTTGAGTTATGATGGTGCTCGAGCACCGGTATTGGTTACATATGATATTATACCGTACCGGTAGTAGAGAAGTGTCTTCTGTTTTTTCTTTTTTCTGTCTTATAATTGCCTTACAGACCCTTTCTTGCCTCTCCACTCGTGCCCAGCATCTGGCTCGCATAAACAAGCGAGTACTGGCAACAAAGCAAAGCCGCGTCACGTCTGGATTGCTCTCTCTCCTGAAAGAAAAACAAAAAACCGAAAAAACAAACAAACAAGGGCTAACACTCCCTTCCCAAGGAATTTGCGGAACGCTCTACTACTTTGTCTCTCCACGATCTTACCGCTCCCTATTCTCAAGGGAGGGGGGAAAGAACAACACAATTGACGATTTCCTGCAGCAGTTGCATTTGTTCACTCACTAGCTTGCTTGGTATAAACTAATTCTACTTGACATATTTTTTTCGTTCGGGTCGGGGGACGGAGGAGAAGGAGGAGTCCCGCATTGGGTGGGTTTGGTGCTGGTAATAGTTGCGCTGTGACAGGCTAATGGTAGGTGGGGGAACAACCAACTCCTTGTGGCTAAAAAAAACTTGATACGGGATGCTTTGAATGGATGAATAGATGAATGAAGGTGGGATTGGGTGGGGTTACTTCCCCTATGGTATGATACTGCTACTGGTATAGTGAACTATCTATCAAGGAGAAAGAAAGGGGGAAAATCTTCCTCTGGGGTGCAATGCTCGAGGACATTTCCCGTCGTGATCCTGTCCGTCAGCAGCAAGAAAAGTGTCTCGTCTTTCATTCTCTTCTTGTTTAGCCTGCGAGTGAGCTAGACCAGTACTGTGCCACTCATTCGTTCTACCGGTAGTGCCGGTGCCGTACTGGGGACACTGGCTTCCTTTGTGTTCCAATCTGGGTACCTTCTGGTCAGTGTTGCAGGTATTGGTATTTGTGGCCATTTAGTTAGCAACACCACAAGTATAGACACCAATTTAAAGTTAGTTAAAGTTAGTGTGCACTTGACTCTATCAATCGATTCTGTTCAAAAAACCCTACGTACCTACGAATATAGTATCGTAGTACAGAGCTGCAGGAACTAATTGATGCTGTCCTCGGAATAACTGTGCCGGGCCCGTTTTACCTACTTGACTGCCCTTGTCTGTGTGTGAGATGGGTGGATTTTTGAGTGGGTATGGTGCACCCAACCGGCTTATTCGACAATACCTGGCTTGTCAGACCGCCGGTGCCACCTTTCGAGTTGTTTCCCCCTTTTATGGAATTATCTGGCCCCGCAGGACCTTGTCCTGGGCAGTGTGAAATGTGTGGACGAGAAAAAAGAAAAAAGGGAGAGAAAAGTGAACCATCTTTGGGGTTTCAATCTTCCGGGATTTTTCTCTAGCCACGCTAGTTACAATAGCTTACCCACCAGCTTGCTGGGGCGTGAGTTAATGAGTGGGTGAGTGGGTGGGCGAAAATATATATATATCTATCCCCCAAAATTCCTCAAACCACCATCCTCTTTGTTCGGATCATCACGAGTCGAGTTCCCCACTTCACTGTCGTTCTTTCAAAATTTGGGCCATTGTGCACCTGTCCTTTCGCTGCTCGTCGTCTCTCTTTAATTGCTTGACTTAATCCACTCTCTTTCCTTTTAACTATTAATTTTTGGTTTAATCAATTCTAATCTGAAAAAACAACAATGCGGTATTCCACGACTCTTAGTATGCTGAGTGGCATCGCAGCCCTCAGCGGCTTCGCCATGGCCCACCCGCTCTTCGACTCGCAATTGGTCAAGCGTGATTCCCCGGATGATACATGTGGGCTTGTAGTCGGTGGAGCAGGGAATGGCTATACCTGTGGTCCCTCGAATACTGGGACATGCTGTTCGCAGTATGGGTATTGTGGTGCTACCGCTGACTATTGCGGGACTGGATGTCAGGCAGCCTATGGAGTGAGTTCTTTCTTTTTTTATAGTTCTTGCTTTTTCAGCTGTGGCTGTTGGTCGGGTTTGCTTTTTCCTAAAGGGGATGGTGGAGATTTCGGAATGAATTTGGCTGGGTTTGAGAGTGGATGGCTAACCTTTTGGGTGTTGCTTTCAGACTGGCTGCACTGGTGGTGGGGGTGGTACTGACCCGAATGTATGCGGCCCTAACAACGGGGGTGCGAGTTGCGCGACGGGGTCTTGCTGCTCAGCTAATGGTTTCTGCGGGACTACCGATGTACGATCATATCCATGCACTCTGCAGCTACCCAAAATCAAGCAAAACTGATGGTTAAACAACAGGATTACTGCCTCCCGGCCAATGGCTGCCAAGCTGCATATGGCGTAATTAACCTCCCTTCAAAAAATAAAAAACCAAAATTCTAACATTACCCTCAAGATCTGCAACTCAACCAACACCGGCGGTGGTGGCGGCGACTGCGGCCCAACGGGCGGGAATGCTGTCTGCCCCACCGGCCAGTGTTGCAGCCCAGCTGGGTTCTGCGGCACCACAGAGGACTATTGCAGATCTCCAGACTGCCTCCGGGGCTTCGGAACCTGCGACAGCGACAAGACTCCCGCCGGCGATTCAACAGCCAATGTACCCCGACCACTCATCGGCAGTGTGAGCTACGACCAGGACATCTACCCCTGCGCCGGCAACCCGGGCCAAATCGCCCTCACATACGATGATGGTCCTTATTTGTACACCAATGATTTACTAGACATACTCGCAGCGTACGGGTTTAAGGCTACGTTCTTTGTCACTGGGGTCAACAATGGAAAGGGTCCTATTGATTCTACGCCTGCGTGGACATCTGTGATCCAGAGGATGATCGCGGACGGGCATCAGGTTGCGTCGCATACTTGGAGCCATGCAGATTTGTCCAAGCTCACGGATGCAGACCGGACGACGGAGATGGTTAAAAATGAGATGGCGATTCGGAATATCATTGGGAAGTTTCCCACTTACATGAGGTACCAAACCCCCTCCAACAGGGAGAAATTTGCGCTCACAATTGTTGTGGTCAAGACCACCATTCTCGTCCTGCAACGCTGCCTGCAAAGTCACCATGAAGAACCTTGGCTATCATATCACGTACTTTGATTTTGACACCCAGGATTACTTGCACACTACCCCCGAAACCAACCAGATCTCTAAGGATGTGGTGCATAACATCCTTAATACCGCTAATCCTTCTCAAACGAAACCTGCCTCCGGAAGCCTCTTGGCCATTGCTCATGATATCCATCAACAGACGGTGCATAACCTTACCACCTACATGTTCGATCAGATGGTTCAGTATGGCTACACTGGTACGTTGTTGTCCTTGCCTTGGTATACTTGGAAAAGAGGAAGAAGGAGGGTGCTAAATATGGGTGAACAGGTGTCACGACAGGAAAGTGCTTGAACGATCCCGAGGCCAACTGGTACAGGACCCCCGGGGCAAGTAAGTAAACATTCCGGTTATGTCTGGTTGAGGTCAGGGTCATGTAAGGGTGAGAGAAAGTTGTAAATTCGCAGTTCTATTGTATATGATGGAGAATCTATATAAATTTCGCAATGCAAGTCAATGCCGATTCTTATGCTCTTTATAGATTCCACAATGAGCTCCTCGTCTAGCTCTACATCTAGCAGCAGCAGCAGCAGCAGCAGCACCTCAAGCTCCAGCTCTGAAACAACAACCACTACCAGCACCTCAAGCTCCAGCTCTGAAACAACCACTACTACCACCAGCACCTCAAGCTCCAGCTCTAAAATAACCACTACTACCACCAGCCCCTCGACCACCGGCTCTTCAAAGACAACTAAAACCGGCCCTACTGGCTCTCCCCCGTCATCTACAACCTCCACCACCTCAACTTCTACCATTACCCCAACAACCACAACCTCAACTTCAGCCCCCACCTCAACCTCAACCTGCGCTTTCCCCAAGGTCGGCAAGTGGTGCTGCAAGCGCTTCACCTTCAACACTAGGGTTGCCTGCATCTTGGCTAGGGCTAGTTGTCTCGCCTCCCGCGCCGAGTGTTTACTCCAATCAGGCCTGAATTTGTCGGTAGCAAACCAGCAGTGTGGGACATGGTCCAACAACATCTGCCAGAAGCTAGACAAATTCTGTGACCTCTGCCCGCTACTCGGGACGTGCGACAGCAACAGGTTCCATGTCTAAACGATAAGTTCTTCCCCTTTTCCTTGGAGGAATCGGAGGGGAAGGGGTGATTATATACCTTTTTCTTGGATCCCAATGTGACGCCATTTTTTATTTTGTAAGGGGCGGGGACGGGCTTTTTGGGTATGTGGAAAAAGCAGGGGTGGCTACAAAAATCCTTGGACTTTCTTTTTTTCTTTTTTCTCTCATATCATACATACACCTTGTAGAGTAGATTGACCTCTTCAGGTCACCGGTTAGGGGCACAAAATGGGAAAATTTTCGACTTCTGAGCTGTGGATTTGATGAGTTGTGGTTTTTCGATACTTATTTTAGGCGAGTGATTGCTCGTGTGGAGATTGCCACCTCCAATCAAACATTAGCGCTTATCTGGGCGCTCCGATGATACAAATCCTCAGCCCCTATTTCTAGATACTCCTTCCTTGCTCGCCCAGGACAAGCTTTTGGAGCTAGCCAAAAAGTCGGGCCTACTTGGTACAGTAGCTTCTTCCTACTGACATTGTTGCTCTACTAAAAAAAACACTCCTGATTGCCTGCAGTGTCCCCAGCTTACTTTTACCACTAAGTTTCTGCTTTCATTCATGATCTACTAGTATAGCCCATCCGAAATACAGAAAGCTATCTCGCCGGCATTATATCCTCACAGGGGGAGTTACCGTAAGATGTTAGCGTGAACCCGCGGTAACCGCCGCAGTGGAAAAGTGGGGATTTGGCGATTAGCAAATAGATAGGGGCATAGTTACCCGGATCAAAAAAGGGGCTGAAAGCGTGCTAAGTCTAACAGTAATTAACCCTTCCGACTTGCCCTTGTCTCAGACTCGTCACCGGTGCAATATCATATCCCCTCCCCCACTCCCATCTTCCCTGCCGCCAAAGCCCGAAATCAGCTGGTGTCTCCATCTCCCCCCACCGCAACTTGTTCAATAAGGGGGTAAAAAAAAGAAGAGAAAAAGGAAAAAGGAAAGACTACCGTATGCCTTGGTCGGTGTGAAACGGTAAAAATTCGGCCCCGCGCAAGCTGGGCTGGATGTGGAATGGATTGGATCCTGTGATTCGTTGAGAGTTTTCGGCAGCTCTGGGGGTGCTGACTCAGTTATGGTCTGGAATGTACAATTTTACTACCAACAGAGGGATAATGATTTGGTACGTGTCGTGGCCACTTTTGGTTGTTTGGCGCGCATCTAGTACTGGAGTTTACTGTTTCATACAGTCGAAGGGGTACGAGTACGGTGGGTTAGTACTTGTAAGTTTAGATACAACCCACGGGGAGCTTGGAGAGAGAAAATAATAATACGACCTGATCTTGAAATAGGGGGTCTGTAGATACCGGTACAATACTTTGAGGACGCGGGATTCTCTGACTATGTACTAGTACTAATGGCCTCGTTATTTGTATTTCTGGCGTGGTATCATATTTAGAAGGGACGTGTGCGGGTTATGGATTATGATATCACGGATTTGGTGAGCTTTTGTTTATAGACATGTCTGTCCTTATGGCGGTAGGGCTTGTATCATACCGTATTAATTGGATATCTCTCTCTGGACAGGGTTCTAATCTCCACATTATGATGACAAGCCCCTAATCGATCCTAGTGGTGGACAAAAAAAAGTATGATACTTGTACTCGTAATGTCCTGACGTTTGTGAACACAACTACTATTGCATGATGCCAAGATCAGCGCAAAAAAGCTGAATTTTGGCGGTATGCAATAGCAGTTGTGTTCACAAACGTCAGGACATTACGAGTATAGGGAGATTATGTGGACTCCAGCTTCCCAGCTCATGAGGGCTGTCGCAATATTCCCATTCCTTTTTTATTCAGTACCGGTATTACGGTAGGGTTGGTTAGGGGCTTGTTGCGCGGAGATTGGAACGCTGCCTTGAGACTCAAATTTTCGAACCAATGCGATAAATGTATTTTTTTGTGGGGAACGTTTGCTGCTCGTTTTTATAATGTAACGTGCGCTTGTGGGTTGCTTAAAATAGTGACTGCTGAGATCCGAAGCTAACTCATAGCGTCTTGTATAACTCTCGTCGATTATAATAATAATAGCTGTCAATATATACATGTTTCCTAGTCCAGCCCAACCTCCAGATACAGAGCATTCCAACAATCCATACTCGCTCTCATGCCAACCCAGATTCCAGAGATTCCTGCTATCCCTCCATTCCAAACATGAGGATCATTCCCATCATAATTCCCATACCAATACCAACCATCTCAATAACGACTCCATTTCTTTGAACAACCACTTCCCACAACAGCTGCCCGGAGTGACTAGACGAGTGATTTATTGTGATTAGATCGGTGATGATACAGGTGGGAGGGGGTGTGTATGAGGGGAAGTGTTCCTAACTTGTTGTTCCGTTCTGCGAAAAGGGGGTGAGCTGGTAGCTGTCGAATGTTCCTTGAAGATAGTAGGACAGCGAGGTACTCCAGTACGGTACAGGAGAAAAATAGGCGTGGCGTGTATATACTAGAATGGTGCGCGGGAAAGCAGATGTTATCTGTGGCATAAGATTCAAGTCTTGGAAGGTCTTAGGAATCTCGACTTGCACTCGCTCGGATAATCTGGAGACGGTATTTTAAGAGACGATGCATTTAATACTCACGTTCATTCGACGCAACTTTAAGCCCAAGCTTTATAGTTCAATATAGGCAATAGAGACCTTAATTCCCGGGAAACGTCTAGTAGACACTCTATCAAAGGAAGGGATGAAATAAATACAACGCTCTAGAAATCAGCTCATCAAGTGTTAGGTGCTAAATTCGTGCCGTATGAATAGACTTAGAAAACAGTATAGCAAGCGCTGCCACCTCCGGCATCAGGGAAACTGTATCATACCTGGCCTGGGTGGAGCTATGATTATTATTTTTGGTTTTTTTGTTCACACTCCCCACTAGCCCGGTGTCTCCAATCCTTAGAGGATCTTCAGGCTAGGGAGTGGGCACGATTCCGCAAAAGCCACTATTCCAATGTGAGATTTGCGCCCGAGTGGTGATAATGATATACAGTCGCACCTGGTTGTAAAGTACTAGGGCAAAAGTATTCGTCTGATTGGTGGTTACTGAGCGACACCTCAAAATACCCCACCTCTATGATCAACCACCCCTTGGCCACAATGCCTCCCCTGAAGACAGGCTACCTCACTGAGTTTGAGAAAGGACAGATTGTTGTTCTGAGAAAAAAAGAAATCTCTTTTTCTGAAATTGGAGAGCTTTTACACTGTCCTAAAAGTACGATTCTAAGTTTCCATAATCACTTTCAAAAGAGGGGTGATGCAAACACCTTCTCTAAACCCGGAAGACCAAGAATTATTACTCCCAGAACTTGTGACTGCCTAGTCTGAGAGTCTAAGAAAGCACACTGCCAGACTTTATCAGAATTGTGCAACGATGTTGTACCTTAACTTAGGCCTCTATTGCCACAGTCAAGAGAGCCTTGGCATCAGTAAACATAAAGAAATAGAGAGCTATGAAAAGAGCCCGGTAAGGGATGGGGATGCTGTGAAGAGATTGGCTTGGGGGATGGACTACAAGGATTGCACAAAGGAAGACTTTGAGGAAGTCATCTTTATTGATGAAAATATGGTTGAAAGATCCAAAGATTCTAAGGGTATCTGGGTGTTCAGAATACTAGAAGAAAAGTGGCACAAAGACTGTATTCATGGAGTTACCAAGGGACTAGGGATAAAGCTAATGGCTTGGGCTTGTATTTGGGAAAGAAACGAGGGTTGACTAATTCCTATTTTTGAGAAGAGTGTGGATAGATTTGTATATATTGGAGTTTTGAAGGATGGCTTAGTTGATGTTTGGCAGGAGGTGGAGGACACAGTTGGGGATCCTATCTTTTAGCAGAATGATGCAAAGATACATACTGCAAGAGATACTATGGCTTGGTTTGCACAAAACAATATACAGGTTATGGAATAGCTACCCAATTTCCCAGATCTCAATCCTATTGAGCACTGCTGGAAGAGGGTGAAAGAAAGGCTACACCAGCACTTTTCCAATATTCACAAAACCAAGGGGGGTCCAGATACTGTTAGAAAATATCCAGCAGGGGTCTCAATCAGGGTTGGGCTTAGGATATTGAAGGTGAATTTTAGGAAAGGTTTTGCAAGTCACTACATTAGCAAAAAAAACAAGTGACACCAGGAGGCACCTTGTACTCCCTGTGGGTCCGCCGGTCCAGGCGCATAGAATATAAACTCACGTCCTGGGTGTGCGGTCTTTTACTGGGTGCTGTCACGAGGCAGCTAACACGGTAGGATTCCGGGCTATCTAGGCCGAGGATATTCGAGAGAACGGAATATAGGTCAGGAAGGCTCGAGAAGGATTGTTCGATAAAGTAATAGAAGAATATCGTAATAACTTATAATATTGTTAAGGTCTCTTCTCCGTTGCTTGATGATGTTCTCAACCATCGGGGAGAGCCCTACTATTTATACTAATGTCCACACTAATTTGACTTCTCTAGTAAAGAAGTATCTTTCTAAGAGTTCAGTTTGTCAGAACAAAGTGCGAACACTCTTTGACCCTGAAAACTTGCCTAGCTTGACTCTAAGAATCACCCGACTGCTATTTCCTCTAAGGGTGTCCCCACTCCACCAGTAGTCAGTCTTCGATCTCTTCGTCCTGATAGACTATAATGGAATATGCAGTCCGAATGCCTACATACCAATAGTATTATGAATATGGAGTGATCAGTTCCGATATTCATCTATTAATGCATAATGCGTATGTATTATTAAGAGTAGAGACCTTGTTCTCATGGTTCCAATCAGTTAGCCATATCTTGAAACGTGAACTCTTTGGGGTTGCTGAGTAGTCTCCCAGATGCCTCCGGGAAGGCCCTACTCAGGGAGCTCGGGTTCGGATATATGCTCTCCCTCATGGTGGCATATACCTCACGCATAATTATGCAAGCTATTTCCGCTAGGGTAATAGGTGCTGGTGGACAGGGGTCGATGCCACCTCGATGCACCAGAGGCAACCAAGGTCTTAGGATGTACCAGAAGCAGCAAGGTTCTCCGGACACAGCAAGAGTTTCCGGACGCAGCAAGGTTCTCCAGACGCAGCCTGATACCATAGTAGAATAGTGGAAGTACTCAGGTGTAACTAGCTATTATCTGATACCTCCTGAGTGAACAACTCTACCTTCAAGTACTTTGAATGAGTTAGTAAAAACTGTGAAGAATACCCAAAGAGTGAGGGAGTTGTTTGGAAAGGTCCATCAAGTATTACTCATGTTTACTTATTTGAGTTATTTAGATACTAGAATAGGAATATATTTATTAAAACTAGTCTAGACAACTGTAGCACTTGGTAGCTAACAATTTGAACGTACTTGGCTGGGGAACAAAAGGACAAAGGTATGGATAGCTCTTGAACTAGCGGTCAGACAGCATTGGGACAGGGACTGTTGGAATCCGCCGGTCAAGAGGAATCGAATCGTGTAGGTTTCGAAGCTTCCGCGTAGTTGTAGAGGTTAGAAGGGAGAACAAGGCAGATACCTCAGCGGGCAGATGTCCGCCAGAGTCAGGAAGGGTCTCATTGGAATCCGCTGGGCAAGGAGACTCGAATGATATTGGTCTCTAAGCGTCCACATGGCTGTAGAAGTCAGAAGGGAGAGAAAAGCAGATACCTCAGCAGGCAGATGTCTGCCAGAGTTGGGAAGGGCCTCATTGGAATCCGCCTGGTGAGAGGAATCGAATAGTGTAGGTTTGGAAGCGTCGACATAGCTATAGAGGTCAGCAGGGAGGAAAAAGCAGCTACCTCAGCAGGCAGATATCCGCCAGAGTCGGGAAGGGTCTCATTGGTATCCGCTTGGTAAGAGGAATCGAATCGTGTTGGTCTTGAAGTGTCCGAATGCCTGTAGCACTCAGTAGCCAACCATTTGAGAGTAATTGCCGGGGGAACTCATGTACAAAAGTATGGATAACCCTTCAACCAGCCATTGGAAAGTATTGGGACAGGGTGGGTTGGAATCGGCTGGTTGAGAGGAATCGAATAATGTAGGTTTCGAAGCATCCAGATGGCTATAGAGGTCAGCAGGGAGAAAAAGGCAGCCACCTCAGCAGTCGGTTGACCACCAGAGTGGGAAAGGGTCTCATTGCAATCTGCCCGGCAAGAGGAATCGAATGGTGTAGGTCTTGAAGTGTCTGCATACCTGTAGCACCCAGTAGATCAGCAAAAAAACCTTTTTCTCCAGAAGGACAGAGGCCGCTTCTAGACGAATAGCGTCCGCTCTTTGCGTCCTGTCCTCCCGAATCTCTTGTGCCTTCTTTGCCTTTCATCTCTTGCGGCTAGTGCACCCGGACACCCCACTTGCCCTCCACAGCGTCCGACGCGCTTGTTGCGGCCCCACCCCCTTCAAGTGCCTCCACCTTGTATCTGTCCCCTTAAACTCTTGTCTACTGGCCTCCTGCCTACTCCTTGCAGTTGCGCGCGTCTGGTGGCCATCTATGCTACCCTTCGACCTCTGGTGACCTAGATCTGTCCGGTTCCATCCGCTTCCGTTCGCTGCCATCATACATTGCTTTTTTCTTAGTCTGCACCCTACGGTCACTTCCATAATTCCCTTACTGTTCACAAGACGCCCGGCGCGGCCGCCATGCAGACCCCCTACTTTGGTTGGCTTCCCTCCCCGCAGGAGAGCATAGATTCGCATTAATCATCCGCAGAACTGAGCCGGCCGAGTTGAAGCCGGACACTTTCTATGAGACATCAGCAAAAAAAGGGTTTGCTCCGGACGGATAGGCATTGCGTCCGGACGGAGGAAATCCGTTTGGAGCATCCTGTCCGCCCAGCCCGCCCTCAGATGGCCCCAGCACACTGGTTCCATCCGAGTCCGTTGAGTGTAATACAATCCGCATCCTGTCCGCCCATTGCACCTGGATGGTCCATTTTACAGCCTAATCGCCGGAAGAACACTAAGGTAAGTGACCCATAGCCGTCAGCATTGGGGAACTCTTCCCGCCCCTGATGGCCTCTACTTACCACAGACTACTTTATCACCAGGTAAAAGCTGTTCAGACGAAAAAAGATCCAAACATAGGATGATTAACCATCTATTGTTCCAGTAACGACTCAAAACATACCCCTTGTTTGATCACTGCTGGCAACACTCGCAAAATGTTTCTAAGTTCTTACACACCTCGCATCAGCAAAAAAATCATCTTGCGCCCCATCTCTCTCCGCTCACCCTGTGCGGCGGACGTTCCAGGCGCTTATAACGTAAACTCGAGTTCTGGGTGCGTCCGCCCGGGTTTATTCCGTCCAGAAGTGGATGGGCCGCCTCCAATGCGTCCGGACGCCACAGGCAGCGTCTGGATACATTGGACGCGGCCCTTTTGCGTCCAGACGCCTTAGACCCCCCCCCCCCCAGAAACCCTCCCTCCAGCGCCCAGCCTCTTCCTCCCTTCGCGCCAAAAGTTCACGTTCTCATGCCGCCGTTCTGCGGACGCCTTTCAACCGCACCCTCTCACATCCCGCCCCCCCCCCCAGACACGCCGGCCCGCCAG
>Ga0307509_10009014_pt1 | contig 12572 bp, 5 predicted proteins | sample 10_EM_MG_FD_202245 | JGI IMG/M metagenome (GOLD analysis project Ga0307509, IMG submission 202245) | Populus trichocarpa ectomycorrhiza microbial communities from riparian zone in the Pacific Northwest, United States - 10_EM | ecosystem: Host-associated > Plants > Roots > Unclassified | place...
ATGATTGTTATTAGAATTATTCATTAGAATTGGCTATTTTGACATTTTTTTAATAGAAATACTAGTTAATTTATACACTTCACTGATCTGTCAAAACACTCACAGCTTACGTACCTAGAAGTGAGATGATTTTATGTTCATCTAGAGCTCCGTTTTAATGAGTTGTTTAATTATAACAATAGGATTAATTAATGTGTTCCGTTGACCTATTAAACTGTTTTTCTATAAAATAAATCCTCAATTTATTTAAACTACAAAAGGTTCACGATCGAGCAATGTTGCCGTGATCTTTGTCTCTTGTTATTTTTTATTGTTTAATGAATTGATTTAATAATTAAATCCAGCATAATCTCTAAAAACCCAGGACCTTCCCTGATCACTAATTAAGTCCTTGTTTTTTTTTTTATTAGCGTGGGGTGTCCGGGCCAGCTTGCGCGCACCACGAATATTCCTCACGGCCCACTGAACATCCTGCAAGCCCAGTGAGTAGGTAAGGCATCGCGGGGGTAACAGACGTGCACATAAAGGATCGAACTCGGGACGGGAGCAAAGCAAGCCTCACGGTTGACCACTGAGCTCGACCCTCAAGTGCAATTCCTTGTTTTCTTAAAAATATTACCGCGTACATAGAATCTCGGAGACACTGTATTATTTTTTTTATTAGAAGTAATATTTTTTATTTTTTATGGTAAAGCTTTGATTTAGAAACTAGAAAAATATTAGATTTTTATGAATAAATATCTGGTCGACATTCTTAAGATTGCTCTCCGATTGATACACAAGCTGCCACTCTCTTGATTAAAACAAATAAAATTTGCTAGGTCCAATATTGGATCAAGATAGCTATCGTACTCGCATAAATAGGAAACGAACGCATAAACAACGTGGAGGGAAAAAATGGGAATACGACTAACATGCATCAATACCAGAAATTTCATAAATAAAAATATTAAAATAATAATTTTTTTATTTTTTTAAAATATTTTTAATGTTAACATATCAAAACAATATAAAATTATAAAAAAAAATTAATTTTAAATAAAAAAATTAAAATTTTTAAAATTCATATTAGAGAGTGTTTCCAAACATGTTCTGTGTGTAATGCCATCAGAAGCTTCTTTATTGTCCTCGGTTGTTGGGAAGGCTGTATAATGCCATCAGAAGCTTCTTTATTGTCCTCGGTAGTTGGGAAGGCTGTGTAGAGTTCATGTGATCTTGATAGTATTGTATAATATTTATTTTTAAAAAAATATTTTTATTTAAAAATATACTGAAATAAATCTTTTTATATTTTTTTAATATATTTTTATATTAACATATCAAAATAATATAAAAATAAAAAATAATTTTTTATCTTTTAAAAAGTCTCTGGAACTCATCAAACTAGAAAAATGCCATGTTGACTCGATGCCTTCAAGGTTGTTCTCAGACTTTTCTTCTCCTTTTTCCTGGTACTAAAAGCAGAGTTTCAAGAACCATCCCGTTCAAGGCTCGGATTCTAGATTTTAACCGGGTTACTAGGTTGGTCGAGTTAGTTTTTTTTTTAAAATTAAAATGATATTGTTTTAGTAAAAATAAAAAAAATAAAAGTCAAAGGGTTTGCAACCGGGTCTTGCCGGGTCAACTGGGTCGCCGGGTCATCCGGATTACATCGGGTTTTTCCTTCCTCTGTTTTTTCTTCAACCCGGTCCGGTTCCAGCCCTGGGTTGACCCGCCGGGCTGGACCGGGTTTCAAAACTATGACTAAAAGACACTGATATTCAATTTTCTTCAAAGCTATTATTTATTAATATTAAATACATTTAAATTCTATATATATATATATATATATATATATATATATTAATTCAAGAGATCACGATTTCAAACTATTATAATTAGTTTTAAATATTGATTTAATATAGTTTTAAAAAATATTTAAAAACATGATAAAATATCTCTAATTTATTAGGGAATGTTTAGACTCAATATTTGACTAAGTCTGAAAATAACATGTCTAGTAATTTGTCAAACTCATGTATATTTAGATTCAATGTGTAATTTCAAATAAATAAATAAATAAAACACATAAAGGTTATAAATTTAAATATGTTTTTCTCTCTTTCTTTCTTAAGAAAAATCAATTCAGTAAACATTGGTAATTAGACCTCTAATGCTATAAATTGCGATGTGATTCCTACCTATATATATAAATGTACACAATGAGCAGACTTAATTATTTTTGCTATGTCAAAACTTCTTCCAAGACATATTGCTGCTTTCAAAATAATAAAATTTGAGGTTTAATAAAATAAATTAAAACATCATGGCTACTCTTCCTCCTGGGACGTATATATTGGATGCGTTAACAAACTCAATAATTTTGGTTTTCTTTAGATGAATAAATTAAGATTGCCTAACTCGACGTTTATATTGGTCATTTATTTATATGTATTTTTAAGGTGTTTGACTAGGTGATACAACCATTATTTTATGAAATTTTGAATTTTATTTTGTTTTAATTTTTTTTAGATTTTTTTATATATTTATATTAAAAATAAATTTTAAAAAATAAAAAAATATTTTTATATATTTTTAAACAAAAATAATAATTTTTTTTACCGTTTTATAAATACCTCTTTTATCTCTTAGTGTACCGCTACCATGCCATCAGAAGCCTTCTTTATTATCCTCGGTAGTTGGGAAGGCCGTGTAGACTGTAGAGTTCATGTGATCTTGTCTTGAAATTATTAGCCCGTACTTTCTATGACCCGATTTTTAATCACTATGTCGGTGTCGGTTTTGTACTGTAATAACGTTTTTTTTAAAAAAATATATATTAAAACACTTAAAAAAAAACCTTTAAATAACAACTCAGAACTCATCAAATCAGAGAAATGCCATGTTGACCTGCTGTCTTCGAGATTGATCTAAGACTTTTCTTCTCTTTTTCCTAGTACTAAAAGACAAATATTCAATCTTTAAAGCTATTATATATATAGGAGATTACGCTCTCAAACTATTATAATTGGTTCTAAATATTGGTTTAATACAGATTTTAATTAAATGGTTAAACAAGAATTTTAAATGCATTTTAAAAAAATGTTTTTCTATTTCAACTGATAAAATATTTTTTGATATTTTTTCTATTAAAATAAAATATATTTGATTCATTAATAAATATCTAGACTCATTACTTAGCTAAATTAAAAAAATAATGAGCTTGACAACTTGTAAAATCTAAGCTTAACGCTCGGCTAAATGGAGAGATGACAAGTTTTAACCTTCTCATGACCCACCCATTTAGAAAGCAATTTCAAATAAACAAATAGAAAGCAATAAACGCCGATTTAGTGTATGTGATTCAGTGTGCGTGAGACGATTTTTGTTTCTAGAAAACAATATATGTCAACTATTCACATCTCAAGATTGGATTTCATTAAAAGGGCTAATGCCCCACCAAAGTATGTACTACATAGAATTTTCTAGAAATGGTTATATGAACATGCATTTATGCTAGCTTGACTTCATATTTTACCCCGAGCTTTCCATGCACTTTTGGCAACAACCTAAAATCAGGTCCATACAAACGATAGGCACAACTTATGAGAAAGTAAAGGAAACGCAAGGCAGACGGCAAGGGAAGCTAACAACCACAAATTTGTCCCCTTTAGCATGCATCTCCTAACTAATATGCACGGAGTTTGTCAATGAGCTTGCTTAGGGCATCATGAGACGACCCACAATTTTGCACCGCGCGCCCTCCTAGCCACCCTGCCTAGGGCTTCTCTGCTCTCTCCCTTGCACTCCTTCCCTTTTCTCCTGCCATCAACTCGTTCACACCTTCACTTATAGCTTGCCTTGAAACAAAAACCTCATTAGAGCCTCTTACACCAAGTGGCTATAACTTTTACGCGTCACAACCACTAAATTGATGACTCTTAAACTGTTATTAACATCTAGTTATACAATGAGACAAACAAATAATTAATTCACATGAATATTACTTAAGAACGCAAGCTGCTTCTTTAACCTCATTGACCTCCCACGTTAATTATCTGATTAACATAGTAATTGTGTTTTGTTATACAGTATAAACAGTAAAGATAGGCATTGACCAACAAGATGTTGATCAAACAAGATTAAGGAGCCTCCATTCATCGTTAAAGACAAGCATGCATGATGAAGTCGAGGAAGGCACAAGGTAACATTCAATGAATGAAATCAAAGAATCACCTCTTTAGAAGGGTCATTAAACCTTAAATTCTTTCCGAACATTTATCATTTTTATATATTTGAATTCAAAATAATAACATAGATATTGAAATGTTTATTATCTAAATCAATAATTCAAAACCATTTACGTACTTGGTATTGATGTGCAATCATTTTTATATTAACTTCTCAATATTCCAAGTCGTGTAATGATATGCCAATTGAGATTTTGCATCCCAAATCGACAAATCAAAATCCGGCGTGGCAAAGAGAACATACGACCAAGATCTAAACACCAATGCTGGGTTTTGTCGCCTAGAAGACTAGTGTTTAACCTTGTGCACATGCACATGCTTATTCCTTCTTTGGTTGCTTCGAAAAGATTTTAAATTTGTGTTTCTAGCTCCTTGTCGTTGTCAAGATAGTCTTATGAAAATATCTGTTTAATCCCTTGATTTTATCAGTCTTACTCGAAACATAAATGAATATTAATAAGCAATGTCATCTCTAAATATCGATATCATTACTGATAGTTAAATATCTTATCCAATTTACTATGATTGTTATTAAAATTATTCATAATTATAATTGGAGTCTATTTTGATGTTTTTTTAATAAAAATATTTGTTTACTTATTTTATAGTTTTTTTCTCGTACAAATTTGTTATATGAATTTATGATATGTACATGTTAGCGTTTGTTTTAGATTTTATAAAATTGTATTTTTTTTTAATTGATGAAACTTATGTCGAATTTTTGACTTAGATGTTTTGTGATAAAATAAATAATAACTTATTTAATGGTTCCATTTTATTTTCTTATCAATTTTATTTACAAGTTGAAACTTTCGGTAAATAAATAAAAATTTAAATTTATGTAGATAATTGATAATGAATTAAGAGTGCTATTAAGATGTATTGAATATGTTTGAGCTAAACCAATATTTCTGCAATTTTGTTTTTAATGTAGTTAATTAATACATGTTGTCATCATTATTTAAATAGATTTGATATAAGTAATGGATGTTCATTCATTGATGTATCAAGATTCACTCTAAGGGTTGCTGATGATAAATTATTGTAATGAGGTTCAATTATACACTATCTAATCCGAGAAATACTAATGAAGACATTATTATATGTCTATACAAGAGGTGTAAGAACAAAGAATTTCTATATCCAGATATTGTAACGATGAATCTTTTACAAAAAAAATTCATGGAGAAATACATGTGTTAGTATGCACACAGAGATATTCTTCTTCTTCTTCGAACAGTGGAGAATGCAGAAGACGAAGTAGAAGGAGAAGGGAAAGGGAAAGAGAAAGAGCAGTGGCTAGCAGTGGAAATGACAATTTAGAAATCCTAGGGGTAATTTTGGCATTTATTAAAAAAAAATTCTGGATTTATTTAGTTAAATATATCAATAGGTTTTCTTTTCCTTTATAATTAAGATTTTTTTTAAAAAAAATATGCATTTGAAAAACTTGTATTTGTTTTTTGGAAAAAAATTATCCAATTATTAAACAAAGGTTAGATAACTTATATTTAACTATTTCAACCTCATTATTAAATATAAAGTTTGGATTTAACATATTAGGGATTGAGAGTGTAGTAACAATTATTTTTCAAAGTGTTTTTTTGTTTGAGAATGCATCAATATAATATTTTTTATTTTAAAACTTATTTTTAATATCAACATTTTAAAATAATCTAAAAATACTAAAAAAAATAATTTGAAGCAAATAAAATATATTTTTTAAATAGTCTTAATCTATACATCTGACTGTTGGTTAAGAGACAAAAACACAAGTACTCTATCAAAGGGACAAAACGAAGGTCTTAATTATTCCATGTGAATAGTTAAAGATTCATAATACCATTTAAGCTCGAAAGACAAGAGTGAACCTCCACTCCTTTTTAACCACCAGCTATATGCTGCATGCTGAATCAAATTTTCTCATTAACCTAATTTTACTTGCAGGTCTTATAACACTGCTACCAACCTAATTTTTTATTTTTTTAAAAAAAAAATCAAGCTCAGGTAAAACTTAGCCCAGAAAATCTATGGGCCCTGTTGCTGTAGAGTCTATCCAAGAGAGCAAACTCATTTGGGCAATTGGGCCTAAAAAAAAAAAAGCTAATTTTATCTTTTTAATCCAAGTAAAAAAATAGATCATTTACAACATCATTAAGAACTAATGGGATTTATAAACTCTTGATAAATGCAAAATCACCTTCACAAAGACTAACAGTTTTGAGTTTTTTAACTTACTAATATTAGGGTAATTACACTTACTGCTGCTAACAATTCTTGAATTAGGATCTTCAATAGAGGCAAATCTTATCCTGACAAGCCATAAACAATCCATAATTTTATTTTAAAAGTTTGGTTACAATTATTTTTTAAAATATTTTTTTTTGAAAATATATTAAAATAATAATTTTTTATTTTTAAAAATTATTTTTAACATCATCACATCAACATAATTTAAAAATACATAAAGAAATTTTTTTTATTTTTTTAAAATACTTTTAAAACACAAAAACAAACAGGTTTTAAACTGGGATTACAGCCCAAACAGGAAGATGGACTAAAAACTTATTTTTTTTGTATTTAAATTTTTTTAAATGGCCATTTTTGTGTCAAAGTTTAATCTTGAAACCTCCCCCGATAGAAATCTTAAATCTAAAGCATTAAAGAGTAACTTTAAGATCCATTAAGAGGAGAAGGTGTGTTAGCATATACATTTGTGTGCATGGAGATGGAGGAGTGCAACAGGTTGCAGTGCCACGAACTTGAGAGTGTTTAATCTAACAAAAAAAAAAAAAGATTAGAAAGCTGCTAAATATGGCCCAACTACTAGTACTAAATGCAAGGAGAAATTAACACGTGAAATGTGTTTTAAAGGCCAATATAGAGTCAGAGACCTACTTAATCTCTAACAACCCCATCACCTTGATCCCCACTTTACTTCAAAATAATCCTACGTTTTAACTACTGCTTCTATCTTCTTCTTCTTTCCCTTCCATGAACACCATCTCTGCAACTCTTTCTACTTCTCTTGTAAGTGTCCTCTCTTATTATTGTTCTTTTCCCATTGTTATTATCCTGTATGATGCAAGAAACTGTCACGTTAATATGCTGATGTACTGGCTTGATTAATGCACTCCTTTAACGTGTAGACAGTTTTGGTCACGCCTTGGTGATTGAATTGCCTCTGAATTTATGGCATTGTGCGTTTCATGATGTCTTGAAGCAATGCATTTAAGATAATATTGTGTTTTTAAGTGATGGATCTGACAGATTTAAGAGCTTAGGAAAGCAAAATATTCCATGCTTGTGCTGAGCTAATTAGTTTTGTGACTCTGTCAAGATTTCTCAAGTCCTGTGCTGAAAAAATTGATGCAGTGAGACAAGAAGGATGTCTTCTGATCCTGCTCCATATGCGCCGAGAAAGATCCTCATTACCGGTGCTGCCGGATTTATAGCCTCTCATGTGATTCGTAGATTGATCAAGGACTATCCTGATTACAAGATTGTTGCCCTTGACAAGCTAGACTACTGCTCCAACCTCAAGAACCTTGCTACATGTCGCGGCTCGCCGAATTTCAAGTTTGTTAAGGGTGATATTGCTTGTGCTGATCTTGTAAATCACCTGTTGATTGCTGAGGATATTGATACGATCATGCATTTTGCTGCTCAAACTCATGTGGATAATTCATTTGGGAATTCATTTGAATTCACAACCAACAATATATATGGCACTCATGTGCTTCTTGAAGCCTGTAAGGTCACAAAGAAAATCAAGAGGTTCATTCATGTTAGTACCGATGAAGTTTATGGTGAAACTGATATGGAGACAGACATTGGCAATCCTGAGGCTTCTCAGCTTCTTCCTACAAATCCTTACTCTGCGACGAAAGCAGGGGCTGAAATGTTGGTCATGGCTTATCATAGATCTTATGGCCTTCCTATCATTACCACTAGAGGCAACAATGTGTATGGCCCTAACCAGTATCCTGAAAAGCTTATCCCCAAATTTATTCTCCTGGCTCTCAAAGGAGAGCAGTTGCCGATTCATGGTGATGGATCGAATGTTAGAAGCTTTTTATACTGCGAGGATGTGGCAGAGGCATTTGATGTGATACTTCACAAGGGAGCTATTGGACATGTTTATAATATAGGGACCAAGAAGGAGAGGCGAGTCCTCGATGTGGCAGAGGATATCTGTAAGCTGTATGGATTGGATCCTGAAAAATCTATCAACTATGTTCAAGATAGGCCTTTCAACGATCATCGATATTTCTTGGATGATCAAAAGCTCAAGAAGCTTGGGTGGCAGGAAAGTACTCCTTGGGAGGAAGGGCTAAAGATGACAATGGAATGGTACACGAAGAATCCTGATTGGTGGGATGATGTATCTGCTGCTCTTCACCCACATCCACGCTTGAGTATGATTGCTCAATCCAATGATGATTCATGGTTCTCTCAGAAGGGACTCATAAGTGATGCAAAGGAAGCTGGTAAAAGTGATGGCAGTTCAGGACTAAAGTTCTTGATATATGGCAAGACAGGTTGGATAGGGGGGTTGCTAGGGAAGCTTTGTAAGGATGGGGGCATTGCATTTGAGTATGGTCAGGGAAGATTGGAAGATAGAAAGTCAATTCTCAAGGATATAAAGAACATAAATCCAACCCATGTGTTCAATGCTGCTGGGGTTACTGGAAGGCCTAATGTTGATTGGTGCGAATCGCACAAGGTAGAAACAATTAGGACTAATGTGGTAGGTACATTGACTTTAGCAGATGTTTGCAAGGAGCATAATCTCTTGATGATGAATTTTGCAACTGGCTGCATATTTGAATATGATCAAGATCATCAAGAAGGATCAGGAATTGGATTCAAAGAGGAGGATAAACCGAATTTCACAGGATCTTTCTACTCCAAAACCAAGGCCATGGTAACAAATACACAACCCTTCTTCCATGTAAGCTTAAATATCAGGTAATTTTCTAAACATTTGCAATGTTAAATGTGCAGGTGGAGGAGCTGCTGAGAGAATATGAGAACGTTTGCACGCTGCGAGTCCGGATGCCAATATCATCCGATCTCAGCAACCCAAGAAATTTCATAACGAAGATCACTCGTTACGACAAAGTGGTAAACATACCAAATAGCATGACAGTGCTAGATGAGCTCCTGCCAATCTCAATCGAGATGGCAAAAAGAAATTGCAGAGGAATATGGAACTTCACCAATCCAGGAGTGGTAAGCCACAACGAGATCTTAGAAATGTACCGAGACTACATCGACCCTGAATTCAAATGGATGAATTTTGATCTAGAAGAGCAGGCCAAGGTGATAGTAGCACCAAGGAGCAACAATGAGCTGGATGGTACAAAGCTGAAGAATGAATTCCCTGAAACGTTATCAATTAAAGAATCAATACTTGAGTATGTATTCAAGCCCAACAAGAAGACTTGAAACATTAAAGCTGTTGTAACCTGCAATTCTCCCCTGTTTCATAATCTTTTCTGAATTAATAACATAATAAAGTTTGTTATTGTCACGGATCAAATTCATGTAGAGTGATAAGGTTTGGTCGATTTAGCCACTTCGCAGTGATAAGGTTTGGTCGGTTAATGCAATAATTTCTCCTTATCGAAAAGCTAACTCTTCTGAGCATGTTCCAAGGCCACATGTTTTAATGGGCTGCCAATATTTGAACCCTGGCACGGCTTTGTCACACCACTCCCAATTCCTTCATGTCATAATCCCTTGATGGAAGATGAGTCAGTGCTGCTTTGCATCCACTGAGCAGCCTATTGGTTCCAAAATTTAGAGAGACAGGGACTTCAAAGATTCACGTTTTGTGAAGATGGAAGTACAAAGAATCTGGACAGAATTATGCTAGAGGAATCAATTTACTACCTCTTTACATTCCAGAAAAGTAAGAGCAAGCCTTGCTAAAAAGTTTTACCGCTTCTTAGTGAATAGATCGAGTCATTTTCATTTGATTAATTTTCTTCGACTTTATAACATAGCGTGATATGGAAAAGGTGCGTTTCAGCATTTTCTTTGTCTGATTAGGCTCTGATTGTCTTCGTAGATAGAGATGTTTTTACTCGGAAAATATTCATGGAATCCATCTCAAATTATGGTAACATTTATTTTTTTTCCCAAACCAAAACCGCAGAAGATATCAAAATCCCAAGCACATTTGAACGAGCTCATTTGTGTGATTGCATGACATTATCAAAAGAGATTAGTGGTGCTAATTGACGGTGACAGAATCAAGCCATTCAAGCTTTTGATTGCAGCTGGTGCATGATCTTAGCTTATCTGGTGCATGATGATTAACTAAAAAAACATGTGGGAATTTCTTTTCGTGAACAAATTCCACAGATGAAGGGGATGGGAAGAGTAGTAGTATTAGACAAGTAGTGATATCTCTGAGTTTCGAACAAGACCTCAACTCTCTTATTTTTGCAAAAGTACCATCGAGTTACGAATCCATACTCCTACTCAATTTAGCTAAACTAACTAGTTAAAATAAGATTTTATGAACATTGAAGGAGTTAAGATATTTAGAGGGATAGGGCTATAAACTTATTCATCCACAGTGATAGCCTGTTTAATAGAAGTATAAGCAATAATTTATATTTGAACAATTTCCACTTATTCTTTTTTCTATATATATATATATATATATATATATATATATATATATATATATAATGGATTTGATATAAATATTATCAAACTTGATTTAAAATCTTGGGATATATAAATTTGTATCATATAAATTTTATATGTAAAACCGTTAAAATATGCATAGCTCTCATTTTGTACTAATTCTTTCATTTAATAAATTGAACTAAGATAGGCGAAACGAAAAAAAGAAATGATGGGTTGGTATATAAAAAAAGGAACTAGTATGCATGGTACTACTACTAAACCGACCAACCACGAAGGAAGTATGTGATAAGCTTGCTAAGCTGAAAGCCCTTCATCAGAAATCACTTATTAGGCGAATCATCACAATCTTTCGGCAACAACGGAAGCATTTAGAACTGGACCAGTCATTTAACGAGATCAAGGAAATATATATGCAGCTCTTTTGTAGAAATCAAGCTGAATTGGCTAATATGAAGAGTATGAGAATATTGATTGATTTACATATAATTCATCAAATTAAATAAATGGATTTTCAAAATAAACAAATGAATTCGATCAACAAATAATTAATGTAATTAATGAAAAAAATATGAAGTGAAAGTTTTAATTGAAAAAATATGGAATTAACATACATAGCATAAACATCTCTCTTCACTTTCCACTTGAGAAATTACAAAGGAAAATTATATATTTGTAATGAAATTATGAGCCTATTTGGTTACATGGTTGAGCTATATTTTTGTTAAAATTTAATTTTTTTATATTTTTAAATCATTTTGATGTGTATCAAAATTAAATATTTTTAAATATTTTTTTAATATATTTTTAAATAAAAAATACTTTAAACCAACCATAGAAAATCACAATCATAGACTTTTCATACTATAGCTTTCACCTATTGACCGCCCTTGCAATTATAATGAAAGAGATGGGTGGAGAGCTCAAATCCAACCAAATGACATTAAGATATTGGATTGTTTTATTATTATGAATTTTCTGCAAATATTTTATTTGCCTTCCTAAAACAAAAACTAAAAAGAAAGATGCAGGAAGGACTCTCAAAGCTTTATTGACCTGGTTGTATTGGAACTAGTCATAAATTAAACTAAGATAGTCAAAATGAAAAAAAAAAATGATGGGTTGGTATATAACTTATATATATATAAAAAAGGAATAATTTATATAAAAAAAATTCACGTTGAATTGAAATAAAGTGAAGCAGAATCTTAATAGGGATTTCTAGCATTTAGGTCATATCCGTCCCCTTGTTGTGCTTTTAGCACGCGTACAGTTGGCCTAAAAAACACTCCACATGGTTCCCATCTCTACGTCATGGTCAAGTTTTAATATTTTTAATTAATTACATTTCGGAGATGCATTTAATGGCTTCGGATTATGTGAGAGGGACTATTTATTTGCTGTTTGTGTTTATTTTTCCCTTAACAATCAAAATGTATCTTTAATTAGTTTGAAAGTTACTTGAGATTAAGCTTTTTTTAATAATTTTAAGAATACATACTTAAAATTATTACATTAATGTATTTAATTAGAAAATCAAATTCTATTAAATAGTAATTCTAAAATATAAATTAAAAAAAAAAACAAATCCCCTTAATCATTAATTACTCTGCGTACCCCAAACGTTCGAGGTTGGTGGCTGTGATTTGGCTTCATTGGGGTTTCCATAGTTTGTCTACA
>Ga0307509_10009015_pt1 | contig 12571 bp, 4 predicted proteins | sample 10_EM_MG_FD_202245 | JGI IMG/M metagenome (GOLD analysis project Ga0307509, IMG submission 202245) | Populus trichocarpa ectomycorrhiza microbial communities from riparian zone in the Pacific Northwest, United States - 10_EM | ecosystem: Host-associated > Plants > Roots > Unclassified | place...
TTTAGAAAAAAATATTTAAACTGTGTAGGAGTTAATTTGACCCGACTCTATCAACTTAACAAGTCCAAAAAAAATCTAGATAACCGTTAAAAATATAGTTTAATTAAAAACAATTTCAAGACGATATCTTTTTTTGTAAAATATTGAGACAAAAACATATTGGATCACGATACTAGGATAACCCATAGAAAGCAAATCAAAATAAATTATGAAATGCAAGTGTTAATCAACTCAACATTGAATGATGAAATTTTAAAAAAATCTAATTAAAAATACAACTAACTTAAGTCATCTTGGACTAACCTGCTAAACTCGCAACTTGTATCATGTAACTAGGATAACCTCTTACAAAGCAAATTAAAATAAATTATGAAACTCAATTCTCAATCAACCCAATATTAAAGGATAAAATTAAAAAAAATCAATTAAACAAAAGACATAAAAAAAAAAACTTGAGTTAACCTGTATTAACTTGTCAAATCTATAATCTAGGTAATGAAACCAAGATAATCTCATAAAAAAATAAACTGGAAAAAATTATAAAGTTTAGTTTTAAATTAACTAAATATTAAAGAATAAAACTAGCGATGACATAAAACTGAAATAAATTTATTGAAGAATGAAATCAATTTAAAAAGAGAAAAAAAAACGTTAAAGTAAACAATGGTTTAAGAGGAGGGCAATAATGAACTCCTCTCATCTGTTAATTAACTATTACATACATTGACTTCTTTTCATACAAGTTACACCCAATTAACTGAAAAAAAATGAATAACGCAGAAATCCAGCAGTATGAATCTGCCACTTAAGTGTTGTTCAAATGTCAACTCTACTTGGTATCTCACGAGGTAAAACCTTTATTGAAATTGTGCTGCAATAAAAAAAAAAAAAAAATAACAATAATTTTTTTTTCTATTAATTAAATTTATTTAGTAAAAAAAAAAAAAAAAAAAAAACAATCTTGAGTACTAACAACTCCGTCTGTCCTTTTTCTTGACCCCAAATCTTTGTATATAAAAAAATATGTAAGAAATGAAATTTCTTGAGCATTAACAACTTACTTTGAATGTTCTGAGATGCTTTTCTATATTGTATTTAGCAATGAAATTTCTGTGAAGCTTGCTTAATTTGACCATCCACAAGGGAAAAAAAAGGATGTTAAGTTGATAAAAGCTTTCCTAAGAAAACAAAAAAAAATTCAAGACTCGAGTAACTGACTCCATTGAGTTTAATAAGTTTGATAATTTAATAATATGAATAAAAAAATTATTATGACAATAAATAAACTAACAAAAAAATTGACAAATCAAAAAAGGTAAAAGACCCGACCCAAGCCCATTTAGGTTGGCATGCCAACTTTGTGACTTGGTCGAGTTACAGGGGTAACTTTGTCGAAATCAAACTTAATAAAACTATGAAATTCAATGATCAAACAACACAATGTTGAAAAGTGAAATTAAAAAAAAATCTGAGTCAAACAACACAATGCTCACTCACTCTATGATCATGGGCACAAGATTATAATAACCCCGTAGAAAAGAAAACAAAAAAAAACACGAAGACCAATTCTCAATCAATCAAATGTTGAAGGATTTTACTTGATAACAAAGCAAATATTAAATGAGAAAGTGATAACCCTATGGAAACAAAAATGGAAAAAAAGTTTAAGTTCAATTTATAGCAAATAAAATGCTGAAAGACCAAATTAAAGAAACAATATAATTCAAAAAAGTAAAAAAAAAAAAAAACCGACCCGAGCCCACCCGGGTCAACATGCAAAATCTGAAAATTGGTCATGATACCGAAGTAACTTTGTTGAAAACAAATTGAATAAAACTATGAAACTCAATTATAAAATAACTCAATATTGAAAGACGTAATTGGAAAAAAAAATGTAATGTTTTAAAAAAAACCTCTAGTCAACCCAGGCTAACTTACTAACTCTACTACTATGGGCATAGAATTGGGATAATCCAATAGAAAGAAAAGTGAAATAAAAGTACAAAGATCAATTTGCAATAAATCAATATTGAATGATAAAATTAAAAAAAAATAACTTTTAAAAAAAATGACCTAAAAAACCAAAGTCAACTCATGTTAACCTTCAAAACCCATGACCATGGTCATGAGCCCAGGACTAACCTTATAGAAGGCAAACCCTATAGCGAAGCAAAATTCTCAATCAATAAAATATTGAGGGATGAAATTAAAAAAAACAAACAAAAACAATGATCCAAAAAAATAAATACCAATAAAAAAAATAGAGACCAAATTTGACACAAAAAATAAATTGAAATCAAATATTGAGGGATAAAATTGAAAACAAAATTCAATTAAGAAAAGGATTAAAAAACAAACAAAAATTAAAAGAATAATGTCCAAATTTGATATAAAAATTAAATAAAAACAAATGATGATGGATAAAATTGAAGAAAAAATCAATAAAAAAGACAAAAATAAAAAAATAGCAATAAAAAAAGGACGAAATTGAATACAAAAAACAAATGAAAGGATATCTTTATATTTTGGTAGGCCAATGTAAAACCCGGGGAGGAGAGAGAAAGTATGGAGGAGAAGAAAAAGATTTCACTGAAGCTCAACCAATGCGCTACTGTGTACACGCTCTTGAACACCGGGAAGATCACATTGGGACACTTCCAACACTGTATTGAAAGGCAATGTTTCACCATCATATAATGCCTCAAGCACTATTCAAAGATGATGGAGGCTCTTCGCACGTTACTGCGTGCAACGCACGCTCTAACCAATTTTGATTTTTTTTATTCTATTTTATATTTATTAAAATACTAAATTACCCCTAATTCAACTTGATTATAACTAAAAAAACTTAGATTAAAATATGAAAAAACCTCAAGACCCTAGCCTAATTTGTTTTTGCTTTTAAGAGTAATTTAGTCATTGCACTATCCTTTAAAAATGTTAAAAGACCGAGTTGTCCCTGATCAATATGATAATGATTAATGGACCTTGTGAAAAGACTGTATAACCCCCAATAGTCAATTTAATGATTTTTGTTTTGGAAGGGAAAATTCATCATTACACCATTTCAATCCACAATGTAATGAGTATGTGTCCCATAGTTATTAAACTTGACCTGAGGGTTGACCCGACCAAGGGGTCGTGTCCTGAGTTTATTCGAAAAAATTAAAAAATATATGTTTGAGGTTTTAATATCCCACATGAAAAAAGTTTTGAAACAATATATGCGAATGTAGGTTGTCATAACCCATTTTTGGGTCCCCACGCAAAAAGGAAAAAAATTAAAAAGAAAAGATTAAATAAATAAATAAATACAGAAAAATACAAAAAAATAAAAAATATTATAAAAATATAACAGTGAAAATAGGATGCCAGAACGCTCAGAAAATGGTCAAAAATTGGTTGAGGAGGTTTAAAAATATAAAAATTAAAATTTGACAGTATTTTGTTGATTTATGAAAGCCCTGTTGACAAAGAAAATTCAATTTGAGGAAGAAAAGTCTAAAATCAGATGTTTATAGACTCAATTAAATTTTATTGAAGGTTTAATTGAATTTATGGAGTTTTTTATTGCAAGAAAAATTGATTTTAGAGTTAATTTGGGCTTTAATTGGAAGAAATTAAAGTTCTGGTGTCAAATTATAATTTTTGAAAGTTAATTTGGTCAAATCAGGGGTTTTATTGCATCAATATTAAAGTTTGATGGCCCATTAGGGACTTAATTGAAGAAATCCGAGACCAAGGACAAAAATGCAAAGCGCGCGCAAATTGAAGGCCTGATTTTGAATCTGACGCGTTTTTGGCGCCAATTCCCATTTAAATGAAACGACGTGTTTTGAGAAAAACGGCGCCGTTTCATGCACTGTTAATGCAAAAAAAAAAGAGAAGGACCGAAACAGTGTCGTTTTGAACGGCACCGCATGTCATCTTCTTCCTCTGGACGCGCAGAGAACAGGGGAAGAAGATTTTCTTTTCTCACCGACTTCCCTCCCCCCGATGACTTTAAAAAGACGCTGACACAACCCACTTTCCACATGTTGAAGGGGTGGTAGAGGGGCGACAGCACAGTGGACACCCTAGCCACGTCTCCCTCCCATGTTTTTGCCTATAAAAACAGGGGAAGGGAACAAAAAAAGAGGAGACCAAGAGAAGAGAGAGAGCAGAATGAGAGAGGAACAAAGGGGAGAGGGCAGAGAGAAGAGACGAGAAGGAAGAGGAAAGAGGAGAAGAAAAAAAAGAAGCAGAAGAGGAAAAGGAAAAGGAAGGAGAAGCACCGCCGCCTCTGTCGCCCTCAGCTCCCCAGCAGCACCGCCGGCCACCGCAAACCACTGAAAGCGCCACCACTCTAGGTAAACCCTCCGCCCTTTTATTTTGGCCTTCACTTCTTCTCTCGCCATGCAAGACGAGCACAGTGCACGTCTGCAAGCGGGGAGAAGCTGGTTACTATGCTCATGCACAATAACCAACTAATATGGGCTAGGCTCATGTAGTTGGGCCAGGTTCGGCCCAGCCCATTTAAAAAAATTTCAAATGCTTGTTTTAGAATGTTACAAATTTTTCTGTGTATTTTTCTAGCCATTTTTATTAATATCAGTCTGTAATTTACACCATAAAAATACAATTTCGATATTAAAATACCCGATTTTCATCAAAACTTCCAAAACTGCAAAAAAAAATTGAAAAAAAGAAAAAATATTTTTGTGCATACGACCAAGTGTCTCAAAGCTAAAAAATTATATTGTGTTCTTCATACAACAGAAAACAATGTATTAGCATGCATTTGGGCTTTAATAACCAGTTTATTAAAGTCAAGAGAATATTGGCCAAAATTTCAAAAACAACAAAATTTTTATTTTGTTTATCTTTTAGTATCTAAGGTACGACATTACACGTAATACGTATTCTGGATATTAAATTCTGTTTTTTTTATGTAGAGCGGTTAGGTTTTACTCCATTAAGATAAGAACCTCCTTATTGAGGAGGACTTTTCTTGACCTTTTAGACGGACCAACAATTAGAAAACACAGTAAGACCATAGTTTTTTATCAGACAAATAAAACAATGCAGCTTACCTTAGGTAGGGCGTAGTTGGGGTGCTAATACCTTCCCTTTACGCAACCAGTCTCCGTACCCGATCTCTAAGACCAATTAGGGTTCCTAGTGATCAGAATACTAGGTGGCGACTCTCATTCAAATTTTCCACTGATAAAAGACAAGAATTCCTTGTCTCTCCACATTTGCCAAAGATAAACCACACACCATTTTCCTTGAGGGTGGACAATCGCCGCGACGCTGCACACGTGCGACATAGGCTATAAAAAAAATATGAAACATGAAGTATAGTATAATTATCTCATATGAAAAAGTCAAGAAACAATCCATTTGAATGTAGATTATAAAAAAAAATGTGAAATGTATTATACTTATCCCACATAAAAAATTTAAGAAACAATTTATGTGGATTTAGCCATATATAGTTATCCCTCGTCGAAAAATTAAGAAACAATCTATGTGGATGTAGGTTATATATAGTTACTGCACATCGAAAAGTTAAGAAACATTTTATGTGGATGTAGATTATATATAGTTATCTCATATTGAAAAGTTAAGAAACATTCCATGTGGATATAAGTTATAGAAAAATATGAAATATATGAGGCTAAGTATTCATAAAATAATTTTATATTTTTTGGGTTTGTTAAAAATATGTAAAAAAATAAAAAAATCAGATCTCTCCCGAGTTTCTGGTTGACCCGGCAGGTTGCCCGGGTTTGACTAAGCTAATTACAAGCCTGAATTTTGCCTATTTAAAACCCAGCCAAGACCCCAAATCCTGGGTCAACCTATCAAACTGGGCTGAGTTTCATAACCTTGTTGCATCCACAATCAAACCCTACTCTCTTTTAGTTATTTTTTAATCCTTACATTTGTAGCGAGTCTATTTGTAGCGAGTCTATGGGCTAATAGATACAAGTTGTGCTCTAATTAGAACTAGGGCTGAGCATTTTCGGTCCGGTCCGGTTTTGGACCAAAATAAACAACCAAACTGATTTTATTTTTTTTTTAGTTTTGGAACCGAACCGAACCGAAAACTGGTTCAAACCGATTAATTTCGGTTCGGTTCGGTTCGTTTTTTTTTCCTTCCAAACCGGTTCAAACCGAAATTATTCCGGTTGAGTTTTTTCTAGGCTTTTTATTGACCACATTTTTCAGCACTTTTGTTTCTATACTTGCTTCCAAATCGATAGCATGAAATTTACAATCCAAATCCCAAAAGACAATAATGCGGACAATCTGAAAATGGAAGGAACATTGAGCCAGAACTGGAAGTGTTGCAGAATTAAATCATAGACCAAAGAAAAGCAAATCCTCCCTATAAAATGGCAAACAATGACAAACATCTGTGCCATAACTGAGCATCACAAGTATTGCAGATTGTTCAACTAAATGTAACAGGTTGCATGTAACTGCATCTTGTACCTCTTTATCAAGAACACAACTCAGCCCAGACAGAGCTCGAATATCATATTCCTTCGGTTGGATCTGTGATACCCTAAGACAGATTTGAGAGATGAGAGATGAGAGGGCAGATTTGAAAGATGAGAGATGAGAGATGAGAGGCAGAGAGCATGGAGAAGAAGGCAGATTTGAGAGATGAGAGGCAGATTTGAGAGACAGAGATGAGAGGCAGATTTGAGAGAGAGGTAGATTTGAGAGATGAAGAGATGAGAGGCAAGGAGAGGTGGCGGCTGAGAAAGTAAGAATGGTGAGATAAGTTTAGGGTTAGAAAATATGCTATTTATACTCCTTTTTTTTTCAAGAGATAACTTAGTTGAACCGGGCCGGTTCGGTTCGGTTCAATCGGTTTCAGACTTTGAAAACCGAAACCGAACCGAACCGGAAATATTTTGTGATTTTCTAATTGGTTTAATTGGTTTTTTTTTACGGTTCGGTTTTTTGGTTATTTGTTTTCCGGTTTTCTCGGTTTAATCGGTTTTTCGGTTTTTTTGCTCACCCCTAATTAGAACTTCCTTTCCTTTTTTTACTCATGTTAAGTTTTAAATTAAATTGAATAAAAATTAACTTTGTTAATTTAGTTAAAATCTCATTTATTTATTTTTTAAATTGATATCATTTTAATTTAAAAAAAAAAACTTCAAAAAGATGGAGTTTTAAATTGACGGGAAAACCCATCCAGGGTTTAATAATTTTGATTCATGGGCAAACTTTACTGCTAGACGTTGAACAGAGTTCACAAGAATCTTGAGAATAGCAAGGAACCAATTTAGAGAAGTGCCAGTTGTTCTTGATATTATTCTTATAATAAAATATGAAGAGTTTTGTTCGTCATGCTTACACATGGCAATGCTGGGCTATGGATTGTTTCTATCTACCACCATTAACCACCGAGAACAAAAAATCCAACATTAACATTGAGATATAACTTAATTGATGAAGTTATAAATTTATTTTAAAAAATTATTAATTTGAATACTGTAAATATTAGAATTATTGGAGGTTTATTTAGTTATTAATTTTAAAATTTTAAAGAATTAATTGAGATGCATGTAAGTTAACTCGAATACCCATATATATATATATATATATATATATATATCAACTAGTCCGGTGCCCAGTACTGATCAACTTCTCCTTTTCTTTTTTCGTTTTCCATAAAGAATATGAACCTGTGAAAAACCCCCCAAAAAATAAGCCCTACTTCTCCAGGTGCAAGTCAAATACACGAGGCGCTGCGGTTTGGCTTCAATTGTTTTTTTTTTTTTTTGTTTAGTTAGGTTTTTGGGACTCATGTTTTGTATGGAGAATAAGTTACTTCCATGACAAATTTTAGGTAAATCACTAATAGATCAACAATGGTATTTTCAAGAAAAAAAAATCTATTCCAATTTTTTCTTAATTTGTGTTTGGTGCAAGGAAAAAAAAATAAAATTTCACTTTTTTTTATCTACTAATTCTCACCCTCTTCCTTCTTATTTAATTAATTATTTAATTTATCACTTATTTCTTTATGTACCCCATCTTACATCATTTATTATACTTAAATTCTTAATCTATTCAATTTAAAGTGTGCGGTATCCATAAATATTATTTATAAATTTAATTTATTTATGAGTCCAATTATTATCTAAATTCATTTCAAACTTCTTTAAGCACTTCACCTTTTTAACCCTTTTTTTACTTCTTTACACTTCATCTTTAATTTTATCACCTCAACATTTTCCTTCAAATTTCTAACCTGATATGAAACGTAATGTTAAGACGACATGGAATACGAGACAAACCTTTTTTACTCATAATTTAGGCTCAATGGTTAGTACAAAAAGTTTTTTTTTTTTAATGAGGATATCTGGATCAGCTTGCGCACACCTCGACTAATCCCACAGGCTCTAAAGTTAATGATCATGTAAGTCTTCAATAGTTCTGAGATTTGTGGGACTCGAACTGATAATTTTTAGAAAAAAAACTCAAGACTTGACCAATTAAACTGTATTATCAGGAGTATACAAAAAGCTCTTTGTATCATGCTTTGCGTGCTTAATTGGAAAATAGTTTTGCATGAAGTAAGATATCACAAAATTTCTGTAGTAAACAAGAACCAATCTTGATTGAGCAAGAACAACTTGGCCTGTCCTTTTTCCCGACCCCGGAGTCTTTGTATATAAAAATATTGTGTGTGAAATGAAGTTTCTTGAGCACTAACAGCTTAATTTGAATGTTCAGAGATGTTTTTCTACACTGTATTTAGAAATGTAATTTCTGCAAAGCTTGCTTTGACCATCAACAAGGAAAAACCAATGTTCAGGATATGTTGTATATGAAACTGAAGGTTGAATTATTCAGTGGCAAATATTTTCATACAAGTAGGTCCCTTAGTATTGATTATACAAGTTGGAAGCACGGCAAAATTAATTTCCAAAATTGATATTTTTTTTTTATTAACGTGAGTGTTCGGGTCAGTTTGTGCGTACCACGACTAATTTTACGGGTCCTGAAGTTAACAACTATATAAGTTTCCAATAACTCTGAGGTTTGTGAAACTCAAACTGGTTATTTCTAAGAAGCAAACTTTAAAATTGACATTTTTGGTATGATGAGAAGTGTTCCTGGAGACATCTACCCCTCTGTGCCTAGTTGGCTTATCATCTCAATACTGATTTGATATTCCTTCGCATGTATTGATAAATTATTGCTGTTATTATTCACAGGAACAAAGGACTGCATGCCTACTTGAAGGGTTAAACAATTTATATGTTTCTAGAAAGAGAAGCATTTTATAGTTTTAAAAATAGTAATGCACTGGGCAATTCAGGTCGGGAATTCAGGCAACTGCAGATATCACGCATCAAGAACATTGCAAAAACATTCATTGACAAATGGAACTTCTCAGGAAAACAAAGTTCATACTTATTTCAAGGTTCTTGCACTTAAGATTCCCAAGTTACTGTTGGATTGGCAGTCCTAAAAGATCTTTCTTCTCACCATCATCTGGGAAACCAGTCTTCATTTGTTCTGTCCTCGACCTTCAAGTGCGGCAACTTACAAAGGCAAAAAATGACCTTCCTTGGATATTTCTGATTCGTCACGGCAAGGCCTACCTCTCTAGGCTATGTGTGTGGCATAATTCCTTTCAGTTTGAAGCCGATTTGCTTTTTTATTTTTTCTTTTTATATCTTTTATGTTTGACTTTATAAAATTTTTTAGAACAACCCTTTAATTTTTTTTTAAATTTGGTCCTTATTCTTTGAATTAATATATATTTTTATTTTTTTATAGAATTAAAATTGGTTTCAATGTCATTAACCTTTAATTTTTTTAATATATCAGATTTGATATCTATTATTTTGATTTGTTATTTAATTTATTTAAGATCATTTTTAAAATTGATTTTTTATTTTATTTTTTTCTTGCAATTTTTTTTACTTTGGTAAATTTTTAAAATTAATTTTTTTTCTAATTTCATCTTTCAACATTGAATTAAGTTTCTTAATTAAGCCAAGATCTACAATTTAATAAGTTGCAAGTTTGGGAGATTCACCTGGGAATAGGACATTCACCAATGTTCATTATTTTTTTTTAAGTTCATTTTTTTTCTTATACATCCTTCAATATTTGATTTAATTGGAGATTAGGCTCTATTATGTTTTTTATTTACTTTCTATAGGATTTTTAACTAATTTGGAAAATGATATGAATTATCTCTAGTATTTTTATTCATCGTTTTTTGTTAAATTTAGATTTTAAAAAATAAAATTTTGTTTTAAATTAAATTAAATAAATTGCTTAAATATAAATATGTTATGCTCGCTTCATAATATTTTATTTTATTTTTGCTTAGATATAGGTTTTTTGTCTTTTTTTTAATTGAATGTTTTTTTTTTCATTTTTGGCCTTCAAATTTTTGGTTGATTAAAATTGAGCTTTCTATTTTGTTTCAATTTGGATTTCATTGGATTATCATGATCTCACGTTTTTTATCATGAGTTTAATGGATTAACCATGGTTGACATGGGTTTAGCTAATATGTCGTCGTCTCAATATTTTTTTTTAATAAAAATATGTTAACTGATATGTCATCGTATTAATATTTTTAAAGTATTTCATCCAATATGCATTGAATTTTTTATTTTTTAACATCTTTACAAAAAAATTTAAGATTAGATAAAATAATCTGACTTGCGACGTAGTAAGAGCCAAGAATCTAATGGGGACTAAGTTAGTTCAATGAAATTTTTTAAGTGAATTGCTAGGTTATGTTTAGTCAATGTCTCAAAACAAAAGGAATAAACACAAAAAAGATAAAAATATTTTTGATCGAAGGAATAAAGGTAGAAAAATAAAATAAATTTATTTCTAAGATAATTTTAAAATTGTTTTTTATACTTTTAAAACATGGAATAAAAGAAAATATGTCCTTTCTATTCTTAATATCTTCGTCTCTTTTTTCTTCAAACAATAACCAAACATTATACATCAAGATTATTGTTTTCATGGAAAAATATTCTTTTCCAAAACTCTTTTTTAGGTTGTGTTTGATAAGGGGAAAACTAAAATTTCACCCTTTTCATCTATTAATTTTCCACCCTCTTCTTTCTTTCATGTTCGATACATAGTGATTATGAGAAAAAAATTATTGAGGACCATAGAAATGGGGTCAAATGTTACTCTTCAAGCATGAAGGGTTAACCTTAGCTTTCTTTAAAATGAAGCAATGAGTCTCCCTTCATATTTAATTATTTATTTAATTTATTGCTTATTTATGGATGTATCCCATCTTACATCATTTATTATATTTAAATTCTTAATCTATCCAATTTATATTGTATGGTATTCATTAATATTATTTATAAATCTAATTTATAATAGATCTCATTATTACCCAAATTCTTTTCAATTCTTATCAAACATTTTTAAACACTTCATCTTTTTAACACCTTTTACTTCTTTACACTTCATCATTAATTTTATCACTTCAACATTTTCCTTTAAATTTTTAACTTTATATCAAACACATTAACAATTTTAATGTCCATGTTTTCAATGTTCATTAATTACTGCGCACCATCTCACAAATCACTATGAATTGGAACAATGAGTTTTTTTTATATTTTTAATTTGGTCATCAAACTTTTATTTTGCACATTTGAGCTCAAATTAGCACTCAATTGCATTTTATTAGGGAGGGTTGAATTGAAAGAAAGAGGACTGAAATGAAAAACACGAGTAAAATAGGTAGCAACTTTAAAATTAGTTTGAAAAGTTCATTTAGTGCCCCATCTTTTTTAGCTATTAGGTAATCGGTCCCTTTAATTTTTAAAAATTTAATTTTGATATCAAACTTCATTTTCCTTATTTTTCAGTTCTTTTTTTGTGAGAGGAGAAAGAGAGCCCCGCCAAATTCCGGTGTAGAGAGAGAAAACTCGTCTTGACACATTTTCCAACCACAAAACATGTTAAAATCGATGTCAACAAGTTCCATCAGGTAAAGATAGTTTTATAGTGGTTGTTTTAAGTCTCAATGTATCCTTAAAAACCAGATTTAGGTCGAGGATGAAATATTTTCTTCGATTTAATTTCGTGGTTTTGATTGTTTTTTTTAGTTTATTAGGTTCATATGTTGGTTCCTTGGTGTTCTAAGAGTGGTTATAGGGTGTTTAATGGTTGAAATGAATTGAAAAATGTGTTTTGTGAGATATAAAACCCAAAGCCTTGATTTTCCGGCCACAACAACACATTGTATACCACCGTGGATGACGTATCGCCTGTCTATTTCTTTTTCCAAAAAAATAAAAGTGGGCAAGCCTCTTTAAATAAAAAAATAGCAGGTCTAGATCTAAGCAGGTGGGCTTGAGCTTGAAGGTCCACACGTTTGGGCTTTTTTTTTTAATACATTTTTTTTTCATTCTTCTAATTAATATCTTTTTTTAAATAATTTTAAATTTATTTTTTAATTAATACCCTTCTCCGTTTAAGTTCTCCTCCTTAATCGTTATTCCTGGAGAATGTGTACTTCTACAAGCTTTTTGTAGCATGCTTTGGGTGCTTAATCGGA
>Ga0307509_10009016_pt1 | contig 12569 bp, 9 predicted proteins | sample 10_EM_MG_FD_202245 | JGI IMG/M metagenome (GOLD analysis project Ga0307509, IMG submission 202245) | Populus trichocarpa ectomycorrhiza microbial communities from riparian zone in the Pacific Northwest, United States - 10_EM | ecosystem: Host-associated > Plants > Roots > Unclassified | place...
CAAGTTCTAAACTGCTGGTGTAATTTTGCAATCAAAATATAATGGATTCATTTTCTTCATTTTCCGCTTTTCTTTACCTTTGGTATTCATGTTCCCTGAAAAATGGTTTCTCAATGAATTTTTTTTGTTTTCAGAATTGAAAAACTGAAAATGTGTTGACCAGTTATTTTTTCCACTTATCCATGAGTTGATAAGTGGAAAACTGGCTTTCCAAACTGGAAAGAGAAGAAAAGAGAAACCCTTAAAGCATTTTAAAACATGGTTTCTGTGAAGTGCTTCATTTTTTAACTAGTTGAATCAGAGAATTTTGGCTGAGTAAAGCCTCTGATTCTGAAAATAGCACAGTTAATTGTGAAGGTCCATAAATTCAAGATATCTAGAAGTAAGGAACAACTTGCACATACCCATCTTGGCAGCAGAACTGCAGATCTCTTCTGAAATACTGTCAGAAAATGAGGATCCTACAGCAGGGAGTTCCATAGCTTCATAGCGTTTCTCTTCTCTCCACCACTTCTCAATTCTCACACTGACACTTCTCAGAACAGCCAGTGCCTTGTCAGGGTATTGGCCCATGGCTGACTCACCAGATAACATCAAAGCATCTGCCCTTTGCCTAACTGCTTCAGAAACATCAGCTACCTCTGCCCTGGTAGGTGTAGGGTATTCAATCATAGATTCAAGTAACTGGGAGGCAACAATAACTGGCTTATTTAGCTGCCTACAAATCTGAACAATCTTTTGTTGGGCTGACGGGACCTGTTCTAATGGTATCTGAGCACCGAGATCTCCTCTGGCTACCATTGCTCCATCTGATGCTTGAATGATCTCTTCCAAGTTCCTCAATGAGTCAATACTCTCTATTTTTGCAATGACAGCTATGTCACTACATCAGAATTAAAAATCACTTCAGCAGATTGTTTTAAGATGAGATTCAATCATGAGAGTGGAGAGCATTACATATATCAATTCAATAGGCTTACCTGTCACGAGACCGAGCAGCTATGTAGCTTTTAAGATGATTAATCACTTCAGCAGACTTGACAAATGATATCGCAATGAAGTCAACACCCTCTGCAATCCCAAAATCAATGTCCAACCAATCCTGGAAAATATATATATATAAAACATGGGAATTAAAACAAATGAGCATTTTTATAATTTGCAGATAGAAAGGTGCAGTGGAGATGGGTGATGAGCAATAACTGGTAAATTGATGTCGTACACAAATCGCTAAAGATTTATGCAAACATAATTTTTGCTACACATGGTAGTCGCATTGGCATGCAACGGCTACAATTGAATTTTTTTACATTCAGGAGACCTGCAATTGGTTTATCAGAATGAACTCTACAACCCCTATTTATGAGGGAGCTTTCAACTCCAATTGTGAAAAATTGACCAGACTGCAGTTCTTCCAGGTGTTAAGTTCAAGATAGACTTCTGGAATAAGTTGACCTAGAAATGAATGCAACTCCCAACCCAAGGTTTTACTTAGATTATATATTAATTTTTTGTAATGCAAGTTATTTCAATAATATATGTGTAACAATTATTTTTGAAAGATGATGGTATCCTCTCCAACAAAGAAAGTACCAATATAAAGTGGATGGTGGGGGCATGGCAGAAAAGGATATTTCAGTATGAAAGTTCATTCACTCAATGAATCATATAATGGATAGGCCAAGAAAGTTATGTATACACCAAAAACATAAACACTGATGATTGACCATTTCCATTCAAAACCATATGGATTAGTTGACATGCCCTCCATTTGTGAAGTAATAGAATTTCTATCTTGAGAATCCATGAAAATGGACAAGCTTTAGTTATCAAGAAATTACTTGCAGCTTGAGGAAATGAACTAGCCATTTGACGGTGAGAACCAATAAGCCAGTATAGAGAGAGAGTACAAATGAAAGACACAAATTAATAATAGCAACAATGTTATTAATTCAAATTAATAAAAGCATATCTAGAATTCTAGTTCATAATTCAATAAGTGAGATAAGTGATTGAACATTTAAATCAATTAACTATGAAACACATTGAACTGTTATGAAAATTCTCAGCTCCTCTTTTTTGTATCTTCTTGTTAACATTTTTATGAAATTGAGTGAATTTCACATTCAAAAGAGAAAAAAGAACACCCTTGAATCCCGAAAACTTGAGCTGGATAACTAGTTAAGCACCTGAACACCTTTCAATCCCAAAAACTTGACCTGTATAACTAGTTAATCACCCGGACACCTTTGAATCCCGAAAACTTGATCTGGATAACTAGTTAAGCACCACCCCCAAAAAAAAACAAAAGAAAAAAGAAAAAAACCCGCAAAGATTTAAAGAATCTAGAACTTGGTAATCTGTCATATAGATCCAACCTTAATGAAAGGCAAACTCTCAGAGGTAGTGAAAGGCAACTTTCGCACTTGAAAAAAAAAAGATACCAATTTCTATAACAGAGAAAAGATCGGAGGCGCCAACCTTTGAGGAAATTGTTGGGAGCATGGCATTACGTTCTCGTACTAGACTTCCATCCCTCCAGAAAGTCAAGTTAGCCCGTGGTAGCATCAATCCAGGATCAGTACACCTACACTTGACATCTGGACCAATTTTCTCTATCACCTCGAACCTCACCATTCCACCATCAACAAGAAGTTCATCCCCAACTTTCACATCTGTATCAAATCAATTGTTGGTTTGAATTAGGCTAAAGATTTATAGTTTCTTGCAAAACAAAGTAGGAGTAATATTTTCCTTCAAATAAGGATAGCATTACCCTCAGCAAAACCATCATAATTCACATTGATGGTGCGTTCTGGTCGGGGCAAATCGAACGCTCGCACACTAAAAGTCCATATTTCACCATCCTGCACACACACATCCAACAACTCAACGAATAGCTACCAAATTTTGATCTCAGTGCACATTTAAATAACACTAATAAGCAAATCATTTTGCAAAACATATAATAATTTAATGAATTAATGCTTCAATTGAATTCACAAAACATCCATAACAACAACATAATGTTAGTGAATTAGCCAAAATTGCAATGTTACCTCAGCTTTAGCAGAGGAAGCACCACCAAGATCGCCCATATGAATCTCACTGCCTTCAGTATCCATCATAATAGCAACAGCAAAACCTTTCTCTTCATTCAATCTCCTCACTCGCTCAATTACTCTCTTATGCCACTCACGCGTCCCATGACACATGTTAATTCGTGCTACATTCATGCCTCCAACAGCCAACGCCTGCAATTCCTCAAATCCACACGTCGCTGGTCCGATCGTGCACACCAGTTTCGTCCTCCTTGTGCTCCTGAACCCATTCTCCTTCAACTCCACCTCCGTCACCGCATCAACATCGATCGAGCTCGAGTCGGATAGGAATGATTGCGAAGGTGGCGTATCGTAGTCCTGTGGTGTAGAGGACAATATCTCGCCCGCTCCGGTTCCATTGTCGGAGATTAGGACTTGAGGAGGGGTCGTGGAGGAGTTGGGATCTGCTGACGTGGAGGCTTTGATTGAGATAAGTTTCGGAGAGAGGGTGGTGACCGGGAACCGGCGATTACAGGAGGGTTTAGGGAGAGATTGTTTGGAGAAAGTGAGGTTAGAGGGAGTGAAGAAGTGTAATGATTGAGACATGGTTACCGGGAAAATGTGAAGTCTGGTGATGACAGGGTGTGTTTGGGGATTGGTTAACGAGGAAGGAAGGGTTTTTTAAAGAGATGGAAAGGGGCGGATGTAACGAAGCGAGTGAAGTGAGAAAGAGCTTTGTAGATGTCGCCAAGTCTGGATGGAGACGTGGGATCGTTTGTTTCCAGCGGTAGGTGTTTGATGCAACGGCTAAATTAGGAGGGTAGGGAAAATGCTACGATGATTTTGGCTCGGGAGTTTGGTTACGTGGTTGCATTTGATTGGTTGTGTGGATGGGGTGATTCTTGGTACCACCTGAGATATTTTTGCGGGAAAAGAATTTTTTTTTTCATTATAATTTCCTTTTTTATCATTAAAAACCTTCATCCATTCCAAAACTTACTTAAAAAATAACATCATTTTGTAGAAGATTTAACGTCTTTTGTTGGATGATTCTAACTAGAATTTTTATTGAGAAATCAAAATAGTTTGATGATAGAATTAATGCAAAAATAGTTTAAATAAGAACCAAGGATATCATAATAGTTTTGGAATATATTTAAAATCTATCTAAAAAAATATTTAATGTTTTGATTATATATTGTTTCTTTTTTATGTATGTTCTTATGATATTTGTGTTTTAAAAAAAAGTCTTAAACAATTCATCTAGTTTTGCAAAGAAAATATATTATTTAAGTTACATCTTGAAATAATGATTTAAATTAATATAATTTCATTTACATTTTAATATAATAACTCATTATCAAATAATTTGATATGTATATTCTCAAATCATAACATAGCAAACGCAGCATAACATTTGCAATACTAGCACAACATATTCTCACGTGCTTTCCCTTTGAACTTCCCTTCGCAACGTTACAACAAAAATTAAATGGTATGAAAAGGTTGTTCAAGAGATGTTTTTTAGAAAATGTTTCTTCGATTTTTTTTTTTTTCCTAAGTTGACAGGTGACCCAAACATTTTAGATCTGGGATGTTATCAGATCCAAGCACTTTGTGAACATTTAAACTTATTTTTTTTCCTTTTACATTATTGTTTAGTGAATTTTATTATTTAATTTGTTGATGTTAAAAATAATTTTTTTAAAAAAAATATTACTTTGATGTATTTAAAAAAAATACTTTAAAAAACAATATTTACTACATTTTTAAACACCCCTTTCATTACATGGTGTCGCTTGTGAAGTCATCGATGCCAGTGCTAACACTATCAAATAATGGAGATTGTTAATTTATTTATATTAATTATTTCTAATTGAAAATTGTTTTTCATCACTAATTATTTGATTTTTGAGACTTGTTTTCAAATTTGGTGTTCTTCCTTGGAATTTTTATATGTTTTATTTTGAATTATTTTCTTAATTGATTTGTTTATTTTTTTTTTACAATTCCACTCATAAATATTTATTTTCATTTAATTTTTATGTGAAATTTGGTCCAACTTCTTTTCACTGCTATTGTATTTTTGAGATTTGTTTTCAAATTTGGTGTTCTTCCTTTGAATTTCTATTTGTTTTGAATTATTTTCTTAATTGATTTTTTTATATAATTCCACTCGTGAGTATTTATTTTCATTTAATTTTTGTATGAAATTTGGTCCAACTTCTTTTAATTGCTATTTTTTAATCATTTATTTAATGGATTGGTTTTAATTTAGTCATAATTCTTTTAGTTGCTATTTTTATTTTTATCTTGTATTTTTTTCTTTTAATTTCATTCCTCAATGTTTGTTTGGCGAAAAATCTGGTTTTTTTTGTTTTCCCAGCTTTACATTTGATAGGGTCATATTGGTCTCATAACCTGGATCATAGATCTAAAAGATTAACCCAAGTTTACTTTCATGTTTTTTAATATTTTTTTACCATTATTTTTAAGCTTTTCTATTTGTAGCATCATCTTAGTCTCGTGTTCTAGGTCATATGTTTTAATTCGTTAACCCTGGTTCACTGTCGGATTTACTAGATGCTTTTTTTATTATCTTGTTTTGGCCTTGACAAGTTTTTCAAATTTATATTTTAAAATTGGTTTATGATAAATTTCTTGACAGGACCTGGATCTAAGTTTTTATAGGTTGCGAGCTTTTTAAAATTTAATCGTGTTTAAAATGTTTGTCGTTTACTTGGTTTTTACATATGTTTTCAATTTTACTCTTTATGATTTTTTTTATCTTTAAAATTTGATCCTTATTTTTTTAATTTTATTTATTGCTTTTGCAAAAAAAATTATTAATATTTTTCCAGTGACTTCATCCTTTTAAATTAAATTGGTTGAGAATTATGCTTCTTGATTGAATTTGGATAAAAATTTTGGTTTGCTTTCAACATCCTTTTTTCTATTTCACCCCCTGTAATTTTTAAATTTTTAAATAATCTATCATATTATAAATTATTTCAATTTCACCCCTGTAATTTTGTAATCTTTCAAGTTTGGTCCCGATTATTTTAATTGCAATTGTTTTTTAGGGATAATCTTATTTTTTTTTTAAATTTCATCTTTATTGAGTTTTTTCTTGTTAGATTTTAGGTCCATTTTTTTTGTTACTTCTTTTCCTTTGCAAGTTTTTGTTGTTAGTCTTTTTTTCAACAATTTCATCATTCAAGATTAAATCGGATAACATTTAAATTTTTTTGTTGAACTCATGTTCATGATCTAACAAGTTGCAAGTTTTTTAAATTATGTTAGGTTTAGAAGGTTTGCCTGAGATTTTTTTATTTTTTTTCTTTTCTTTTTTTAAAGCTATTTTTTTAAAGAATTTGATTATTTTTTATGTTTTTTTTTAGTTAAGTTAGTATTGAATTGTTTAATAATTGAGATACACTCTATGTTTCTATCTTTTTTTTTTGTCATTATTGTTTGATTAATTTATTTATTGTTGTTTTTTTGGTATTATTTAAATTGCTACTTTAATGAGACTTAATTTTTTTTTTTACCTGTTACTTTTTTTTATATAAAAAAAATTATTATTCCACCTGCGGCCAAGGACGTACAGCATGTCTAGATGGTGCCTATTTAAAGTGTTTCAACACCACACACCCCTGCATGGAATACAAGTGTCATTCATGTCCAGTACTACTTGTGACGTGGGTACTTTGTAATTCTTATAACATGACACAACTCAACCATCCTAGCTAGTCCAGATTCAGTACTTTGCTGTCTTGTTTTGCTGGACTAATATCTGTCTCAACGGAGAAAAATGCCCGCTTCGGTGTCTGCAATATCATCCAACCTCGTGAAGAAAGCCATCCCATTTTCTACACCAAATTAACTCGACCGTAGTAAGAACTTTAAATAGAAAGATTATCAAGAGCCATGTTTATGGAAAACCAGGCCTTATCTCGCTTGTATGTCGATTACTAGTCCATAACCAATCTAATATTCCGCCTGAGATTCCAGGCAAGAACCCACTAGAATTTCTGAGAAGGTACTCTAATAATAACGATCCGCCTTCAGTTCCACCAGAAGTACCAGAACTTCCAAGCAGTCCTGAGATCGAGACTAGTCCATCAGATGAAGGACACATAAGACCTCCAAGGATTCCAGAGGTGCCTAATACCGGACCTGACTTCCCTGTTCCAGTACCGTTACCAACGCCTCCTGACGTTCCCGGGGACACCTTGGCCTCCGCCACCAAATCGACTGCCCCCCGAGTTGCCGCCTGATATTATACCACCCCCTGCTCCCCCGCCACCTGATATTAACCCTCCACTGGATACGACAGATATTAAACCACCACCTGGGCCGTATGTAGTCTAATGAAATGGTGGTCCTTGGAAAATTATATCTTTGTTAGTTGATATATATAGTTATGATTTCTTTTCTCTCAGTTTCCAATCTTGGAATTTTAAGTCCAAGAAGATGTTAAAGCATACATGCCTCTACAATCCTTGTTCTGGCTGTGCAACCGATCTTTTAACTCTCTTTAAGTGATGCTGTGCTGAATTTGTCAAGTTATGTTTGGAACTTTCTGCTATAAGAGCTCGACAGGAACGCAAATGGAGAGTTGGGAGCTAATTATAAAATTAGTCCTTGTAGTTTATGAAAATGAATTAATTAGTCCTATTATGAGAAGTTATTTGATAAAACCCACCTCCATCCACATCGCGCCAACAACAGTGCCGCCTCTAAACTTGAAATTATCGCATTTTCACCTACATGGTCTGAGACTACAAAATAGTTTAAAGCTCCATTTGTTTTGAGAAAAAATATTTCATATATAAATAATTTTTTAAAATATTTTATTTTTTATTACCGGGATATTAATGAAATCTATTTAAAAATAATACTATGGTGTTTAGTGCATGTGAAAAATATATGTTAAAAAGGAACCGATAAGAATTAATTAATGATGAAGCCCATAATTTATTAACAAGACTAGTCCAGTAAACTATTTTTATTTTTTAAAAGTTATAATTTTATTTCAATTGTTTTAATTTCTTTCACTGTAAGAAAATATTTTACATTTGTCTATGTAAATCAAATATAGAAAACTATAAAATATATTTTATATTTTGAGAATCGCTAAAGAATATTGGGTTATTGCGTTCATGATTTGAAGGGGAATCTGCATCTCTCCTTAATCATTAGAGTATCAAATCTCAAGTCATGACGTGAAAGGTAAAATTTGTGAGAACTCTCCTACACTGCGATTGTTTTTCATCAGTTCTTGTGTTTATAATAAAATAAACACAGTAAAATATTTGATAATTAACAAATTAAACTGTGCTTTTTTTATTACAGGATACATTAAAAAAAAATTAAGTTTGAAATGTAAATTTTATGGAGTAGTTTTTATATTTTTTTAATTAAGTTTGTAAAACCCTATTTATTTTTGTGTTTTAAAAGTGCTTTTGAAAAAAAATATTTTTATTTTATTTTTTCTTTACTTCAAATTGATATATTTTTTTTATGTTTTCAAATCATTTTGATGCGTTGATATCAAAAATAATTTTTTAAAAATAAAAATATATATTATTTTGATGCATTTTCAAGTAAAAAACACTTTAAAAAGCAACTGTAACTACACTTTCACCATATATTTTATACATATTTTTTGCTACACATTAGCTAACCACACTTTTTTTTAAACTTATTTGTTTTAAATCATAACTACAAAAAATACTTAAAAAACAAACACACTCTTAGAGACCGCGTTCCCCAAAATTAAATTTTTTTGTTAAAAATTAATTTTTTTAGTATGTTTTGGATCTTTTTGATGCGTTGATTTTAAAAAATAAAAAAATATTATTTTGATACATTTCGGTACGAAAAACACTTTAAAAAACAACCGCAACCATACTTCCAAAAAGACTCTAGTCTAATGTGAATAACTTCTTCTTCTTCTTCTTCTTCTTCTTTATTTTTATAGAATAGAGAAAGTAATTATCAAGAAATACTATCTAAAAAAACCGGGGAAAAAAAATCATGTTTGTTGCTAAGATTATGAAATTCACATAATAATAATAATAATAATAATAATAATAATAATAATAAACATGTAATCACTTCATGGAATCATGGAACATAGTGAATAGTCTAGAAAGTTGGAATGGTCCCACAATTTGATTACTTTTCCAAGCACATATTCTCGTTAAAATGGTAGGAATATAATCCAAGTCTCCAACTTTAATTACCTCAATTAAAAAAGTGATATATGCCTTAATGTGTTTCACAAGTCGGCTGGGCTCCATTTTTGCCGAAATTTGATTTTTGATTTTTGAATTATTTATGTTTTTAAATTGTTTTTTACATACTAATATCATAAATAAATTAAAAAAAAAAAATTATTTTAATTGATTTCTAAGTAAAAAATACTTTAAAAAAAATCATTACTACAAAATTAAACACCATCTAAAAGAATTGTTTTACAAAATTTTTACTTTTGTTTTCATATGCTTTTAAAAAATAATTGTAGTTTTAAAAAATATTAAAATGATATTTTTGTCAATGCTTTTAAATGTCTTAATATATTAATATAAAAACTTTATAAAAAAATATTTTAAAAAACTCAAACCATCACACTTTGGGTAACCCCAACGTGACTCTAATTGCATTGAAAACACTTGTCATCACCTGCGATTTTTGAAACTGGCATTTCTTTACTAGCTTTATCATAAACCTGGGTCCCACCCCATTATGATACAAATTACAATTCCTTTCAAATCCGTGAATATTAAAGGAAAAACTCATTTTGAGAAGGAAACGAGCAGCCTGCCACTCGCAATCTTACATTTGGAGCCTCCATTTCCGTTTACTCAGCTGTCAAGTTTCCGTAAAAAGCAGATCCCCCAAATCTATCTCCTTTCCAATCAAAGCGTCATCCCGTCTTGATATTTTTCTAGCCGTTCAAAATAAATAAGTCTAAATAAACAAATGAAATAAACCTGGACCAATCATAAACCAACAAAAAGGCATCACCCCGTTCCTCCAATCACACGTAATCACCTCCCCTCCTTATTTAACAAACTACGTCCACCTCACTCCATCACGCGCTAACTTCAAAAAATCAAATCCACCGCCACTTTGCTTTGTTTTCCTTTCTTCAGTCCTCTCCTGTCTCCTCCCTCTCAACACTCTCCCCAGCAACTAAAAATGGCGGCCAGTCTCGGCGCCTACACACGCGCGACCCCACGCGCCTCCCTCTTCTCCAATACCAGAACCTCCTTTGTTATACAGTCCCCACCATTCCTTAGCATAACAAGAACCACCAAAATCACTAGAATTAGGGTTTCAAATGATGGCAGTAACTCCTACCTGGACATGTGGAAAACGGCTGTTGATCGCGAGAGGAAGACCGTCGAGTTCCAACAAATCGCTGGAAATTTAGCTCAAACCGATAATGACAGTGATGATGATGATGATGATGATGTTACTGTTGATTTGGAGAAGAAGAGCGAGGACTTCAATAAGATCCTTGAAGTCTCCAAGGAGGAGAGGGACCGCATTCAGCGTGTGCAAGTCATTGATCGTGCCGCGGCGGCCATTGCGGCAGCTCGCGATATTGTCAGGGAAAAAAAGTCCGCTGATAAGGATTTCAAGAGTCACGAAAGCATGGGTGGGGAAGTGGAAGATCAACAAGGAGGTAAATTTTGGTCTTATGTTTATATTTTCATTCAAGTTCAGTAAGTTTAATTTAAGTTAATTTTGGGAATTAATAGGATTTAAGTTTTACGCTTTATATGTCTATCACGCGAGTTTTGTGTTTGCTAATGAAGAAAATATTAGATATTGTCAACTTAAAGCTTCAAGTCTTGCTTCTTGAATAGAAATAAATGAAAAAAAGGAGAAGGAAGTATTCTGTATGATTTCGAACTTGGAGCTAAGATGGTGATATCAAAGTGACAGTGGTTTTTAAAATTGGAAAAAATTTGAGAAAAGACTTTAACTTTAGTACTTTAAAGCCAGCCGTTGTTCAGCTCTGTAAATGCTTGAACATAATCTTAGGAATTATGAATCAGAAACAGTCAGCGCACATTTCTTGCTTATGTTTTTTTTTTTTCATATTGGAAGCTGTTGTCACGAGAAACAATTGATGTCCCTTTTTACTTCCCAATTTGAAGACCAGTTCAGTTCTTGCAATTAATACACCAGACGTTGCTGCTGAAATAAAACAAAATAAAGCCACTTCTCTTTTCTTATGCAGCAGGAACAGAGAGTAGGAGCATCTTGGTGTCTCGATCTGAGTCTTCTGCAGATGGAGTTCCTGGTCCAGATTTTTGGTCCTGGACTCCTCCTCTCAGCAGTGATGGAAATTCAGATGATTCCAGCGATGTGCTGAAAGTTAGGAAATCTTCAGATACTCCTTTGACCATCCCAGTTGCAATGAAAGAGCGATCTGCGGATTTTCTCTCAATTCCATTTGAGAGCAAACTTTTAGATACGAACCACAGTTCTCCTATACCTCCACTGCAGTCATTAGTTGAGGTTGAAGGAGTAGAGGTCTCTGAATCCATTCTAGAAATGCCTTCTAAAAACGAGGAAGAACGTGAACTTGGAGTCCAATTTTCAGCATATGCAGCAGAAGCAGCACATGCTCTTGAGAAAGATAAGGTTGATGAGTTGTCATCCTATGGAGTGACTGCAGATGGATCAAGGTGTTGGAGGGAGACAGGAATTGAGCAAAGGCCTGATGGTGTAATTTGCAGGTGGACGATGACCAGGGGGGTCAGTGCTGACCAAGAGGTCGAGTGGCAAGAAAAGTTCTGGGAAGCTGCTGATGATTTTGGCTACAAGGAACTTGGTTCAGAGAAATCAGGGCGTGATGCAACTGGAAATGTGTGGCGCGAGTTTTGGAGGGAATCAATGCGGCAGGTCATAAGAAGTGTTTCTCTAAATTGCAATAACTAAATGCTCTTTCCTTTTGTATTTTAGGCTTTGTGATATAGATGATTCAAGTTATCTTGCCTATTGAAATCTAGAGTCTGATGCATGCAGGAATCTGGGCTTTTGCATCTTGAAAAAACTGCAGACAAGTGGGGGAAGAATGGACAAGGTGACGAGTGGCAAGAGAAATGGTGGGAACATTATGGTGCATCTGGTCAAGCGGAGAAATGGGCTCATAAGTGGTGCAGTATTGATCCAACCACAAACCTTGAGGCTGGTCATGCTCATGTTTGGCATGAAAGGTGATGGAAAAAATTCTGCACATCATAACAATCTTAAATTTGTCATCATTTTTTTTATTACCAAAACATCATTTTTGACATGGATTTCTAGTCAAGATGATCATACTTGAACATGTTAAATTGTAGTGCAAATTTGTGATGACATTTGGAGATCTTAAATGTCAATGTTGCCTTTGAAGGGACATTTTTTTAGTTCCTAGACTCTAGAAGTTTTCTATGGCATAGGCATTTACTCACTTTTGTCCCTTCTCTTCAATCTATAACTAGCTTTTCTAAATGAGTCACT
>Ga0307509_10009017_pt1 | contig 12569 bp, 9 predicted proteins | sample 10_EM_MG_FD_202245 | JGI IMG/M metagenome (GOLD analysis project Ga0307509, IMG submission 202245) | Populus trichocarpa ectomycorrhiza microbial communities from riparian zone in the Pacific Northwest, United States - 10_EM | ecosystem: Host-associated > Plants > Roots > Unclassified | place...
CAAGCGCGCGATCCAGCTCACGAGCGGCACGCTCGGCGAGCCGGTCGGCAAGCTCTACGTGACCAAGTACTTCTCGCCCGCCGCGAAGCAGCGGATCACGACGATGGTGAAGAACATCCTCGCCGCATTCGATCACCGGATCGATGGCCTCGCGTGGATGGCGCCGGATACCAAGGCCAAGGCGAAGGCCAAGCTCGCGGTGCTGAAGGTCGCGGTCGGTTATCCCGACAACTGGCGCGACTACGCCGGCCTGGTGATCGCGAAGGACGACGCGTTCGGCAACGCGGAGCGCGCGTCGAAGTTCGACTACGCGTGGCACCTCGCGAAGCTCGGCCAGCCGATCGATCGCGACGAGTGGGTGATGACACCACAGCTCGTCAACGCGGTGAACCTGCCCGCGCTGAACGCGATGAACTTCCCCGCCGCGATCCTGCAGCCGCCGTACTTCGATCCGTCGCGGCCCGAGGCGATGGACTACGGCGCGATCGGCGCCGTCATCGGTCACGAGATCAGCCACAGCTTCGACGACACCGGCGCGCAGTTCGATGCCGCCGGCCGGCTCCAGAACTGGTGGACCAAGGAAGACCTCGCGCGGTTCAAGCAGCAAGGCGAGGCGCTCGTGAAGCAGTACAACGCGTACAAGCCGTTCCCCGATCTCGCGGTCAACGGCAAGCAGACGCTCGGCGAGAACATCGCCGACGTCGCCGGCCTCGCCGTCGCGTTCGACGCGTACAAGGCGGCCAACAAGGACGCGCCCGCGTGGGAGGGCCTCACCGGCGACCAGCAGTTCTTCGTCAGCTTCGCGCAGACCTGGCGCGGCAAGTTCCGCGAGCAGACGATGCGCCGCCGCGTCCTCACCGACGGTCACTCGCCGAACGAGTACCGCGCGGCGACGGTGCGGAACGAGGACCCGTGGTACGCGGCGTTCGGGGTCAAGCCCGACGAGAAGCTGTTCCTCGCGCCCGAAGCGCGCGTCCGCGTCTGGTAGCTACGGCCACTCCATCCGCACGCGGACGTCCTCGGTCCGGATCACGCGAAAGCCGAGTCGATCGTAGAGGTGACGCGCCGGGTTGACGTGCAGGCAGTTGAGCTGCAGCGGCATCCCGGCGGCGCGTGCCGCATCCATGATCAGACCGACGAGCTCGGTCCCGACCCCGCGATTGCGCTCGCTCGCGATCACGCCGATCTCGTCGAGGAACCAGTGATCCGCGTGGTGCTCGACGATCTGGTAGCCGATCGCGATGCCATCGCGCTCGACGATCTCGATCGCGAGCTCCGCGAAGTCGCGCTCGGCCGACGCGCGCTGCTTGACGTCGTCCCACGGCCCCCAGGTCTGCTCCGCGTAGCTGCGAAACCCGTCGCGCCGCGTCGTCCAGAACAGCTCGAGGTCCTCGGGACGCTTCGGGCGCAGCAGCACGCGACGAGCGTAGCTCAGAACGAGAGGCGGAACCCGATCCGCGCGGTGAGCGGCGCGCCGCGCTCGGTGGCGTGGTGAAAGTTCGGGTTGCGCGTCGCCGGCGTGGCAGTCTCGACCCCGCCTCCAGTCGTCTGCTTCGCCCAGATCAGATCCTGGTACGTACCGCCGGAGATCGGATAGACCGTCGCGACGTTCGGCGTGTACGCGTTGTCGAGCGCGGTCGCCGGCTGCGAGTCGAACACGTCGAACACGTCGACGAACAGTTCGCCGGTCGCGCGCGCGAACCGCTGGCGCCACACGACGTGGAGATCGACGTTGCGGATCGCGTCGGTGCGACCGAACGCGCTGGACCCGAGGAGGTACAGGCTGTCGCTCCCGGTCAACGGATCCGCCGACAGCGCGAGCTCCGGCGTTCCGGACAACACGCGCAGCCGACCTCCGAGCACGAGCGCCGCCCGCCCGAACGAGATCGTATACGACGCGTCGAGCTTCACCTGGTGCGGGCGATCGAGCGCGAGCGCACCGCGTCGGTTCGGCATGTACCAGGTCCGGTCGTACACCGAGGTCAGGTTCGGCGCGGCCTGGCCATTGCTGTACTCGAGGTTGCCGTCGTAATCGCCATACGTCCGCGCGTACGTGTACGACGCGAGCACGAATAGCTGCGTGAACCGGCGCGACAGCGTGAGCTCGATCGCGTCGTACACCCGCTCCGGCCGGTCGTACATCGTGGCGACGCCCTTGCCCGGGTTCGCGAGCGCGAGCGACGCGCCGTCATCGATCGACACGTCCTCGATGACGCTGCCGAGGCGCCGGTCGCGCACCACCGCGCCTGCGACGAGGTCGGGGAGGATCTCGAGCTGGCCGCCGAGCACCAGCTCGTCGCTGTACTCGGCGCGAACATCGAGCGCCGGCGCGGGCTCCGACGGGACGAACACGAACGTCCCGAGCGGGCTGGGCTCCGTGCATCCCGGAGCACCGAGGCACCCGTACTCGTAGCGGACGAGCCCGTTCGAGCCCGACTCTCCGACGTAGAGCGGGACGGTCTCGTAGTAGCGGCCCCAGTGCGCGAACAGCTTCGCGCGTCCTTCCGACGTCGGGTCGTACGCGACGCCGATCCGCGGCGCCACATTGTCGCTCAGCTCGACGAGGTTCTCGCCGTACGCGACGCCGGTGATCACGCTCGTCGTGTTCTGAAGCGCCTCGGGATTGCGCAGGCGTTGCGACTGCGTGCGCAGGCCGAGGTCGATCGCGATGTCGGGTCGAGGCTGCCAGACATCGCGCAGATACCACGCCCACTCGAGCGAGCTCGTGCGGGCGAGCGTGCCCGGCGCGCCGAACGTGTCCCCGAGCAGCTGACAGGCGAGCGGACCGTACTGCGGCGCGTAGCAGATCTTGTCGAACCGTGGATCGGTCGGACCGCGTGGCGCGAAGTCGAAGCGTTGATCGACCGTGACGATCGCCGCGTCTCGAACGTCGTATTCGCCCCCCGAATACAGGTGCCCTGACTCCGCGGTCGCATCGGTGAGCTCGAGCCCGGCCTCGACGCGGTGGTCCCCGAGCAGACGCGCGACCGAGATCCGCGTCGCGACCCGCTGCTCGACCGCATGCTGGATCGTGCCGGGACCACCGGTGGCATAGCTCGCGCCCGCCGGGCAGTTCGTGATCGACGGATACGGATCGGAACCACCGTCGGTGCAGGCCACGACGGCCGCTGCGGATTCGTACGCGGCCGCCTCGGCAAACGAGGCGAAGAACCGATCGACGCGACGGAGGTGGGCGGAGTCGGCGTGCGCGCCGGCGTTGTCGTACGAGGACCGATGCCAGCCGAGCGCCGCCTTCAGCTCGAACCCGCCGAGGTTCGCCGTCCAGTGCGCGCCGAGATCGGTGACGAGCACCGACGTCTCGGTCTCGGCGGAGGTCTCTCCGGAGACCACGGGCGATCGCAGCGCAGACGGATCGACGAAGAGGCTAACCCCACCCTGCTGGTCGCGATCGATCGCGGCGTCGAGCTTCGCGAGCGCGGTGTAGTGGTGCGACGGCGACGCGAGGACCCGGGTATCGACGACGTCGGTGATCAGCTCGCCGTTCCCGTCGACATCGGGCACGCCGTCGGCCTTCGTCGGATCGCAGATCGCCGAGCCCGAGACGCGGCAGTCGGTCAAGCGGTGCACCGTGCGCGTGACGTCGGTGCTCCCGAACGTCGGCGCGAACCCGGCGTAGAACCACAGGTGGTCGCGCACGATCGGACCACCGACCTCGCCGCCGAGCATCGCGTCGTAGCCGAGGTCGCTGCGCGTGCGGATCGTCGCGCCGCCCTGATACGTGTCGTGCGCGTCGGCCGCGAGGGCCGACGACGAGTAGGTGCCGAACACGCTGCCGTGAAACTCGTTGGTCCCGCACCGAGTGTCGACGGTGACGAGCGCACTGGTCGAGCGTCCCCATCCGGGGCCGACGTTGCTCGCGATGCCGATGCCGCGCACGAATTCGTCGGGCACCGCGGCCTGGAGCTCGCCGTACGCGACGCCGGTGGCATCGACACTGTCGACGACGTACTGGTTCTCGAGCGAGGTCGCGCCGGCGAACGCGAGCCCGAAGCGATCGCGTTGCGCACCCGGTGCGGCACCGGTGGCCGCGTCGAAGGTGTGACCGGGGACCGGCAGGTCGGTGAGGTAGCGGCGATCGAGCACGGTGCCGAGCGGACCGGTCAGCTCGAGCTCGGGCGCGAGGAGCTTGACGTCGAGCGCGACCGTGCCGTCGCCGACGTGGACGCGCACGACGCTCGCGCGCTTGCCGTGGGACACGGTCACCGTGTAGTCGCCGGGTGGCAGGTCGAGCCGATAGTCACCGCCGGCGTCGGTCTGCGCGGTGCGGTCGCCGATCTGGACGACCGCGTGCGCGACCGGCCGACCGTGCTCGGTCACCCGGCCCTCGACGATGCCGGCGGCCGCGGTCCGCACCGCGACGATCAGCCCCAGTACAACAAGCCCGCGCGACGCCATCGATCGCCCCCACCGTACAACACGGCGCGCGCCGACTGGATTCGAGATGTGCTGACATCGTGCGCGCGGACTTCGCGGCCCGTGTCGCACCTGGTCACGCCGTATGACAGCGCGCGCACGAAAAGGGTCCATGGAACTTCGCGGGGCGCACGCGTGTCGGAGGAACCATGCGAAACGCGTGGTTGCTGGTCCTCATCGGTTGCTCGTCGCCCGCACCCGACCAGACCCCGCCCCCGCCGTACGCGCCCGCCGCGTCGCGCGCGGTGATGAAGGTCCACCGCTCGGCCCCCACCCGCGAGCCGATCGCGCCGTGGTCGCTGACTGCCTCCGACGGCAGCGGGCTCGAGCTCGAATCGATCGACGCGAAGGCGGTGATCGAAGGGCCGCTGGCGTTCACGGAGCTGCATCTTCGCTTCCGCAACCCCGAGGATCGCGTGCGCGAGGGCACGTTCGCGATCACCCTGCCCGCGCGCGCCGCGGTGTCGCGGTTCGCGATGGTCGAGGACGGTCACCTGAAGGAGGCCGAGGTCGTCGCGAAGGCACTCGCCCGCCGCGCGTACGACGACGCGCTCCACCGCGGCATCGATCCGGCGATCCTCGAGAAGGGCGCCGGCAACCAGTTCACCGCGCGCGTCTTCCCGATCCCGGCGAGCAGCACGAAGGAGCTCGTGATCTCGTACAGCCAGGAGCTGACCGGCACCGGCTACGTGCTGCCGCTCACCGGGTTCCCGAAGATCGACGACGTCGCGGTCACGCTCGACATGGTGGGCCGCCCGCGCCAGGAGCTCCACGAGAAGCACTGGCAGCCCGATCACGACTTCTTCGCCGACGTCGAGACCACGACGGGCATCGCGAGCGCGGGGGTGATCGCGGCTGCGTTCGAGCTCCAGCCGAACGATGCGACCGCCGTGGATCGGCCGACGGCGCTGACCCTGCTCGTCGACACCAGCGCGTCGCGCGCCCCGGGGTTCGCGCGCTACATCGCGCGGGTCCGCACGCTCGTCAACGCGCTCGCGGTTCAGTACGCCGGCCTCACCGTCGACGTGATCGCGTTCGATCAGGAGAGCCGCGCGATGTACACCGGGCCCGCGCAGGACTTCGGCGACACCCAGGTCGCCGCGATCGTCGAGCGGCGCGCGGACGGTGCGTCGGATCTCGGCCAGGCGCTCGCGCACGTGCATCGCGCCGCGCGGGTCGCGGTGATCACCGACGGCGTCGTCACCGCCGGGCTCGACACCGCACCGCTCGCCGCCGCGTTTCGCAAGCTCGAGCTCGCGCGCGTCGACGTGATCCTCGCGGGTGGGATCCGCGATGATCTGGTCGCGAAGACCCTGACGCGCGCCGGCGCACGAGCGGGCGACGTGTTCGATCTCGACGACGAGCTCGCACCGATCACGAGCGGGCTCGGCGAGGTCGTCCGGATCGACGTCCCCGTCGAGGTCGCCGGCGCGAGCTGGTTCTCTCCCCACCTCATCCCGTCGGTACGCGCGGGCACGCAGGTGATGGTCTACGCGCGGGTCGCCGCGCCGCAGAGCCAGCTCGTCGCGACGCTCGGCGGTGCGCAGCGCGCGGTCGCGGTGCGCCAGGGCACGCCCGCGTTCGTCGAGCGCGCCACCGCACGGGTCGAGATCGACGAGCTCGAGACCCAGCTCTCGGCGGCCACCGTCGAGGCGACCAAGGCCACGCTGCGCAAGCAGATCGAGACCCGGTCGATCGCGGCGCGCGTGGTGTCGTCGCAGGCGACGATGCTCGTGCTCGACAACGACGCCGAGTACGCGCGCTACGGCATCGATCGCAACGCCCTCGTCGACATCCTCGTCGTCGGGGAGCACGGGCTCGAGCAGCAGCACCGCACGTTCCTCGCTTCGAAGGAACACCCGCACGGCCACGGCAAGCTCACCCGCGAAGAGGCACTCGAGGCCGCGCGCATGCAAGGCACGCTCGGCGCGATCGGCATCGGCCGCTACGGCACGCTCGGCCACGGCTCGGGCACGGGCTACGGCTATGGCGTCGGCGGTGGCCGCGGCGGGTTGCGCGGGCGGGTCGCGTCGGTACCGACGATCAGCATCGGCCAACCGATGGCGATGGGCTCGCTCGATAAGTCCTTCATCCGGCGCTACATCCAGCGCCATATCGAGAAGATCACGTACTGCTACGAGCGCGAGCTGCTCGCCCGGCCGCGTCTCCACGGCACGATCCAGACCCGCTTCGTGATCGGTCCCACCGGTGCGGTCGTCGAGTCGACCGCGACCGGCTTCGACGAGACCGTCGCGACGTGCGTCGCCGGGGTGCTGCGCAACATCGAGTTCCCGGCGGTTCGCGGCGAGAGCGTCGTCGTCAACTATCCGTTCAACTTCCGGACGGCCGAGACGCCCGACGAGCCGGCGCCGGAGAGCGCGCTGTCCCTGCCGAGCGCACCGTCGACCCAGGCGATCGCACCGTCGCCGCCGGCCCCCGTCGCGCAAGCGCCGGCAACCGCGGCCGCGATCGCGCCCACGCCCGCGCAGCCCACCGCCGGTGCGTCTCTGTCGATCGACGGCGAGCTCGCGACCGACCCGCCGCCCGCGCAGCCGCCGAGTGACTACGTCGTTCGCCACACGCCCGCTCCCGCGCCGGTCCCGACCCCACCGGCGCGCCACATGTCGCCGATCGCGGCACCCGACGAGTCGGAGCAGGCCCGGCAGGCCGAGCGGACCCAGCCGATCTCGGACATGCCGCGGTTCAACCCGGCGACCAGCGCGCTCCGCGGCAAGCTCGTCGACGTGATGCGTTCGATCGCGAAGCACGATTCACCGGGTGCACTCGCCCTCGCGCACGCGTGGCGCGACGAGCAGCCGACCGATGTCCTCGCGATCGTCGGCCTCGGCGAGGCCTACGAGGCCGCCGGCGATCCGACCGCCGCCGCGCGCGCCTACGGCTCGTTGATCGATCTCTACCCGAGCCGCGCCGACTATCGCCGGTTCGCCGGCGAGCGGCTCGAGCGCCTCGGGCCGATCGCGCGCGCGCTCGAGATCGACACCTATCGCCGCGCGGTCGCCGACCGTCCGGATCACATCACCGGGCATCGGCTACTCGCGTACGCGCTCCTCCGCAACGACGACTACGCCGGCGCGTTCGACGCGATCCTGAAGGGCGTCGACCAGCACACGCCCGAGGATCGGTTCGCCGGTGCCGACCGGGTATTCGCGCGCGACGCCGGGATGATCGCGACCGCGTATCTCGCGCACGGCGGCGATCGCGATCGCGTGACGAAGGCGCTCGCGAAGCGGCACCTCGAGCCGTTCACCGGCCGGTCGACCCGCGTGATGCTGTACTGGGAGACCGACGCGAACGACGTCGATCTCCACGTCCGCGACGCGCGCGGCGGTCACAGCTGGTACTCGCACAAGGAGCTCGAGTCGGGCGGCGCGCTCTACGCCGACGTCACGACCGGCTACGGCCCCGAGTGCTTCGAGCTGCTCGGCACGCCGAGCGCCGGCCCGTACCAGCTCGGCGTCCACTACTACCGCCAGGGCCCGATGGGCTACGGCATGGGCCTGCTCCAGATCGTACGGTTCGACGGCAAGGCGTTCGCGTTCGAGGACCGCCCCTACGTGATCATGCAGGACGAGGCGTACGTCTCGCTCGGCATGCTGCGCTGACCTGGGGCTGCGATTGCCACACACGGGAGACGTCGCCACTGGCGCGATCTCGGCGGGATCCGCGGACTTCCGCGCGGCATAACCCTGGCAATAACGCCATCGATGCAGACCCTCGATCTCGACCTCCTCGACAACGTCGCCGGTGGCCTCGGCGCCGGCACGGAGCACCCCGAGCCGACGCCGCAGAAGCCGAGCACCGCCTCGACGATCGGGAGCTACGCCGGCGCGTGCGCGGCCGGTGCGGCCCGCGGCGCGATCACCGGAGGTGCGATCGGCGCGATCACGACCGGCGGTCCGGGCGTCCTCCCCGGCGCGGGCGTCGGTGCGGTCAGCGGTTGCCTCACCGGCATGATCGGCCAGTCGACGCCGGCCTACTGAAGCACGGCCGCCTGCAGATCGAAACCGCGGCAGAACTCGCCCTGCGGCTCGCCGATCGCGAGGCCGAGCGCCTTCACGAGCTTCGCGATCGCGAGCGTGAAGTCCGGCCCGAGCTGGAGATACGTGACGCCCCCGAGCGTCATCTGCCACGGCCCACCGAGCCCGAGCAGGTTGGAGCCCTTCGTGAACAGCTCGAGCTTGCTGCCGTCGTCGAACGCGAGGGTCGCGGTCCAGTCCGGATAGTTGTCGGTGCAATCGATCGCCTCGAGCGGCTTGCCGATCGGCAGGAAGCTCCCGAGCGACGCGCCGAGCCGGGTCACCGCGGTCGCGACCTCCGCCGACCACGCCACCGGCTTGCCGCCGGTGATGTCGATCGCCGGCGCGCTCGCGAGATCGTGCGCGGCGACCGTCCACTTGACGCCGGTCCCGAGGCCGCTCCACGCATACGTGATCGCGACGCTCGCGAGCTTCTTCTGCACGAGCGGTGGTGCCGCGACGATCACGGCCTTGCCGAAGTAGCCGCCGGTCAGCCCGTTCGCGAACGCGAACGCCGGGTTCGCCTGGACCGTCGCGCGATACGCGGCGACGCAGCTCTTCGGCAGCTCGGCGTCCTCCTTCACGCGCCCCGCACACGCGGCCGCGAGCGTCGCCTGATCGCACGCGCTCTTGACCGCAAACGAACCGGCGAGTGCGTCGATCCCGACCGTCTTCGGATAGCGCGTCTCGGCGAGCTTCTCGGTGTCGCAACCTTTGACCTCGGTCACCTGCGCCGCCGTGAACGGTGCGACCGGCCAGGCGAGCACCGCGTCGGGGCTACTCGTGGGTGGTGGTGCGACCGGGTGATTCGTCGGCAACGGTGTCGGCGCCGGGCTCGTCCCACCACACGCTACGACCAGGACCGTGATCCATGCACGCATTCAAGGGGTTCTAGCACTGCCAACTCTCGCCGTGGTCCGTTGTAGTCAGCGCCGATCCGGATGGGTAGAATGCGCCGCATATGCGCGTTCTCCTCGGACTAACGGTCGTGATCTCGGTCGCCAGTTGCGGACCCGAACATCGCAACGGAGACGACTTCGTGGATTCCGGTCCGGCCGACGCGTGCAACGGCATCCAGTGCCGGACCGTGAACTGCGCGGCGATGAATATGCCTCCGACGACGATCTCCGGAACGGTCTACGCGCCGAACGGAACGCTCGCGCTCTACGGCTTCAACGTCTACGTCCCGGCCGAGGTCCCCGGTCCCCTCGAGCAAGGTCTCACGTGCGGCCACTGCACGTCGACGCTGCCCGGCGCGCCGCTCCAGTCGGTGATCTCCGACGAAGCAGGGCACTTCGCGCTCACGAACATGCCTTCGGGCGGCGACATCCCGCTCGTGATCATGAGCGGCAAGTGGCGGCGTCAGGTCCTGATCCCGCAGGTCAACCCGTGCACCGATAACCCGTTGACGGCCGACCTCACGCGGCTGCCGAAGGATCACACCGAGGGCGACATGCCGAACATCGCGGTCGCCGCGGGCGGCGCCGACTCGATGGAGTGCATGATCAAGCGCCTCGGCATCGCGGACTCCGAGATCACGACCGACCACGAGGGAGGCAAGGTCCATCTCTACGCGGGTGAAGGCGGCGTCCCGAACTTCCGCACCGGCTACGCCGGCGGCCACGGTGCGATCGCGAACGCGACGACGCTGTGGAACAGCCTCGACAAGCTGAAGAACTACGACATCGTGATGCTGTCGTGCGAGGGCTCGCCGTATCCCGACGACAAGCCGCAGGCGGCGATGGACAACCTCAAGATGTACGCCGATCTCGGCGGCCGCGTGTTCGGATCGCACTATCACGGGATCTGGGTGAAGGGCGCGGCGGACGCGGGTGGCACGCAGGCACCCGCGGTGTGGCCGACGATCGCGAACTGGGAGCCGACCGAACAGCAAGGCCCGGTGACCGACATCATCGACGAGGTCAGCAACCCGAAGGGCGCGGCGTTCGCGACCTGGATGCTGAACGTCGGCGGCTCCGTGACGCGCGACCTCGTCACCCTGATCAGCGGTAGCGGTCGCGCGACCGTGATCTCGGTCAACGCAGGCAAGGGCGAGCAGTGGTTCACCGCCGGCGGGACGAACAAGACGCAGGTGTTCCAGTTCTCGACGCCGAACGAGGTCCCCGAGGAGCAGCGCTGCGGCAAGGTCGTCTACTCCGACATGCACGTGTCGGGGGACACCAGCTTCGGCGACTTCCCCGACAACTGCGGCGGAACGACGACGCTCTCCGCACAGGAGAAGGCGATCGCGTTCATGTTCTTCGATCTCGCGACCTGCGTCGGCCCGATCGAGTAGCTACTCGCGGATGACGGTCGAGGTGAACGTGTTCGCGCGCACCTTGATGGCGTGGGTCTTGAACACCGAGCCGGACTTCGTCGCACTGACCGAGACCGTTCCCGGGGTCATGTTGATCAGGAACGCGGCGCCGTCGCTGTTCGTCGAGGTCGTGGACGACGGGGTGCCGTTCGAATCGGAGTAGCGATACGTCGCGGCGGGCGTGCTGCTGACCATGGCGCCCATCACCGCCGTCCCGGACGCATCGAGGATCGCCACGACCGCGATGCCCTTGCCCGCCATCTGGCCGGTGTAGAAGCCGAGCAAGCTGAAGTTGCCGGTGGTCACCAGGTTCGAATCGGCCTTCGGCTCGTCCGCCGCGAACGGCGCGGCGGGGAACGCTGCAGCGTCGGTGTAGCCGGACTTCGTCGCGAGCACGTAGGCGTCCACCACGTGGCCGTTCGTCGTGACCGACATCGAGTACTTGCCGTCGGCGCCGGTCGTCGCGGTCGCGAGCATCGAGTCGTCGGCCACGCTCAGCAGCGAGATCGTGGCGCCGTCGAGCGGCGTCGAGCTGCTCTGACCGTTGTCGTTCGCGGTGCCACTGATCGTGATCATCGCCGGGACGGACGGAGGCGCGTCGAGAAACACGCGCGCATCCGCCATCGGGGTGTTGGAGCCATCGTCGTCGTCGCCGGTGTTGTTGTTACCACCGCCGCCGCAAGCGGCGAGTACGAGGCCAAACGCGAGAGCTTTGTACATGGCGCATAGACAACCATTTTTACGCGCATGTTCGAAGGACTCTCTTCTTACAGATCGCTGTGGGTCTTGTTACAAGATGCAGCAAGTCGCGCGCGATGCGCAGCGCGCTGCACACGCGCGGCCTGGAACGCGGCTTCGACGTTGTTTTCGATGCCCGTGGAGGACGTCGTCGTCGGGCGAAGCCCTTCGCCGTGATCTCGAACGCGAGCGACGTCGCGCGGGTCTTCGTCAGCCACGCCTGGGTCGCCGTCACCGAGTGGATGATGAAGCTGCTCGACGTGCCGCCGAACGCCTCGAACGTGGCGGTGTCGTGATCGGGGAGCGTGCCCCAGTGCACCGCGACCGGCGTCGTCGCGGTGAACGACGCACCGGTGAGCACCGGCATCAACGTGAACGCGGTCGGCAGCGGCGTGCCGTATGCGTACGACGCGCGGAACTGCGTCGAACCGCGCGGCGCGCAGCTGGCAGGTCGCGGCAGCGGCGCGGACCTGTCGGCGAATTCAGCCGATCGCGATGACGGGGCGGAATTCCGGATCGATCGATGCGTACGCGTCGGTCGCGCGGCGAGCCCGGCCCGGCGTCACGCGAGGCGGCGCGGCCACGGCCAGCGCGAGCGGCTCGATCACCTGCGGCTCGTCGTCGTCCGGAACATCGACGAACTCGGCATCGATCGTGTCGAGGTCGGGCGCGTGCGACTCCTCGGTCATCAGCGGGATCCGGCGAGTACCTTTCGCCAGCTCCTTCGCCTTCAACACGAGAGACCGATCCACGCTTCTACTGTCCCACACGCGCGGCTACCCCGCAGCTGCGAAGTTGGGGCTCGACGATCGTCGCGTGTGGTCGAAGCACCGTTGGATCAGCGTCGTTTGAGGTTCGGGTGTGCGAGCTCGGGCTCTGCGTCGGCGACCTTCTCGGACGGCATCTCGAGCGGATCGAAGTCCTGGGTGCGCGCGTTACGAGCGACCTCCGCGAGCAGCGCCATCGTCATCGGGTCCTGCAGCGTGTCGGCGCGCGCCTGTGTCGGCCCGGATTCGACGGCTGGCTCGTCCGCGGTCGACTCG
>Ga0307509_10009018_pt1 | contig 12567 bp, 9 predicted proteins | sample 10_EM_MG_FD_202245 | JGI IMG/M metagenome (GOLD analysis project Ga0307509, IMG submission 202245) | Populus trichocarpa ectomycorrhiza microbial communities from riparian zone in the Pacific Northwest, United States - 10_EM | ecosystem: Host-associated > Plants > Roots > Unclassified | place...
GACTATCTGGACACATTTCACAAGATGAAGGATATCTTTTTAGAGTTTCGAGTAACTAAACGCATACACGCGAAGATCGATGAGCAACGAAGGGAGCTGCGACATGATAGGCCTAAGACAAGGGAGCACATCGCACTTGCGAAACGGCGCCGGATGCGCGACACAGAACGGGAAGAAGAAACCGAGCGACGTATGGACTTGATCTTTTGTGAATCGCATTTCAACTTCATCAACATGCATTTGCTCAGTCCCTTTTGTGATCATATACGCCAGTTTGGTAATATTCTGATGTATTCAACAGAGTTCGGCGAGCTAGCGCATAAGACCCAAATCAAGCCTGGATGGCGGCCATCGAATAAAAACGATGCCTGACGGCAAATTGTGCAGAGCTATAGTTGACTGCATGACATCCGAATGAGACTATTGAATCTGGAATCTCTGCGACATTGCGGTTCAGATCTCTCTCCCGACGTGGTGGAACAGTTGGACACAACTGCACCACGAGAGCGCCTGGCATTCGTAGGAGGATGCTGAAGGGGCGCCGGGACGATGTTTCCAACATGGCTGATTGTAGTCCGGTTTTGGGTGTTTCTATTCAAATGATATGTCGTGAATTGATCTGATATAGGCGGCATTATCTGCCGCCAGAGCGCCGTCTTCCAGAGCACCCTGAGATACTCGAATCTCTTCCACTGGAGCTACTCACACAACTAGAAATTCCAGTTGTTGCGTTCCAAGAAACGGAAATATAGGACATCCACCGTGCGCGATGCATGGTGGCTCTCAACTTTAGAAACCACGGGAGTCACAATGAATGGGTTTGGGTGCGGGCCGGAACGGAAGACATGTATGGTGCCCTCCGGGGCCGTCTTCCAGCCAAGCTCGTTGCACTCTTCAAAATCAGAGACGACAGATGCGAGGATCGAGTGGGCCGCCTCGCTGGCGTTCAGTTTGTGAGTCCAGTGAACTCAGGGCGGATATCAGATGTACATACCCTTGTTACCGTCCAAATGAAGGAGGATGCTCGGGAGTTTACTGTAGTTGACATAGGGACAATTCTCGGCCTGGCGCACCTTATCCCAGTGGGGGATCGGCGTTGGATTGTCAATAGCCGTATCGATTTGAGAACATTTAACGAGGTATATTAAGGGATCCGGATATCAGAAGGCATCTGCGATGCTATTTTGCGTCGGGGATTGATTGAGGGAGGAACCTAGAGCTAGTATAGTAGTATAAAATCTACCGATGAATAAACAAGCTATAGAGTAGAATCAGCAGATCCATAAACTACAAGGGCGGATGATCAGTAGTATATGACCCACGCGCAGAAGACATGATTTAAAAAAAAAAGTGCTACTACTCCCGATGCCAGCCGACACAACGAAGACGCGATAATAGGCTGCATCCATTTGCAGATCGAAGTAACTTGAACAGGCGGGCGCCTGGAGGGATTCTGAACGCTGCTATGAGGCAGCCTCCCATCCTGACACAAAGAAGCTCGCAGCGCGGCCCGGGCGGCATGGGATGTGAGCCGGCGTTGCGAAGAAACTCAGGACGCAGGAATTTGAGTGGGCGTTGCCCGGCAACTCAGGACGCAGAGGACGCAGGGGACGCAACTCAGGACGCACAGGGCGCAGGGGATGCAGCGGACGCAACTCAGGACGCACAGGACGCAGGGGACGCAACTCAGGACGCACAGGACGCAACAGCCGCGTATCTGACGCAGGGTAATTTTTTGCTGATGCAGTCGCCGCCCCGGACTTTCGCTTCCTTTTTGGGGGAAAATACTATCGCAACCCGGACACCTACACCAAACGCCACCAGGACTCACCCCAAGCAGCTATCCTTTTCGCCTCACACCATCCCCAGTTAGAGGAAGCCAAACTTTACTCTGAGCGTTACTCAGCCACTTCACTTTTCCATACCGGTCCCGCCCCCAGTTTCACTGTTTCTGATCCCCTGCAGCCCACAGAACAAACCTGGGCACAGGTTACCAGGAAGGGCCGTAAGCGCATGAAAAATGCCACTGCTGCACAAGTCGCTGCGTCAAGCAAGAATAGTGTCCCCAAAGGACCCCCACCGCTCCCAGCAGCTTAACGTCGTTTCTTTGCCCCGTGCACCTTCCCAACCCTCCCGAACGATTCTTTCATCATGACTGCTACCCTCCCCGACATCATGGCCTCTTTGCTTAAAGAGGCCAACTCCTCCCTACCCCTCCCCCTTACTACCACAGTCAATCGCAATGGTGCTGTTACTCCCACAGCCAACCCCTACACCCCGTCTTCTGCTTACTCCCCGTTTTTTGATGCAATGACTAAGAAGCTCAATTAGAGTTTCCCTGTTGGAGATAATCCATTTCAGGTTTTCAGGGAGGCATCTACAAGTGTCGAGCTCCTCATTCACCATCTTCCTCTCTCTATTCTTTATCAGCAAAAACAATAGCTTGCGTCCTGAGCGTCAGGTGCGTCTTATGCACCTGATGCCCAAAACGTCAATCGCGAATCAGGACGCAACCTGACACAATGCTGGATCTGAGGACGCACCAGATGCACCAGCAAATCTCAGGACAGACCAGACGCACACCAAATTCTCAGGACGCACCGGGTGGACACCTGATTCTCAGGACGCACCGTGTGCACACCTAATTCTTAGGAGACACCGGGCGCTCACATAATTCTCAGGACGTCCCGGGCACACACCTAATACTCAGGATGTACTACCTCATCTTCTTGAGATAAGCGAAGGGTCCCCCCTTTACCTTTTTCTGACCTTGGTCACCCGGGTCACCATATATTTCACATCATGAAAAAGTATTAAATTTACTACTAACAGTCTTCTATTCTTCTAATATAAAGCTTATTGAACCACCCCTTCTCCCCGCCCTCTTACCTCCCCCGGGACCATATAGCTCAATGGAGAATTGGGACCTCAGAACCCTCTTTATACCGGCGTGTAGCTGGCGTTGAGCCCAGTGACGTCCAAGTGACGGAACCAAAATCGGTTGAACCCCTGTGGAGGGATCTGGCATCGAGTTCAGGATTGTTAGAGACAAAAGAGCACTCTCAGAAGGGTGGTGAACTCGATGAATACTGATGCGCCAAAGACGTACCTCATACTGGCATGTAGCTGGCGTCGAGCCCAGTGACGTCCAAGTGAGTGAATCAAAATCGGTTAGGCAGTTGTGGAGGGATCTGCCATCGAAGCCTGGGATAGCCAGCATCCCCGCTCAGCCTTCCCAGGACCCCCCCGGAGTGGATAGCACTTTCATGAGTATTGATGCGACAGGGACCTTCCTCATACTGGCGTGTAGCTGGCGCCGAGCCCAACGACGTCGCGCCTTGAGAGCTGGAATCGGTCAAGTGGTTGTGGAGGAATCTGGCATGGAGTCCTGGGATCGCCAGTATCCCCTGTCAGCCTTCCCAGGACCTCCCTCAGAGTAGATAGCGACTTCATGAGCATTGATGCGCCAGAGACGTACCTTATACCGGCGTGTAGCTGGCATCAAGCCCAACGACGTCCAGGTAACAGATTCACAATCGGCTACGCTGTTGTGGAGGAATCTGCCATCGAGTTCAGGATTAGTAGAGACAAAAGACCACTATCAGGAGGGTGGGCGATTTCCATGAGTATTAATGCGACAGGGACGTACCTTATACCATCGTGAAGCAGGCGTCGGGCCCAGTGACGTCCAGGTAACAGACCCAAGATCGGTTGCACGGTTGTGGAGGGATCTGCCATCGAACCCTGCAATCGCCACCATCCCCGCTCCGCCTTCCCAAGACCCCCCCCCAGAGTAGATAGCGATTTCATGAGTATTGATGCGACAGAGCTGTACCTTATACCGGCGTGAAGCTGCCGTCGAGCCCAACGACGTCCAGGTGACAGAATCACAATCGGTGCAGCGGATGTAGAGAAACCTGCCATCGAGTTCAGGATTAGTAGAGACAAAAGACCACTATCAGGAGGGTGGGCGATCTCCATGAGTATTAATGCGACAAGGACGTACCCTATACCAGTGCGAAGCTGGCGTCGAGCCCAGCAACCTCCCTCTGTCAGGATTAGGATCGGCTGTGTAGTTGTAGTGTAGTATTATGCAGGCCGCCCGGGAATATGTATGTTGAGGGTGATGATGAGAGAACAGTTGGTCGCGTCGCGTATTAGGTTAAGTGCCGGGAAACCATCATAAACTATGCCAAGAAATCCCCCGGGGTACCCCTGAAGCGAGCATCTCTCGCTGGTAAATCATGATCAGCAATGGTGTTGAGGGATGAGTCTGGAGGCACTGGAGGCAGAGTTGCTTTGTCTTATATGTCAGGACAGAATGTGGTGTATTAGTTTGGCTCCAGATGCATGGAATTTGAGCGGGCATTGCCAGGCAACTCAGGACGCACAGGACGCAGGAGATGTAACACAGGATGCACAGGACACAGGAGAAGTAACTCAGGATGCACAGGACGCAGGGGACGCAACTCAGGACGCACAGGACGCAGGGGACGCAAAGGATGCAACTCAGGACACACAGGACCCACAGGACGCAACCGCGCTGTATCTGACACAGGATAATCTTTTGCTGATGAACATCAAATGCCTCGCTTGCTGATGCTGCATTCTTTTCCTGTCCCTGCTCAACAGCTCTAATCACCATTTGCATACACTCTTCATACTTAGGATCTTGGCTTCATCAGGATGGCATTTTCGTTGTTGTGATGATAGTCTCTTTGCACTACCGAGCGGGGTAATCAGCACTCTCATGTCTCACAATGGGCAATCCCGGCTTGTGTTACTACCCGGTTTTGTGTCACTTCCACGTTATTTACGTTAGCAGGCTCTTGATAAGTTCCAGTGGGATATCTCATGAGCTCAAAAAAGCTCGCTCTGTACCTAGGATATGGATGGGATATCTAAATTTTCGGCAATTGAGTAGATCGATGAATAAGGACAAGTGAGCTCGCAGGTGAGAAGAAACGTTCGAAGTGCCTTCAAGGGACAAGACTGGGTGTTAGCATATCCCCGTGTTGGTTGAGTATTCAAGTCTCTCGTGGCGACACTGCTGGAATAAACTCAGCGGGTTAACAGACCCTAATTCTAGGGTGAAATGGACTTTGTGGAGGCAGCAGAAGCTCTTGGTGGAACATGCTTGGGTATCACAACCGCCGGACCCGACAGGCTATTCCTTTGTCAGTACGGTCAGAGGGGCTAGACTGCCACCGCTCGGGCACACGGTAGGGGAGATGGCATTACGGCCGGGATTGGGGGGTGGGGCATGAGGGGGGTAACGGAGGAGTAGTAGGTGCAGGAAGGGGGTGTAGGGGGTGGGGAGGGTGGCAGTCGACTGCAGGTATTGGAGATGGCAGCTAGGGACAGAGAACAAACAGTGAGGGTGCCTGTAGGGACAGCCGGGGGTGGCAGATAAAATATGAGTGTTGTATTATGATGGCATGTAACAGCCTAAGTAAATAATATTCCTTCAAGAGATGAAGGTTAAATAGATCATCAAGTCCTCCAGGTATTAAGATAAGACGAAGCGAATTCATTCCTCTCTGACGTTCGATTTCTCTTTCAAATACCTCTGTGAATCCTTGTTTCTTGAAGATGCATACTCGCTGGCTTATTATTTTAACCTGGGTGACACATGATTTCCAAGATCATAAATAGTGCGGGATATTAAAAGATCTTAGACTTGAAGTGTCTGAGCGTACCGACTGAGAAGATGAAATTGGAGGAACACCCCCGGGGATCTACCAGGCCAGGTAAGGCGTCCCGTCATACGTACATCTGCGCAAGGCCGTCCACACAGTGGAAAAAGGAATGACTGCCACTGGCGATCTGTCCGGCCCTACCTCTAAGACGAACTGAGGGAATGGTTCGGAATACTGTATTAATCTTCATTGATGGGAAGACGAAAAAGTGTGCATAGCTTCCAAACCCTGCAATCCACACCTGGGGGGCAGTAGTATACAAGCACAGCCTTCTTTGAGATATATCCGTAATGGAAACCTATCACAACTATATCTAGACAACCCTAGCTCCCACACTGCTCTTGGATTGTCCGAAAAACTTGGGCCTGGTATTTCTTCTCTATATTTTCCGAACAAGACTTATATCTAGACTCTACAGAGGAAATAGCAAAAGCAAAACGAAATAAAGTAAAAAAAGTGAAGGATAAATGTGGAAAGAGGATTTACAAGCAGAAGATAGGAATAAGAACAAATATGATAGGAATTTTGAGTCACTCAGGGGGTAGCTCCGGGCTGTAGTAGCGCCACCACCTCTCTGTGACAGTGCCGAGTAGCCATCCGGAGTGGTGTCTGGCCATATTCGTCTGGTTTGCTGGGGTCAACTTCATCCCTTCCGAGTAGTATTTCCACCACTCTCGCGTACCCATTTCCAGCAGCATACGAGAGTGACGTTCGACCGTCATTATCTGGCCTGTCGGGGCTGACTACGTCCCGTTCGAGAAGCATTTTGACAATTCCAGCGTGCCCATTCCAAGCGGCACACAGGAGTGGCGTTCGGCCGTCGATATCTGGCATGTCGGGGCTCACCTCGTCTCTTTCGAGGAGCATTTTCGCCACGCAGTCGTGCCCTTTCAAAGCGGCCCATCGGAGTGGTGTTCGGCCGGTGGTATCTGGCTTGTCGGGGTTGACCTCGTCCCGTTTGAGCAGCGTTGTGACCACTTCCACGTGCCCATTCCGAGAAGCACAGAGGAGTGGTGTTTTGCCGCTGTTACTTGAATTATCGGGGCTGACCTGTTTCTGTGCGAGTAGCATTCTTACCACCCCCGCGTGCCCATTCAAGGAGGAAAACCAGAGTGGTGTTCGGCCATCGTCATCTGGCCTGTCGGGACTAACCCCATCCTGTTCTAGTAGCATTTTCACCACTCCCTCATGTCCGTTGAAAGCTGCACACCGGAGTGGTGTTCGGCCGGCGTTATCTGACTTGTCGGGGTTGACCCCCTCCCGTTGGAGAAGGTGCTTTACCACTGCCGCGTGCCCATTCCAGGCGGCACCCCAAAGTGGCGTTCGACCATCGTGGCCTGGCTTGTCGGGGCTGACCTCATGCCGTTCGAGAAGCATCTTCACCACAGCCTCGTGCCCATTCCAAGCGGCAACCCAGAGCGGCGTCCGGCCATCGTGGCCTGGCTTGTCGGGGCTGACCTCATGCCGTTCGAGAAGCATCTTCACCACAGCCTCGTGCCCATTCCAAGCGGCACCTCGTAGGGGTGTTTGGCCGTCCTTACATGGTTTGTCGAGGTTGACCTCGTCCCGTTCGAGCAGCATTTTCACCACTCCAGGATGCCCATTCCAAGTGGCACCCCAGAGTGGTGTTCGTCCGTCGTTATCTGTCTTGTCGGGGTTGACCTCGCCCCGTTCGAGAAGCATTTTCATCACTCTCGCGTGCCCATTCCAAGCGGCACCCCAAAGTGGCGTTCGGCCGTCGTTATCTGGCTTGTCGGGGTTGACCTCGTCCCGTTCGAGAAGCATTTTTGTCACACCCTCGTGCCCATTCCTAGCAGCGCACCAGAGTGGTGTTTGGCCATACCGACCCTCTTTGTCAGGACATACATCGCCCCGTTTGAGTAGAATTTCAACAACCCGTACGTGCCCATTAAGGGCTGCCCACACGAGAGGTGTATTATCCACACAGTCCCTTTGATTGATATCACAACCTTCCACCTCTATCAGTCCAATTACAATCTCAACAATCCCGAAGATAGATGCACAATGCAGGCCACTGAACAGTGGGGGGTTGTTGGAATCAATTGTGTATGAAAATCCTTTCCGTGCTTTCAATAGGATTTTACTGGACATGTGGTTCTCGTAGTCTCCGAACAGTTTCAATGAAAGCAGTTTCGTGAAATCTGAAAAGTCCCTTCTTGCGTGCACTCCCCAATAGAGTGATGAATATTCGAGAAAAGGTGTGCCCTTGAGGTCGGGAGAGGGACTTGTTGAAAAAGCCTTGACCTGTTGCGAATTCAGATAACTTAGGCAGGTCTCTGCCATGGTCGAGTGAACTTTGCCAAAAAGTTCAGGGTGACTTCGGAGGTACTGCTGAAGAGTAAAATGGATTAACCGGGCAGTGGAACCCTTCTTGTCCACGGCGACAAGTCCTTGACAACTGGCCAGCACTGTCTCTATTGAAGGAACGTTATCGGCATGGATGCTCGGCGACCCTATTTCGACTGCTAAGGCGTGACACAATTCAACAGCCTTCAAGGGCCTCTCCGAGTGAGAGATCCACATCAAGGCAGCCATACCGAACCTTTCCTTGTCCCCCCCCTGCATCTTTATCCGATTCAGAGTCTCACCATAAGCACTCTCCAATCCCAAGCCATCTGTCGTTAGACTTAGCTTTTGTCGCCTGCCACGGGTTGTGGTCTCTTGCAAGATCGCATCAATATTTAGCGAGACTAGTAGGAATCTAGATGTGAATCTGTCAGCGGAGCACATGAGGCAGCCCCCAGAGCGTCGCTGCTTCTACGTACGTTTTAGAAATATCGCCGAGGACTTTCGTCATGATGTCTGCCTTCAGAGTACTGTCCATCGCACTAGGGGTTCTGTCCGCGGCGAGCCTACTATGCAGATATGTGACCATATCATCCCTCTTAGGGCTTATGGATATGTTTGTCACTCTCCAGGCAAGGCACCTTTCGATCTCTGGTAGAATGTGAGGTCTTCCGGTAACAAATATTCGAGTGTCCGGAGACTGTTGAAGGAGTTGGTTCAGCGAATTGAGAAGCTTGACTTGGTGTTCTGTTGCACATTCATCAACAGCGTCGATGAATATGAACGCCCGCTTTCTGGCAGTAGCAATCTGCAGCATTTTCAAAACCTCCGAAATTTGCGGCCCCTGCCCACCAATAGCATTTTTTCGGTCTCTGTATACTTCTAATATCTCCTCCGGGATCTCCTCGAGTCCGAAAACCAGTTGTTTTAGCAGCGAGCCGAGTATGCTCCCGGGGGACTGCTCTTTTTGGGAGGCGAAGTCGAAATAAAAACATGCAATGGTGATATTTTGTCCTCTCGACTGACTGCACAAGCTGTCTATCACCATGGAGCTAGCATTGTGGCCTGTCAGCACTCGCCTTTTTTCTTCACTCCTTGAGACTCTTGTTACCAAATGTAAGTCTTGCCAACACCGGGATTTCCATAGCAAAACAAGACTGCGTTATCTGATTTACCCTCCTCACTACCGATGTACCAGCTTCCAAACTCCTTGGTTTGTAACAGCCATTCCCCTACTCTTTCGACTCTGCGGTCGCGAATGTCCTGGTGGCGTAACTTTGGCTCTTGTGGGGAGAGCCAGGCTAGGATATGAGATCGATCATCCGTAACGGTAGTATTGATGTAGGTGGTGTTGAAAGAGTTGTGATTATTACTGAATGATTGGGACATTTTGTGTTTTTTTTCCGTTTAGTATACTGTACTGTGCGAGTAGATGATAGAGTGGATGGACTTAGAGAGGAATTCCTGGGGGGCCGAAGAAAAGGGGGTTATTTGTGGAACCTGTGGATACCTCGAGCCAAAACTCCGCTTTTACCTACTGCATTAGCCATGGGAGACCCACACGCCTCTAATCACTATCTCAAGGTATCCTACGGCTCAATAAGTCTTCAGCTCCGGTGAAATACCGGCACCACCACCTGCATTGATATTGGCTAGTTTGATATACATACTGCCCAAGAACACCAATTCTTATGAACGAACCAATCAATAAACACATGGGTCACCTAACTTCAAAAATCGCTGCCTAGCCTAGCCCATGGTGTTCTGTACTCGAGTAGATCGATGGGGGAAAGGTCGTCGGGCAGCCTTGTGTTCGAGCACCTTACCATAGTACTGTACCAACTTGGGTTCTCTACGACTCCTAGCTAAGAAAAAGAAAAGAAAAGGCCCAGTGGTTTCCCAGCCTTCGAGTATCGTGTATCAACCACAGGAATTCCATGGAACTTATCCATTACAAACAGCCGATGGCAACGGACATTTATAACTTTATAACTTATGGGATAATTCAATAGAGCGGTAGTGCTCAAGCAGTCTCTTGATGAGTTTACTTATTTATCAGAAATCGGGGGCCTGCGATTATTTATCGTAGTGTTTGCGCGCAATCATCTAGGCTTTCTCGTAGCACATGTTGCCAGGATGATTATGGTAAGTGACATTCGGAATAATCCATACTTTTTCTTTTTGGCAAGGAAAGATAAGCGCTGTGATTTCCCCCTTATCGCGAGCGCCATGCATAAGCACTTGGGCAAATTAGAGTACCGCAAAATCTGTAAAATCTCGTGAAATCCACCATCTCCGGAGGCCCCGAATCTCTGGGGTTTGAGTCAAAAGTTCTCAAGAAGGGTTAGTGCTTTCCTGACACGGTATAGCTTGGGTCATTCGGCTGTGTGAGATCCCGTCAACTTGACAAGCTAAACTTATCTTGGGCGGATGCCGCCATTTGCGGGGTATACGTGGCGGACCGGAGATGGTAGATTTCACGAGATTTTACGGTACTGAGACTGTGTGGAGCAGTTTGGTCTCATACTGTAGCAGATTACCATCAATCTGTGGTATCGACCGACTAATTTTGTAGAATTAGCTAATCTCCGACTGCCAACCTCACAGGTTATTTATTCGAAGAGTTGTTAAATTTTCTCTGATGAATAGCCTCCTCTGAGCGCGGCAGATGCCGTAGATACCGTATCTTCTTGTATGAGTCGGAATAGCGCTAGTGAGGATTTTCTTGAACCTACCCAATCGTCACGCTCTATATGTTTAAACTGTGGCGACTTGGCGTTTTTCGTGCCTTCCTGTTGGTTCGGTTGCCTTAATTTCGCCTTCGTTCACTTTAGCGCCATTCCGACTCACACAAGAAGATACGGTATGTCACATTTTCTTATCTACGGTATGCACATCACAATGTTCATTTAAATTTTTCTTCTTTGACCTACATTAATTACTAATATACCCCTCGGCTACACGCCTATCAAAACTTATCATTTTCCCGATTCAAGATCTCCTGCAAACTAACTAAATGAGATAGCTAACTGAATCTCTTCTAAGCAGGGAAATATAGAGCATAGTACTTGTACTTGAGTAGAATTCCAAAAATAAGGTGCGCGTGTCATTCAAAAACTCAGTTGATGAGAAACTAATTATAGAAAGGATTACATGGGTACTCACTTGGCACAGATTTTCCGTGTCTGTACCGTATTTACTCGAATATAAGAGAATGGCGCTAGGATGTGATCCTTCCCCAAGACCACACTAAGGCTATAAGAAGGCTAAGGCTATTCCGTTTTTCCACCGGACAACCTCACCTCAAGTCTAGCGTAATTCTCTTGTATTCGAGTAAATACGGTACCCTGCCATTAGCGTTGTTGGCACTGGGAGTGGTAATCCTCTTAAATTTAACTATCTAAAGCGGGAAGCATTCCAATCCAAGCACTCTCCCCAAGGCATTACAATCCCGAGGTAAGCCAACTCAACCTGCCCAGTCCTTAATACCTATGGTATGGTATCAACTGCGCGACGCATAAAACCACCACCACAGCAGCCCAAGCATCCAAATAACATACAGCCATCTTCATAAAAAAAATAAAACAAACAACAAAACAAAAACAAAAAATAAAACAAAACACAACCAAATCAAATCAAACCCAAACCAGTTGGGTTCATCAACAACAATCTCTCAGACCAATCTAACCATTTGTCAAACCATCGTATGTGATATCTAAATCTAACCCCTGTGCTATAGTTCTTGGACAAAAGTGATGGTTGGCAATGCAACCGATCGCACAACAACAACAACAAGCCAAGCGATGACGGCACCTCAAACCACAACCAAAAAAGGACAATACAGGAAGAGAGTGGGAAGGAAAGAATGGGCAGAGGCAACGCATTGGAGAGCAGTTGGGATGAGGGAAGTGGGGACGAGCTTTGCCGAGATCTCGCGGCGAGTCAAAATACCTTCCTCAACCCTCGCTTCAGCCTACCAACGATATGAGGCTACCTGTTCAGTTTTCAACCATACCAGAACAGGCCGGGTGCACAAGATTTCCCCCAGGGGTATCCGTCATCCTGTTATTGCCTCTAAGCGTAACAGAGAAATGCCACTTTGGCAACTTCGCTGAGACTTTGCTCCTCAAGCCTCTGTCAGGACTATAAAGAGGAGGTTAGCAGAACATGGGATTCACAAACATATAAAGGCAGAGAGGGCAAGGTTGACACCTGTTCTGGCAAGAAAGAGATATAAATAGTGCCTTAGGTATATGCATTGGACAGTTGCAAAATGGAGAAGGGTGGTTTGGAGTGATGAATGTAGTGTGGAGAAATCTGATGATCCAGCAGTCCAATGGGTCTTCAGGAAATCCAAGGAAAAATGGCTTCCTGAGTGTGTGAAGGGGGTGAGGAAGTCTGGAGCTATTAAGCAAATGATGGGGGCCTGTTTTGCTGGGGGATTGAAGGGGACCTGTAATGGTATGAGGGTAGTGAATGGGGGTAGAGTGGATTCAAGAGCATATATTAGAACTTTGGACTTTTCTTTGCTGGATTTTTTAAAGGAATTGGAGGAAAAAGG
>Ga0307509_10009020_pt1 | contig 12566 bp, 10 predicted proteins | sample 10_EM_MG_FD_202245 | JGI IMG/M metagenome (GOLD analysis project Ga0307509, IMG submission 202245) | Populus trichocarpa ectomycorrhiza microbial communities from riparian zone in the Pacific Northwest, United States - 10_EM | ecosystem: Host-associated > Plants > Roots > Unclassified | place...
GCTCCACCAACCCGACCCGGCCCTACACCGTCAACACCGCCGAGGAACACCTCGACATGCTGATGGTCTGCCACCACCTCAACCCGGCCGTCCCCGAGGACCTGGCCTTCGCCGAGTCCCGCATCCGGCCCTCGACCATCGGCGCGGAGGACATCCTCCACGACCTCGGCGCCATCTCGATCATCTCCTCCGACGCGCAGGCGATGGGGCGGGTCGGCGAGGTCATCATGCGGACCTGGCAGACGGCCCATGTGATGAAGAGGCGGCGGGGAGCACTGCCGGGTGACGGGCGCGCGGACAATCATCGAGTACGGCGCTATGTCGCCAAGTACACGATCAACCCCGCCCTCGCACAGGGCCTCGCCCGCGAGATCGGCTCCGTCGAGAGCGGCAAGCTCGCCGACCTCGTGCTGTGGGAACCGGCGTTCTTCGGCGTCAAACCGCACCTGGTGATCAAGGGCGGTCAGATCGCGTACGCGCAGATGGGCGACGCCAACGCGTCCATCCCGACTCCGCAGCCGATTCTGCCGCGCCCGATGTTCGGCGCGATCGGACGGGCCCCGGCCGCCAACTCCTTCAACTTCGTGGCGCAGTTGGCGATCGAGGACGGGCTGCCCGAACGGCTCGACCTCGGCAAGAAGTTCGTCGCCATCGAGTCCACCCGTGCGGTCACCAAGGCCGACATGCGGGAGAACGATGCCCGGCCGCGCGTCCAGGTCGACCCCGACAGCTTCGCCGTGCACATCGACGGGGAGCTCGTCGAGGCGACTCCGGCCGCCGAACTGCCCATGGCTCAGCGGTACTTCCTCTTCTGATGGCAGGGCCGCGATGAGCAGGGGAGCACTGCTGGTCCTCGCCGACGGGCGCTTTCCCGCCGGCGGGCACGCGCACTCCGGCGGGGCGGAGGCGGCGGTCAAGGCCGGGCGGGTCACCGGGGCGGCGAGTCTCGGCGACTTCTGCCGCGGGCGGCTGTACACGGCCGGTCTTGTGTCCGCCTCGCTGGCCGCGGCGGCCGTACTCGGTGTCGATCCGGTGGAGTTGGACGCGGCGGCCGACGCGCGGACGCCGTCGCCCGCGTTGCGGATCGCTGCGCGGAAGCTCGGGCGGCAGTTGATGCGGGCCGCGCGTGCGACCTGGCCGTCCGGTGAACTCGACGCGCTGGCGCGGGAGTTCCCGAAGGGCGCGCATCAGCCCGTCGTGCTGGGGCTGGTCGCCCGGGCGGCCGGTCTCGGGGCCGAGGACGCCGCGTACTGCGCGGCCTACGAGAGTGTGAGCGGGCCCGCGTCCGCGACGGTGCGGTTGCTGAGTCTCGATCCGTTCGACGCTACGGCCGTACTGGCGCGGTTGGCGCCGGAGTTGGACCTTGTCGCCGATCGGGCGGTGGAGGCGGCCGGGCGAGTGGTGGACCACGGTGTCGATGAACTGCCTTGTGCGTCCGCGCCGTTGCTGGAGATCGGGGCGGAGGCGCATGCGGCTTGGGCTGTGCGGTTGTTCGCGTCGTAGGGGTTTTCCCGCCCCCGCCGCCCCTACCCGTCCCGTCCTCCAGGGGCTCTGCCCCTTCGACCCCGCCAAGGGGCTCCGCCCCCTGGACCCCCGATCGGCTTGAACGGCCTCGTCCTCAAACGCCGGACGGGCTGGTTGTTGCCGGCCCAGCACAAAAAGGAGCCGCCTTATGCACCTCGACCACGACCACCACGGCCCCGCCGCCGTCAGTGCCGATGCCCGTCGCCCGGACGGCACCCACCGCGCCCTCCGTATCGGACTCGGCGGGCCCGTCGGCTCCGGTAAGACCGCCACCGTCGCCGCGCTCTGCCGGGCCCTGCGTGACGAGCTCTCGCTCGCTGTCGTCACCAATGACATCTACACCCGCGAGGATGCCGAGTTCCTGCTGCGGGAGGCCGTGTTGCCGCCCGAGCGGATCAGCGCCGTGGAGACGGGGGCCTGTCCGCACACGGCGATCCGGGACGACATCTCGGCCAACCTCGAAGCGGTCGAGGATCTGGAGGACGAGGTCGGGCCGCTGGATCTCATCCTCGTGGAGTCCGGTGGGGACAATCTCACCGCGACCTTCTCCAAGGGGCTCGTCGACGCGCAGATCTTCGTGATCGACGTCGCCGGCGGGGACGACATCCCGCGCAAGGGCGGGCCCGGGGTCACGACTGCCGATCTGCTCGTTGTCAACAAGACCGACCTCGCGCCGTATGTGGGGTCCGATCTCGGGCGGATGGCCGCCGACGCGAAGGCGCAGCGGGCCGAACTGCCCGTTGTCTTCCAGTCGTTGCGGACCGAGGCGGGGGTTGCGGACGTCGCCGCCTGGGTGCGGGCACAACTCGCCGCGTGGGCCGCGTGATCGCGACCGGCGTTCGGGCCACTGCGCGGATCGTGGCCCGGGACGACGGGCGGGGCGGCACCGCGCTGCCCGTGCTGGAGGGGGACGGGCCGCTCGCGCTGCGCCGGATCCGGGGGAGTGGCGCGGAGGCCCGCGTCATGCTCGTCGGGGCGATGAGCGGGCCGCTGGGCGGGGATCACTTCGCCGTCGAGGCCGATGTGGAGAGCGGGGCGCGGTTGCGGGTCGGGTCGGCCGCCGCCACCATCGCGCTGCCCGGGCAGGCGAAGGGCGAGTCGCGGTACGACGTGCGGCTGAGCGTTGCCGAAGAGGGTGAATTGCACTGGCTGCCCGAGCAGTTGATCTCCGTGTGCGGCAGCGATCTGCAGGTCACCACGCGCGTCGACCTCGCCGGCTCCGCCCGGCTGGTGCTGCGCGAGGAGCAGGTGCTCGGGCGGGTCGGTGAGGAGCCCGGGCGGCTCACCAGTCGACTCACGTTGCGGATCGCCGGACGGACCGTGCTGGACCAGGAGTTGGCCTGCGGTCCCGGAGCGCCGGGCGGCTGGGACGGGCCCGCCGTGCTCGCGGGACATCGCGCGGTGGGGCAACTGGTCGTCGTACGGCCGGAGTTCACCCGGGAGCCGCCCGCCGCGCGGATGCTGGGGGAGTGCGCGGCGCTGGCGCCGTTGGCCGGGCCTGCCGTGCTGGTGACGGCTGTGGCGGCCGACGGGCTGCGGTTGCGGCGGGTGCTGGACGAGGCATTGATGTCGCTCGGGTGAGTATCCGCTGAGCGGGACGTGGGTTTCCGCTTATCGGATTGGTAAAGAAGGTCAACAGCCTCTGTCCTCAGACACCTCACAGCCGGGAGGATCCCCCGAGACCATTTCGCAACTAAGTACGGGGAGGGGCCCACTTGAGGTTCATCAGACCGAGGAGCCGCGTCACGGCGTTCGGCTCGGCCGGGTTCGCCGCGGCGGCTCTGATAGCCGGCGCCGTCATGGCACCCACGGCCAACGCGCAGACCAACCAGGCGGCGGCCCACGGACAGGACAGTGCGGCCAAGGGCGCCGCGCTCGCCGCCGCCCGCGCCGCGAAGGCCGGGATCGACTGGCAGGACTGCCCCGCAGCCTGGGGCTTCGCGAAGCCGGTCCAGTGCGGCTGGGTCACCGTGCCGATCGACTACACCAAGCCCAACGGCAAGAAGATCAAGCTCGCCGTCGACCGCGCGGTCAGCACCGGCACCGCGGCGGAGCGCCAGGGCGCGCTCGTCTACAACCCCGGCGGTCCCGGCGGCTCGGGCATGCGCTTCCCGCTCCGGGTCACCACCAAGAACCCGCTGTGGGTCAACACGTCCAAGGCGTACGACTTCGTGGGCTTCGACCCGCGCGGTGTCGGCCACTCGGCGCCCATCTCCTGCATCGACCCGCAGGAGTTCGTGAAGGCGCCCAAGGCCGACCCGGTACCGGACTCCACAGCCGACAAGAACGCGCAGCGCAAGCTGGCCCGTGAGTACGCGGACGGCTGCGCCGAGCGCACCGGCACCGCCATGCTCGCGCAGATGACCACGCCGAACACCGCGCGCGACCTCGACGTCATCCGCGCCGCCCTCGGCGAGAAGAAGCTCAACTACCTGGGCGTCTCCTACGGCACCTACCTCGGCGCCGTCTACGGCACCCTGTTCCCGAGCCACGTCCGCCGGATGATCGTCGACAGCGTCGTCAACCCGGCGCGCGACAACATCTGGTACGAGGCCAACCTCGGCCAGGACGTCGCCTTCGAGGGCCGCTGGAAGGACTGGGAGGACTGGGTCGCCAAGAACGACGCGGCCTTCCACCTGGGGACCACGCGCGACGCCGTACAGGCCAAGTGGCTGCAGCTGCGCGCCACCGCCAAGAAGAGCCCGCTCGGCGGGGTCGTCGGTCCGGCCGAGCTGCTGGGCTTCTTCCAGGGCGCCCCGTACTACGATTCCTCGTGGGTGCCGGTCGCCACCGCGTTCAGCAAGTACTTCGCCGGTGACCCCCAGCCGCTGATCGACGCGGCCTCGCCCGACATGTCGGACACCGCGGGCAACATCACCTCGGAGAACGGCAACGCCGTCTACACGGCCGTCGAGTGCACCGACGCCAAGTGGCCCACCAGCTGGGCGAAGTGGGACAAGGACAACACGGCGCTCAACAAGAAGTACCCGTTCCTCACCTGGGCCAACGCCTGGATGAACCTGCCGTGCGCCACCTGGCCCGTCAAGCAGCAGTCCCCGGTCGAGGTCAGGACCGGCAAGGGCCTGCCGCCGGTGCTCATCGTGCAGTCGCAGCGTGACGCCGCGACGCCGTACGAGGGTGCCGTCGTACTGCACCAGCGCTTCAAGGGCTCCCGCCTGATCACCGAGAAGGACGCGGGCTCCCACGGTGTGACCGGTCTGGTCAACCCGTGCATCAACTCCCGTGTCGACACCTACCTGTTGACCGGGAAGGTGGACAAGTCCGACGTGACGTGCACCCCGCACGCGACGCCGGTGCCGTAACCGGCGGCAGTCGTACATGACCTGGGGCGGTCGGTTCGCAACCGGCCGCCCCTCGGCATGTCTTCCGCGTGCGGAGCCTCAACTCAACGGCAGGCGGGGGAACTTGCGTTCCTTCGCCGCGGTGGCCTCCGCGGCCTTCACGACGGCCGCGTACTGGTCGACGTACTCCTGCTCGGAGAGCATCAGGATCGCGTACATGATCTCGTCGGTGATGGCGCGCAGGATGGCCTTCTCGTTCTCCATGCCTGCGTAGCGGGAGAAGTCGAGGGGCTTGCCGAAACGGATGGTCACCGGGTGGAGGTTCGGGATGACCTTGCCGGGCGGCTGGGCCTCGAAGGTGCCGATCATCGCGCAGGGGATGACGGGCACCTGGGCCTTCAGGGCCATGACCGCGACGCCGACCTTGCCCTTGTAGAGGCGGCCGTCGTGGGAGCGGGTGCCCTCCGGGTAGATGCCGAGCAACTCACCCTTGCTCAGGACGCCGAGGCCCTCGCGGATCGCGGCCTGGCCCGCCTCCTTGCCGGAGCGGTCGACCGGGATCTGGCCCGCGCTGCGGAAGAAGGTCGCCGTCAGGCGGCCCCTGATGCCGGGGCCGGTGAAGTACTCGGCCTTGGCGAGGAAGGTGATCCGGCGCTTGAGGACCGCGGGCATCAGGAAGTGGTCCGAGAACGAGAGATGGTTGCCGGCGACGATCGCCGGGCCCGATTCCGGTATGTGCTCAAGGCCCTCGATACGGGGCCGGAAGACGAGTCTGAGCAAGGGACCCAGAATGACGTATTTCAGGAGGTAGTAGAACAAAGGGGGTCGCTCCTCACTCCGGCGGGTCGGCTCGACCGATCTGTTCTCGCAGGTCACCCGGCATCTCGTGGCTGCCAGTGTAGAGGCAGGCGCCCTCGCGTGGAACCGGTCGCGATCAGCCCGCCGCCGACACGGCCAAAGGCGGCGAGAAGGACCTCCTCGCCGCCCTCGGGACGGAACAACTACCCCCGGTCCGCCGGGAGTTACACGGACGCGGTGCGCGCCCTGCGGCGGTACAGCGCGAACGCGGTGGTCGCACCCGCGGCGGTGACCAGACCCGCGCCGATCGCGATCGCCGGCGTGTTGGACGCGGTCCCGCTGGCGGCGACGTTCTGCGCCTTCAGATCCTGGACGTACGCCGGGTACGGGGCCGTGGTGGCCGTCGACGACGTCTGGGAGTAGTGCGGGATCCGCTTGACCGACTGCACCGAGCCGTTCGTGTTCAGCAGCACCTGCTTGTCGTTCGGGTGCTTGAAGTCGAACATGCCGCCCAGGGTGCCCGCCCGCTGGTCGAAGGACGCGTCACCGATCCGGCCGGTGTGCCAGTTGTCCTCGATGAACTGGGTGATCGACGTCTGCTCGGTGGGCGTGTGGTCGATCTTGTTGACCTTGCTGTACGGCGAGATGACCAACAGCGGCTGCCGGGTGCCGGGACCGCAGCGGTCCGCGTAGCCGCCCTTCGCCGCCGGACCGGCCTGGCAGGCCGGGCTGTCGGTGGCCTTGCCGTTGGAGCCGACCGTGGAGTCCTTGGAGCCGTTGAGCACCTTGGACGTCACGTGGTCGTACCAGCCGTCGGAGTCGTCGTAGGCGATCACGACCGCCGTCGACTTCCACTCCGGCGACTTCTGGATCGCGTTGATCTCCTTGATCAGGAAGTTCTGCTCGTCGGCCGGGTCCGAGTAACCGGCGTGCCCGTCCTGGTACTCGGCCGCCTTCAGGAAGCTCACCGCGGGAAGGTTGTTCGCCTTCAGCGCCGCGTCGAAGTCCGTCAGGTCGTAGTTGTGGTTCGCCCGGCCGTTGTGGCCGATCTCGGCGACCGACTTCGGCGCCAGGTGGTGCGGGTTCGACGTCGACTTGTAGTACTCGAACGGCGAGTGGTGCGGGCTGTAGTCCTCGGAGGCCGCGCCGCCCACGTTGGTGTGCGTGGCGCCCGCGCACTTCGCGTAGTCACCGCTCTTGCCGTCCCACGCGGTGCTCGGCCGGAAGCCGCCCTGGAACCAGCCCCAGGTCACACCCTTGTTGTTGAGCAGATCGCCGATGTTCTTGCCCTGCATCGCCGCGAGCGCGCTGGTCGCGGTGTGGTCCTTGTCCGAGCAGTCGTCGAAGGCCGGGTCGGGGTCGTTGACGACCGTGCCGACGCCCTTGGCGTTCGGGGAGACCACCGCGTACGAGTCCGGAGTCGTCGTCTGCTTCGGGTTCTCGGTGCCGGAGGCCGGGTCGACCGAGATCACGCCGTGCGTCTGGCCGGAGATCAGGTTCAGGGCGCCGGGCGTGGAGGGGCCGAAGTTCGAGCTGAAGGAGTGGTCGTTCAGCGCGAACTGCTGGGCGTAGTTCCACAGGCCCGTGACGGTGTTGCCGTCGTAGTAGTCCATCACCAGACCGGGCTCACCGAACAGACCGGTGCACTTGTTGACCTCGGTGTTCTCGACGTACTTGTCGGCCTTGCCGCCGTCGGCCGCGTACTGCTCGGGGCCGTAGGAGTGGTTCTGGTCGCAGGTCATCACCTGCGAACTGCTCAGCCGCGTGGGCGTGTAGAGGTTCGGGTTCTTCTTCAGCAGCCCGGCGTTGAGCAGGTTGTCGGCCTTCGGCGTGTGCGCCGCGGCCTTGAACTTCGTGCCGTCCGTGTTGGCGGCCTGCGGGTAGGTGGCGAAGTAGTGGTCGAAGGAGATGTTCTCGTCGTAGAGCACCACCACATGCTTGATCGGGGTGGCCGTGTGCGTGCTGCCGGAGGGGTGGTGGCCGCCGGAGTTCGCCGCCGCCGGGACGACCCCGCCAGCCGTGGCCAGCGCCGCCGCGCCGAGCAGGGCGCCCACGCGGGTCAGGCCCCGCCGCGCGCCTGGAATTCTTCCTGTGCCGATCATGCTGTCTCGCCTTCCGGGAGCACCGTTCTCGCTGCCACGCCACCCAAGGCCGTGACGCCTATGGCCATAGCCTCGGCAATGGTGACGGCGGGGCGGGGGAGCGGCAATGGCGTCAGGGCGAACGGCGGGTCAGGAATTTCTCATGGTCTGTTGGCCCGTTCTTGACCCTGTTCTCAGGCCAGCAGGGTCCGGCCCAGCCAGTCGGTGCTGTCGCGGACTCCGGGCAGCGCGAAGAAGTAGCCCCCGCCGTACGGCGAGACGTAGTCGACCAGCGGTTCACCGGCCAGGCGTTTCTGCACGGTCTCGAACTGCCGGGCCAGGTCCTGCTGGTAGCAGCAGAACAGCAGCCCCATGTCGAGGTTGCCGTTGCTGTCCATGCCACGGTCGTAGTTGTAGCCCCGGCGCAGGATGCGCTGGTCGGCGCTCTGTATGGTGCGCGGGTTGGCGAGCCGGATGTGGCTGTCGAGCGGGATCACATCGCCCTGCGGGTCCTGCGCGAAGTTCGGGGTGTCCTTCTCGTGCCGCCCGTCCAGCGGGGCGCCGGTGTCCCGGGCGCGGCCGAACATCCGCTCCTGCTCGGTGATGGACACCCGGTCCCAGAACTCCACCAACATCCTTATCAGGCGCACGACTTGATAGCTGCCACCGGTCGTCCACGCCGGTTCGCCACTGTTGGCCCCCACCCACACGAGGTCGTTCATCGCGCGGGCGTCGGTCACCTCCGGGTTGGCGATGCCGTCCTTGAAACCCAGGTGGTTGCGCGGGGTGCCGGAGGGGCGCGGCGGGCTGATGAACCCGTCCGTCCGCCACCGCACCTGCATGCCCCCACGGGTGTGCCGGGTGACATCGCGCAGGGCGTGCAGCACGGTGTCGGAGGTGTCCGCGCAGAACTGCACGCTCAGATCACCGTGGCACCAGGCGGAGTCGAGGTCGTCGTCGGGGAAGGCGGGCATCGCGGTCAGCCGGCGCGGCGCGAACTTCGTCAGCCCGTAGCGGTCGTCGAAGAGCGAGGCCCCGACACCGACCGTGACGCTCAGCCGGTCGGCGGGGAGGTCCGGGCCCAGGGTGCCGGAGTCGGCGGGCGGCGCGGTGATGCCCAGGTCCTCCGGACTGCCGCCGGAGGTCAGGAACCGTGCCCGCTCGGTCAACGTCCGCAGCAGGTCGGTCAGTTCGGCCCGGTTCTCGGCGGTCGTGTCGAAGGAGACGAACGCCGTGGCACGCTGCGCCGGGGTGATGATCCCGGCCTGGTGGAGCCCGTGAAAGGGCACGCGCGCACTGGTCTCCGTTGTCGTGGCCGAGGCCGTACCCCGGTCGGCGGCCACCAGACCGGCACCGGCCACGGCCGCCGCGCTCGCCAGGAACCCCCGGCGGCCCACCTCGTTCACGCGTTTCACGCCGTCCTCCGTACGTCCGTGAGGGCGGCCACATCGGCCAGCCGCTCCACCAGTCCACCGAGGTCGGAGTCGACCTTCTCCCTTTGCGGACGGGTGAGTTGAGCCAACGGCGTCCACTTCCCGGAGTGGTCGAAGCCGTCCAGGGTGTGCTGGGCCCGGTCCATCCAGTCGCCGAGTTCGGCGTAGCCCGCGTCCCGCGTCTTCAGCAGCGGGCCCAGATATCCGAGCAGCACCCGGGTGCCGTCGAGGTTGGCGCGGGCGGTGGCCAGGTTGGTGCCGCTGCCGTAGTCCGTGCGGCCGGTCAGCTCGAACTGCACGGTGTTCTCCAGGATTTCGTGCGCGCGCAGCCCGGTGTCGGCCGGATCCATCCGCTGGCTGGGCCAGCTGCTCTCCAACGCGTGGACGTCCTTGGCGAGTTGATCGGCCGGCCCGCGCAACCTGCTCGCCGGCTCCCCGTGCCACAGCCCGTACTCGACCCGGTGGAACCCGGTGAACCCGACGTCACGGACTCCACCGGACAGCCCGGCGGTGGTGCCGTTGATCGCCCCGTCGGAGTCACCGAACGTGCCGTAGGCGGCGCCCATCCGCTCGTAGACGAGATGCGCGGGCAGCCATGCCTTGCGGGCCGCCGCGAGATCACCACGATCGACAGCTGCCCTCAATACGTCCGTTTCCTTGGCCAGTTCAACGGTCCGGCCCTGGATCCACCTCTGGTAGGCGAGCGTCGGCGGGATCAGCTCCTGCTGGGTGATCGGGACGGCGGCCGGTCCGCTCCTCACCTTCGATCCGGTGATCCGCACGGTGGGTCCGGTCACGGCGTCGGCGTCGTCGGGCAGACACTTGAAGGCGTACGAACCGTTCCCCAGGGTCACCCCGAGCGGCCGTACCGTCCCCGGCGCCAGGCCCTCGACCTCGCCGTAGACCGCGCCGGTCCTCGGGTCGGTCAGATAGACCTCGGCCGCCGTGCTCGACGTGTTGTGCAGCTCGAAGACCTGGTGTCCGGCCTGCGGGTGCGTCCAGCCGCTGCCGCAGCCGGAGGTCGCGACCTCGACGGTGGTGTGCGGCAGCCCGGCGGCGGCAGCGGCCTTGCCGTCCGAGCCGGACCCCCGGGCGGCCAGCACACCGGCTGCCACGGCCGCCACGGCGACCAGGGCACCGGCGGCGAGCAGGGCGGTACGGCGACGGGCCGCGGGGCCCGACGAGGGCGCCGGCGGGCCGGGCTCGCTCTCGGGTTCGGCTTCGGCGCCGCGCGCGGTTCCGGGCACGCCGGGCCTCCAGGGGGAGTCGTACGAAAGGTGGCGGTACCAGCGATCTTATGAGGGCGCCATGGCCCCCACCGCGTCCCTTGACCCTGTTCTGACCGGAGGGCGGGCGAGAATTCGCCCGGGGTTCACCCGGGGGTCCGGGAACACCACGGTGCGCCGTACGACCGCATACGTTGCGCTACGGCCGCCTCACCCGCGTCGGGAACAACCCGGGCCCGTTCCGCGCTGCTCCTGGTACCTCGCCGGGTATTCAGAGAAGGGTCGTGGACGAGATGATTCGGTCAGGGCAGGAGCCGCTCCCGCCGTCGGGTGAAGCGCCGTTGGTGACCACCTGCGGTCGGCAGGTCGCGGTGAAGCGGCTGCTGCTGGCGCTCCCGGAGCGGCCGATCACCCGGGTCACTCTGGACGTGGGCCCGGTCGTGCGCGGCGAGCCCGGGCTCTGGGCCTCGCTGACCGTCGACGAGGCCCGTGACCTGGCCCGTCGACTGCTCGCACAGGCGGCCCTGGCCGACACCCCCACGGACACATAGTGATCGGTGGTCGGACCGACGTCCCCGCGCCGGTCCAACCACCCGTCACCTCACGCCCCTTGCGTCAACACCCTCTCCAACGCGCCCACGGCGGACCGGAGTTCGTCCGCCGTGATGGTCAGCGGCGGGGCCAGTCGGATCGTGGAGCCGTGGGTGTCCTTGGCCAACACGCCCTCGCGCATGAGGCGTTCGCTGATCTCGCGGCCGGTGCCGATGGCCGGGTCGACATCGACGCCCGCCCAGAGGCCGCGGGAGCGGAAACCGACGACACCCTTGCCGACCAGCTCGGTCAGACCGTCCCGCAGGACCACGCCCAACTCGGCCGCCCTGCGCTGGAATTCGCCGGTCTCCAGCAGTTCGACGACCGCCGTGCCGACCGCCGCGGCGAGCGGGTTGCCGCCGAACGTCGACCCGTGCTCACCCGGGTGCAACACCCCGAGCACCGCGCGCCGCGCGACCACCGCCGACACCGGCACGATGCCGCCGCCGAGCGCCTTGCCGAGCAGCAGCACGTCCGGGACGACCCCCTCGTGCTCGACGGCGAGCGTGCGGCCGGTGCGGCCGAGGCCCGACTGGATCTCGTCCGCGATGAACAAGCAGCCCTTGCGGGTGGTGAGTTCACGCACACCGGCCAGATAGCCCGGGTCCGGGATGATCACGCCGGCCTCGCCCTGGATGGGCTCGATCAGCACCGCCGCCGTCGTCTCGTCGACCGCCGCCTCCAGCGCCGCGAGGTCGTTGTACGGCACGATCCGGAAGCCTGGTGTGAAGGGACCGAAGCCCGCCCGCGCCGTCTCGTCGGTGGAGAAACTGACGATCGTCGTCGTCCGGCCGTGGAAGTTCTCCGCCGCGACGACGATGGTGGCCCGGTCGGCGGGGACGCCCTTCACGTCGTAGGCCCATTTGCGGGCCACCTTGATGCCGCTCTCCACAGCCTCCGCGCCCGTGTTCATCGGGAGCACCATGTCGAGGCCGGTCAACTCCGCGAGCCGTTCGGCGAATTCGGCCAGCTGGTCGTTGTGGAAGGCGCGGGAGGTGAGCGTCAGCCGGTCCAGCTGGCGGTGGGCCGCCTCGATCAACGCGGGGTGGCGGTGGCCGAAGTTGAGGGCCGAGTAGCCCGCGAGCATGTCGAGGTAGCGGCGGCCCTCGACGTCCTCCACCCAGGTGCCCTCGGCGCGGGCGACGACCACCGGCAGCGGGTGGTAGTTGTGCGCGAGGACCGGTTCCTCGGCGCGGATGAGGTCGGCGGACGTCCGGGCACTGGCGGGTGCGGTCATGAGCGGATCTCCTGGGTGCAGCATTTGATGCCGCCGCCGGCCTTGTGGAACTCCGACAGGTCGACGGGGACGGGGACGTAGCCGTGTGCGGCGAGGCGCGAGGCCAGCGCCTCGGCCTGGGGCGCGATGAAGACGTGCAGGCCGTCCGAGACGGAGTTCAGGCCCCACGACATCGCGTCCTCACGGGTCGCGAGCACCGCGTCGGGGAACAGCCGGGCGAGCACCTCGCGGCTGCCCGGGGAGAACGCCTCCGGGTAGTAGCAGATGTTGTCCTCGTCGAGGACGAACAGCGCCGTGTCGAGGTGGTAGAAGTACGGGTCCACCAGCGTCAGGCTGATCACCGGGACGCCGAAGAACTCCTGCACCTCGCGATG
>Ga0307509_10009021_pt1 | contig 12565 bp, 16 predicted proteins | sample 10_EM_MG_FD_202245 | JGI IMG/M metagenome (GOLD analysis project Ga0307509, IMG submission 202245) | Populus trichocarpa ectomycorrhiza microbial communities from riparian zone in the Pacific Northwest, United States - 10_EM | ecosystem: Host-associated > Plants > Roots > Unclassified | place...
GCTCCAAATAACTAATATAAGCAGGAGGTGTAGGCCCGTTTGAAGTAGTCTACCGATACTAGCTGACGGATGCGGATGCAGATGCTTGGACTTTTCTTTTTTGTGGTGTTCATTTTCCCTTGTGGCATTCGGCGGATTGTTCCTGTCCTTCCCAGTCTTTTTCCATTTCAGATTAGCTCCCTGTGGGTAGGCTGGAGCGCCCTGATCTGCGGATCCTGGTCGGACGGAGCATCGACACTTCCTTTTTTGTATATATCATTTCGAGTTTAGCTTTTGCAGTTTTGCTAGCCGTCCGCATGCTCTTCTCACTGCACATTTCTCTTCAGGATTAGCCAACTTGCGTATGGCCGGCCGGGTTTGTCCGTATCCAATGATGTCTGCGGACACTAGTTGTTGAGAGCGGACACTGGTGCTTTTTCTTTACACTTTAGACATTCGTTCTTTGCATCTTGGATTTTGCTTTTCGGGGTGCTTTTTTCTTGTTTCAGTCGTAATTTCTTTTTTTTTTTGTTTGTGGCTTGTTTGCCTTTCTGGCTTGAGATGCTTGCGCTAGAAGCTTTGCGGACCATTTCTCCCCCATGTGTTTTTGGTTCGGAGTTGTCCCGTTCCTTAACTTTTTGCGTCCTATACCTAATTTGTCAAACCTGTGAAGCCCCCTGTTCCTTCTGATATTTGTGTTCTGCGCTCTGAGCCCTAGCTTAACCTCATTTGCTACAATATCCTTGGCGGACCTACTCAAACTAGATTAGTCCGCGCGTTCTAAAAAACAACCTTCAAGTTCCTCACTATCATGATCGTTAAATACATAAAGTTCGTATTGTGATACAGTGCATGCCCGGGTGGAAGACTGCTATCTCGGATGCAAATTCCAATAACACGTGGCAATTCAGTCGCGTGGATGTCTCCCCCGGTTATCGAACATGAAAGCGAGTGACCAGCGGTGAACTGCCCTGGCTCTTAAAGCAGGCGTTCAGACTACTTTTCATCCGCTAGGTTCAAACCCCATATCACCTACTAATATGCATTTTCCCATCACTACAATTCTATTCTATCACTATTTACCTACACAACATGTCACAACAACGGCGGCTTATGGCGGACAGAACACGTCCGTGAAGGCAGGGCAGGCAAATACAAAGGGAGGTGCACAGCGGACGTGTCCAGAAATCCAGATCCAGAGACAGGTTAACCATCATCCCAGCCCCACTTGCATCTCGTCCGTCGGGGTCCACAGAAAGTAGGGGTACTGGCCTAGTGCTAGCCTCATCAGGACTTGAGGTACCAGAACCTATTCTTGTAGACAGTGGGCTGCCGTCAGCGGATGACAGCATTGACTCACAAGATGGGGAGTATGAGGATTACAATGGCCAGAGTGAGGAGACTGCGGTGGATGAGGTTGAGGAGGAGGAGGAGGAGGACGAGGAGGACGAGGAGGACGAGGAGGAGGAGGAGGACGAGGACGAGGAGGAGGAGGAGGAGGAGGAGGAGGAGACCGAGTTAGAATAGGGGGAGGAGAATGAGAATTTATCATCGGGTTGGGGGGCACAAAGATCAATTCGGTATGGGTTTCGTGAACCACAACCTTCGATACTTACAGTCACTCCGGGGCATATGCAGAGTTCCGGCCGGGGAATTGATTACCCCAGACGGAGAGCACCTGTCCCAGTACGTGTTAGCCAAAACCGTTTCACACCTGCGATCCGCTCTCGCCCGCCCATCGCCTTGGGTCCACTAGAGACACCAGCAATAACTCCGAGCAACTCAGGTCCAACAACGCCCGAATTGGATAGCGTGGGTGAACAACACACCAGCAGCCGACGAAACATGGCCACAGGACTTGCGCGTAGCATTGTGCTCAAAGCCCGTGACCTGATGTGGGAGTGGACAATATTTGTAAATCCATTTCCAGATGCAATTACCCTAACCGAAGCAGTCCGCACGTGTTGGATAGATGCCCGGAGAGAGCTGGGCTTTCCAAACCTTGCCGATGCTACCCCGGCCTCCAATGATCAGGTAAGTTACCCTTAATTAGTATCTTATATCTGATCCGCCAGACTAAATAGACCGGCTGGCGGCCGGGCTTTTTGGAGGTTCGGGCAAAGCATAGCGGATGCAGATCACAGTATTTCCATACTGCAAAAGGGTGTATAACTGCACTCTATAAGTTAGATATGGAGGATGCTGCGGGGTGTGCACGAAGGGTGGCATACCTACTAGAGGAAGATAGATTCCTTTGCCCACCAGACAAATATGAGGTATAGTGGTGCAACAATTTTCACGATTGTCTCTGACCCCAGCTAAAAAATCTATCCAATACGGCGGACAGGCAGTTTCTCTTAGATTCTTAGCACCACAGATTCCAAGCGTGATTTTTGCCTAATTTTATTCTAGTCCTAAAAGGAGAGGCATGACAGATGTGAGATTGCTGGGTAAGATTGACGGTCCGTTTCTCTGTCTGACTGCGGCCATGCTGTGCCATTCGCTACGATGCTGGCGGACTGGAATCCTATCGATAAAGTGGTTTTCACGCGTTCTAATGCCGGAGGTAAGATAAACCTCGCGGACTTGTGGTTTGCAGGAGTGTCCGGATCCCTTTTGGCCAAGGCATCCGGATACTCTCGAAAACCGCAAGTACTCGAGACGGGTGATAAGTGAGCTAATAGAACGGCAGGCTTGCTGGAACGTCAGACACAGACATGGCAGAATACTGGAGAGCGCTTTCAGGGTTTAATCATTGCGCGGATCAAGACTGCTTTGGGGGCCAAAATTGCCCCGGAGCGGGGAAAGCGTGCTGAGAGAACAGCAGGGTATTCCAATGATGATGATGTGTTGGGGCGGGAATTTGGGATTGATCTGGAGCCCGAAGTATCAGAATCAGCGCAGGTCAGCCGCGCAGACCTAGCGGATACTTTGGGAGGACTGGTCGAGTCAGCTCTGTCAGGAGAACTTGCGGATGGACAGGAGCAGGTTGGAGAAAGTGACCGAGAGGACTTGGGGGATTGTGTTATAACTACACTATGATCATAATATTATATATGCATAGTAGAGGAGTAATAGAATAGATAATACACGTAGCAAAGGCGCCCGGAAGCCCGGAAGCCCGGAAGTAACAAAACTGTAATAGTGTAGAGGCCCTGAGAGGGTGGTCGGCGGGAGATACTATGTGGCTACCACGTCGTGATGTGTCGGGCGGGTGATCCGAAGATGCGCAGCGATTGGGAGGTCTTCTGGTGGCTAATTGTAGGTTCTCTAGGTTCAGAAGGCGTGGAAATGTGTCAGGCAGACTGTCAAAAGCCAGGAGCACATCGTAGGACATCCGGCCGACAGGAGAGGTTGTATGGGACATCTGGTCGAAGGGATAGGTAGCAGGAGACATCCGCCCGACGAGATGGGCTGTAGAGGACGTCTGGCGGACGTGATAAATTGTAGGGGCGCCCGGTCGACTAGATGGGTTGCAGGGGGAGTCCGGCCGACGAGATGGGTTGTTGGGGGCGTCCGCAGGACACCCCGGAATAACCATCAGGATCCGGAGGTGGTGAGAGAAAAGGTCACGGGCTGGAGCACGCCCGCTGGATGCAGGGAGATACATGATGGGATTGAGAGGTAGAGAGCGAAAAGGAGTGTATCTGGGGGGGTGCGGGACGGAGAGGGGATAGGGAGGGGAACTCAGGACGGAATCCGGAGGGAGCACAGTATCATAGGAGGAAACCCAGTGGGGGGGAGGGGGGTTGTAGGGCTTGTTAGGGAGAAGGAGATTGAAGTCGCAGGACGTCAGGAAAGGGGTAGCATGTAGGGGGGTGCATGGGGTGTAACGGGACGGTAGGGGTGTCCGCAGGGCGCAGGGTTGCTGAGGGGGACAGCTTCTGGTTGCGTCTGGTGCGTCTAGACGGACGCCTACCACGTCCGGATGATGCGGACGCGGGCGTCCGCACCCAGAACTGGAGTTTAGGTTATATGCGCCCGCAACGTCGGGCGCACAGGGAGGGCAGGACGCAGCAGGGTGCAGGTTGATTTTTTTGCTGATGTTTCTAGATCGTGTCCCCATATACGTGCAGAAGGTGTGATATTCCAGTAAACTGTTGACTCAGATGTTTGTGCACCAAGACTTCTACCATTGACGATGTGGCTCTTATGGTGGCTCAAACCCATCTGTGATCTTCAGGGAGAAAGCATCATGCCAATCAACAACGCATCATACCCCATACGGCTATCACAGAACGAACCTTACACACACAAACGCCTAGCGAAATTCCGACATTACATCACGCCCACAGTGCTACCCATGTGGATGTCTCCGCCCATCGATCATTCCCCTCTACACCATCCATCTCGCGTTCACATCCACACATCTTCTCCTCTCTTCTGTATATCAAATAGCTCCATTGAGAAAAACACAAGCCTTAGGGGAATGGTGAAAGTAAGGATTATCTCTTTATCAATTTAAGAGCCGATTATCTTAACATTTCTGGAATTCCCAGATGCCAAACCATCCAGCCCCCAGGGGTTGACACCATCTGCGCAAAACGCTGAAAAAGCCATCCTCGTGCCGCTGCCATTTCTAGTAAGGCATCAATGACTTACGAAATCTTCCACGTTTATTATGATCACACATTCCAGAACGTCCAGATATGATCTAACTTTTTAACTTCAATAGACCTTTGTCCACCCCTGATGTAAGATCACCATTTGAGCCAGCTGTAGAAGATTCAAGGTGAGTCAAACATACTACCTATGTCAGAAATTCACGACCTAACCATAGCCAGAATCAGGGACTGCTGTGGGCAGACCTCTCACGCTAAAAGCTGGTGTGGGTTCTTGAATGCTCATGAGCCTACCGCTGCGTACAAAGGATAGCCCGAACAAGTCAAACCAGACATCATGGTCCTTAGGTGGCACCCGATGAGTCTGACAGGCTCCCAAATCAACACTGTACTTAGTTTCACACCCACCCTTATGCCTGACAATGGCTGAATTAAATTAATCAAAACAAACCACCATCCCGAAGATGTCAATCAAGTCGAACGTTAAACAAGCATCTTGGTTAGGGACAGAGCCAAGAAGCTTCATGCCATGAAAGCTCGTCTCTATGCGGAACGAGCAGACGATCCAATTGATGCAGAACTCTGTGATGTTGTGAGTAAGTGTTCACCCCCATTTACATTATCCGATTCTCTCACTAGTAGTAACAGTATTTGCAGTCGCCCAATACGATTGGGCCTCTCCGTACTGCCAAAGGCCGATCAGGATTCACATTATTCGACCAACAGGTACAACGAAGGCCGGATATCCCTTCTCGCACTACCCCTGGTATGAAAAAGTCTCACGCGGATGGATTTCGTGGAGAGTCTTAGCATCACCAAACTTGCAATCCCTACTGGGTGTGCTCAAGCGACAGCAGGTGGAGGACCCCATCCAATATCCCCGATATCTCATTGGGACAACTGGGTAAGGAGCCAGCATGTTACACCGGCGACCCTCAGAGCCCCTACCCCGCTCAGAGCACCTATTTTGGTATACACCCAATGACATCCGGGTGTCGCTGCTCGCGAACCCCGAAGAAGATCATTTTGATCTCTTGATGCTGGAGTCACGCCAGGATCTGGGTGAGGGCCGAGATGAGGCCCTGGCGCCAGCGTCAGGTGGAGATCAATTTTTCGATCGTAAGGCCTGAGACTGTTGGGGGCAGTGGTATGATATCAGAGCTGGGGACAAGTGCGAGAAGAAGAGTCTTAATGCCCGCTGCAGCAGCTAGTAAGGCGAAGAGAATGTTGATCACCCTCGCGACGAGGATGAGCCGGTAACGTCTGAACCTCTTCACACTCCTGATCGCCGTGATGGAGCCATTATTCAAGTTGAACAAGCAAGTTTTCTTTCCTTTTCATTCTACCTCTTTTCTAATCATACATCCAGGATGAGGATGGGCACAGCTGTAAATCAGAGTGTGGGAACCCCTCAGGAAGTGATTCTTCTCGCGTCCTAGATCTGCCAGGCAGACAGACCGGCAATTCACCATATTGGGATTTAGACCCTTATCGACTGGGGAGAGATACCGCAGAATCACGACACCAGGATTTAGACAATGGGCCATGTGGGAAGGAGCCGGCTAGAGTTCTGAGTGCTATTGTTCAAAAAAATCCCTGGCTTGCAAAATACTGGAACACTCCTGAACGAGAGGCTATCGCACCCCCACTAGTATTATGAGATATGGTCCGCAGGACCAGCGAATATCGTGGCCCAGGGCATGGGCACAATGGCACTCGAGACACACCTGCTGGCAAATTACAAGTCTCAGAAGATTGCGATATTCATCGGGCCAGGTCCTCCACTCCTGCACCTGAAAGGCTTACATGGGCAACCTCTACCCCCTCTCCTCTGACCCCTTCTGACTCACCCACCACTTCTCCTGCGCCTACACCAAGCGTAGCTCCTGGCATCCCAAACCCCCACCCACCCCAGAAAATTGTTGCCCAACGATCTCTCGATACCCACTGCCCAAATGCGATAAATACAGCCCACTCACCCAGCCCCAAACAATACAACAAATGTGAACCCCCACGTACACTGCCCCCTACGTGGAAGAGGTTGTCGAGGGCGTCACAGAATATGAACTTGAACATTCTTCCAACTTCCCGATTATTATTTTCACGCCACCCCAAAAATTCCAGATCAGAACTTCACTCTTCCAAGATGTCCCGTATTCTCCTACCTTTTTGTGTCAACTACACACTTCCTAGACCTCTCATATTCTTTACATTTTCGGGTTCCTATCCTCTGTATAATAGTCATCAATTCCATGTACCCCCTTACGTTGGTATCTGGTATTCGCTACTTTTAGAATCTAGTTGCTAGTTATTTTTGTACATCATGTTGGTTGTGATCCGCATGCATCAGATTATTCACAAAGATGTATTCCTTGCATACAGATTGCAGGGTGCTGAGTGGTGCTGATGCGCTGTTCACAGATGAGAGCAGATACTCCTAATCCTCTTTGCGCATGGGGCGTGCATTCTATTCAACCTTGTCCTTAATCAAGGCTGAGTGCAGCTAGCTTTCACTCAGCCGACTACATTTGCACCACCATCATTCCCATTGGTTTTTCCGATGCCCGACACCTGCATGACTGGTCCTATCAATTTCTGCTCCAAAGCCCAACTTGAACTTTCATGATCCCAAAGCCCCATTTGGTTAAACTCTCAAGCTTCACATGCTGTGTTCCTTGTACTTCTCCTGACGACAGCCTGATTTGTCCTATGAAAGATACGATTGTCTGTGTTGCGGGCGCTGCCACCATAGTAAAATTCCAGTACAGATCGTAGGCAATTCTTTAACTCTCATACCAATTGATTGTCTGTGGATAGTTATATCCGGTCTGGCGTGGGCCACCTGAGTCAGATTATTCACAAAGTTGTATTCCTCTGAATAAGTTTTCAAGGAGCTAAGTGGAGCAGATTCGCCCTTCAGAGATGTGAATAGATACTCCAGATCATTCTCTTTTAGCGAGGTGTATTTCCCGGGCAACCTCATCGTCAGCCCATGCTGCTTGTAGCTGGCTTTCACCCAGCGACATTCACGCCAGGGTGGTTACACCTTTTTGTCTGACACCCTATCTGCAAGTATCGGGTCTTATGGAGGTCTTGGTTTTCAGCTCTGCGGCTCAACTTGACGCTTCACGATCTCAAACCCCGATTTTATAGGGGAAATCTGCTGCATAATCGGACGTCCCGTTTAACTCTCCTGCTGGTGGTATGATGTGCCCTACCAGTGTTGGGATTGTCTGCGTCGCGGGCGCGGCCATGATGGCAATAATTCCAATACTGATCGAGGGCAATTCTCTCACTCTCATACTGAGTTATAGTCTTTCCATAGTTCTATCCGGTATGGCGTCAACCACCTCCATCAGATTATTCACAAGCCACTCCTGTGACCCTTGAATTCAGAGTCTGTTGATCGTGATGATTCTACACTCTTTCATTGGTGCAGATACACATGATCCTCTTTTGGTGTAGTGAATGTCTCGCGAACAACCCTTATTACTAACCGATTCTGCTTCCAGCTAGATTTTGCATGTCCGGTGATATTAACGACACCTTCCTTTCGCCTATTATTTCTCACGATAGACCTGTAACTCCTAATTCCTCAACCCCGGACATGGTATTGCAAGTTTAAACCCCTTTGTGTAGGCACCTCCCTCTCTTTCATGCCGACTGATTGTAAGTGAGCCTACCACACCCCTAAATCCTAGTGTACAGGTATAAGACTCAAGACGTCCTCTTCCGCAAAAGGAAAATACTCACTCCACACTTCCACCAAACTCGACATATCCAATTGTCAGATTTACTTCAATCTTTACCAACATTTACTACCCATCCTATATCCCCCCGGCATCCGAATTTCAGCAGTCAGCCAGCACCCAGGGTAGGCAATCTTAACGGGCGCAGGCATGTCATCATACCCGACTCTATAGGCTTGAGTCAGCCAACTCCACTAGTGCACAATCTGAGCTGGCGAAGGCGCGACATTATCCCCAACTCCAAGTCATCGAATCAGCCAACTTCACAACAGCGGCATCTGAATGGGCATAGACGCCACCTCGTACCAGCGGATAGGTTGTCCAGATCGGTAACACAACAGACCTAATCTGGCAACTCCAATTGTGCTGAATCGTCAGGTCATAATTCTTCCCCACCACCAATCACAAGAAGGCTTCTAGCACTGCCGCCAGCCAAGCGCCTCCGGAGTAGCACAATTCAGACAACAGCATATACTGAACCTGAGATGGAGGCTGCCGGACAAGGGCATATGGTACCCATCCGCCTGAGCAACGATAGAGGCGATGAGTATCTAATGTGACATTTGGGTGACGAAACTGAACTGGACACCGAACCTGCAGGAGAAAACCGTCGTGGTGCAGGCGAGACAACACCTATACGTTGTGGGCCATGATCAGTGGGGACACACTGACACAATCACCCAAGGACTTTGTGATTTTCGACCTACTGTTTCACAGAAGGCAGCAATTGTCCCACTGACGCCCGCTGCACGTGGGGCCATAACTGCTGGTAGGGTCTTGTCCCCAGCGACATTCCCATCATCCAGCATAGCACGCTATTTGTCCCCACTTGGAGTCTCTAGCACAATAATGTCTGGTATCAGAAGCTCTAGTCTATCAGGCGAACCGAGTCCAAGAAGAACTCTGTGTGTCTGGCATGTTGTTAATTCATGGCAAAACACGGTGACAGGCGTAGAGGGGGAAATACTAGCCGTGGCAAAGAATCTGATACTTCAGTACACCCTTTATGTTAACCCACTCCTGAACCCTCTTGCTTTGGCGTCTGTGGTGCCTAGTGTTTGAAGTCGCACGCAAAATGAAATTGCCGATGCCGGAAATATTGCACTGTTGTCGAAGAGTGTAGACATCCTATGTTATTGGTCACAAAGATAAATGGTACTGCACTGACTACGAAAGATACGTCAAAAACACTCTGGCATGCTGGTACACTTCGTCCATTATATAAATCATCATATACGGGAATTATACGGACTACCAGACGACCCGACTGCCATTGCTCGTAGAGTTGAATACTTTCTCGTGGATGACAGGTTCATGTGCCTCTCAAATGGGTATGAGGTGTGTATCTGCCCATCACCCGTCACCTGTCACCCAACCAGGACTTCTAATCACCACTGACTATGACCTGGTGTTAAGCGCACGGACTTCCCTTAAGCATTTATGTGGCAAAGTTAGCCTACCTTGATGCGCTCGAACTTCAAGGAATAAAGATAACACCACCATCCGGCCCTAGCGTTGGCACGGCAGGTCACCACCAGACAGTTGGCTAGTTGCGTCCGAACACCGAAGACCACTATTATTGGAACATATCTGATAACACCGTACATCGTGGCCAATTGGAAAAGTCTGGTGACATGGCCGTAGGTCACATGTTCAACCCACACCCCAGTTGTGGTTATCCTAACCCTACTACGGATGATTAGCCGTCTCTACCCATTAGCATGAGCCACTCGACCCTGGGGTTTTGGCTGATTACAATAGAAGAAATATTTCTCTATCAGTACGAAGTCAAATTGTGAAGTTTGAACAGTTGGATAAGAAGCTATGGCGCTTCAAAGTTAAGCAGACAGACATATGTAGCCTGATAAGTAAGACCTAAGCATATAATTACCCGGCATGAGAAATGCTGATCACATCACGACCCGAAGGAATGACTGCTATAATAGCTACCCAGGCTGCATATACAGACCAAGTTCATATGGCATAAGAATTGTGAACCTGTAATTGGACGCAATTATCTGGATAAAATATTAAAGCCCAAGTGGTGTGCCAGAACTCAGTGTCAAACGGTGTTCGCACATTCACAAACAACTAGGAGAATTCGGAAAGGTACTTCACTAGTATGATAGTCAGATGCACCCTGGGAAAGGGTATAAGAGAGAGGCAAGACCCTGAAGTAGATAGAGGGCAACAACCACGGAGAAGGGAACTTATCAATATAATAAGTTTCTACAATATCATTACCAATACTTCGACGATCTACGGAGAAGTTGTCTACTATATCCAGCCTACATTACTTGTGTCTTCTTAACGAGTTCTCCGATATAAAACGGTTTGGTTCCTAGCTGTCAGAATCTGCACGCTGAAGCTACCACCTTACACCTGGATGCAGCCTCTATCATTCCGGTTCCTCGCGCCTCAGATTGCCGACGCCATCTATTGTAAGTATTTCAATGGCTGAAGAAAGCTTGTGATGCTAGGCCGGAATTCATCAATTGGGTCACTGGTAGGATGGTGTTTCTCACTTGTGCAATCCTGTGCAATCAAGTTCACACATATCGCCTTTGTGTGTATCAGGATCTTCTGAACTTCAAGCCTCACGCCGTATGAGGTTGTAGTCCCTCAATACCCCCCCCACTCTTTTGTTTTATTCTGATTACTAACCAATCTTGCAAGACCTCTTCTTATGGCAGAAGAACATCTGGCGGGTAGTGCTACGACCAATGCACCAACTGATGCTCCAGAATCTGCTTGAGACAATCACAAACAGGATCAAGCAAAATCATGGTATGATGCAGGAAAGTTGTCAGGGCTTTGCTGACAATCATGACGCAGTTCAGGCCGAACTGGTGCATCAGCTATCCAGGCATCAGCTATCCAGCCTGAATGCGAGACGACCTGCTGTGCAGGAACAGACACCGCTCAACAATTACCCGGCAGGTTTAGGGCTCCACCGGCACAGTCAAGATGCGTCCGATTGCAGCGAACTGTCATTTGACTACAACCAGGCATCATTCACACAGGCGCTTCACATGAGAGATGTATATCCGTTTAGCTAAGGTAACTCACAGGAGCTGATGTGGGGACTAGCGCAAGAGAGGCCAGCGACCCCGAGTCTCGCAAGTTGGCTATCGTTGACACTGGGCAACTCACAGGAAAGTGATACAGGTGTGTGAGCGAATCTTTTTTTGTAGACTTGACAATGTGTGAACAGCTGAGTTTAGGGAATTTGATTTGCAGGAAATATAATAGGATTAGATTTTGCTTGGCCGATCAGTGTAGCTGTAAGGAAAATTTGGCGTGTATTGCTCACGAAAGCTCAGAAACATAGAATTGCCATGTCCAGGATGTCCTGAACGCCCTGGTTACTGCAGTAGACCTGTATTAATAGAATAGTAATAATAGAAGAATATTAGAATCAGTATATGGTTGAAGGTCACAATACAAGGGGCACCAGCGCTTCGAAGCTTTTATGAATGACAGTCAGTAATATGAATTAATAAGGGAGCGAGGAAGGCGACATCTCGAATATGTGGGCTATTGCGACAACGTCGACAGTATGCATGTGAACTATCGCGACGTCGTCACGATGGCGTCTTGAATATGTATGCTATCATGATGCCATCGAGAGTATGCAAGTGAGCCATCACGATGCCGTCGCAACAAACATGTGGGCTTTTTGGCAGGCATTCCTATAACCAGACATTGCAATTGATGCAGAGGGGGTTCAAATATCACTGTGTAGCATCCAGATACTGTTCTGGATGCTAGAGTGGAGTTTAATTCCACCACAAGGAGGGAGCTACAGTCAGGAGATCGTCTGAATGCAGTAGAGCTTAGGGTCTCAGGGCCTCTGGACGCATGCGCTTGGCGGTACATGTTAGGCGCACGGACTCCCCGTAAGGATTTACAGGGTAAAGTTACCCTACCTTGACGCACATAAACTTCGAAGAAAAAAGATAACACCCCCCTCCAGCCCCGGCGTTGGGACGGCGCGTCATCACTGGCTGCCTGGGTAGTTGCGTCCCAACACCAAAGACCACTATCATTGGAACACATCTTATAACACCGTATACGTCGCGGCCGTCCGTCCGACCGGGTCCTGTTCGCAGGATATATGAGGGGGAACCTTCGGGCACCTTATGCAAGTGGAAACAGGTGAATCGGACGACGGCGCATAAGGTTACAGACGCTTGAAGACAGAGGATCGGAAAGGTCGGTCGAAAGTAACGGGACGTTTCGCACGAAAGTTAGTCCGCGCGTACCTACAAAGTC
>Ga0307509_10009023_pt1 | contig 12564 bp, 21 predicted proteins | sample 10_EM_MG_FD_202245 | JGI IMG/M metagenome (GOLD analysis project Ga0307509, IMG submission 202245) | Populus trichocarpa ectomycorrhiza microbial communities from riparian zone in the Pacific Northwest, United States - 10_EM | ecosystem: Host-associated > Plants > Roots > Unclassified | place...
TGGGACACCCCCCACCCTTTCCTCTTATCCACAACTCCGACGTTCATCACATAACTCCTTCCCCACCTTCTCGCATTCCTCAGGTTGGCACGCTATTGCCGTTTCGGTGGATGATAGGAGTAGTTGTTGCGCTCCTATGCCACCGTATGTCGCCACCGAAGTGGGTCGCCTTCGTCACCCTACCGATCTTGCTCGACTCCCGACCTTACCACTTAAACCCGAAACGGAAGTGTCGCCCAACACTGGACCACAACGGTCAAACGGGTGTCCCGACTCCCGCGTTGTTGCATGGTCCCGACTCAGCGCTCAACGGACTCCTGTGATGCTGTCTGGCCACCGATTTCCCCCGCTCTCAATGTCGGGCGTTCCTGAATAACAACTGGAGATCTGATCAATCGCCTTTCTCCTCTCTTTTGTAAACAGCTACTCTCGCTGGCTATGCAGGGGGTTTCCAGATAGTAGGAACGAATTAATTGGAGTAATAAATCACTGCAGAATTGTGCCAGTGACCTAGATTCGTCCTGACGATGATTCGGCGGGACGATTGGTTCTCTGCACCTCCCTTCGAAGTCCTCGAATATCGTTTAACGCGGCTACACACGTTGTTAGTCCTACAGATATTCTCCCAGTCCCGCTCAGTGGCTTGCTACATCGTAGGCCTCCTTCGCTAGTTTCACGGAGCCTTCAGATCAAGGCTTGATTGCACATTTGAAAGACTTGGGATCCCTGATGTAACATCGCGTTGGTCAGCATTGCCTTCGCACGAGCCGATGTCCCCAGGAAAACATACCGAATAACACGGCTGTTGAATTCAGCTTTGGGTGGCTGTGGATTTCCATCCTCGTCCAAGGCAGGCTCGATATCAAACGCAGAGAGTACGCAAGCGACGGCAATGTATAGGGTCCGAAGAGCAAAGAGGCCGCCAGGGCAGGCCCTAGGAGCACGATTATTCACCATTGTGGGAGGTGTGACCAGCATCCCTTACCTTCTCCCAGATCCGAATACCCTATCCTCGGGATTGAATACCAGGGGGTTTATCTCTCCATCCTTGAGGAATCTATCCGGGTTGAAGGCTTCCGGGTCTGGATAGATCTTTGGATCACGACAAACCGCCCAGACGTTCTCTATCACAGTGGCTCCTGCGGGGATAGAGTATCCCCGGTATATGTCGTCCTGGGTGGTTTTGACTGGGATGCTGATGGGGCCAGGTGGGTTCCACCGGAGGAGTTCCTTCACCACAGCATCGATGTAGGGCAAATCATCTCTGTCTGAAAACTCGGGGAGGCGGTCTTTGCCGACAACCCGATCCAACTCCTCCTGTGCCTTCTCCACCACCCCGGGGTTGAGAGCCATTGCTAGGAAAAAGGTCTGCAAGACTATCCTTGTCTAGGCGCAGTGTCAGCAAGGTAATCAGCGAAGTTTAATGGAGGCACAGTCGCGCCTTCGGCGTACTGTATCAGCTGCGCCTGTGACCAACCATGAGAAACATGGGTACGAGCGCAGGGGTTTGAGAGAGTCTCACCGGCAAACATCATACCCGAGACGCCCCGTATGACTTCTTCAGAAAAACTCGTTTCCCCATGGTCCTCCAAACGAGACAAACAGTCGGAGGTTATGGAGTGCGAAAACCCCTCGCCGGACTGGTGGTTACGGTTGAGTTTTAAGCGCAATCATATCTCGGGGTACATTACAGACTGACCTTCATGGCTTCCTTCACGTATTCCATGGGACCGTCGAGGGATATTTGGTACTTTTCACGCACTTCTTTGGCGAGAGCCTTGAATCCTGTCCCAGGGAACCAGTCTGGAAGGTATTGTACTGTCCATGGTTTCATCAGTTTTTTTGTCACAGTAGGTGTTGCTCGGGTGTTTGGGCGCGTACGGATAGGGATTGTATCAACGAGGAACTTTCCAGGCACCAGAGCAGTTGCTAATCCGCGTGTTGCTTCGAGGTTCGCGCTTCGTCGGCTGACTCGATATCAATCCCGTAGGTTATGGACATTATAACAGCTCCAGGGATACTTTGGAAGTTGAGTGATGTATAAGCAGACGGCCTGGGCGTAAAGGGATAGGAGACGACGCACAACTCTGACTCCTGCATGAAACTCTCGGGTGCCTCCAACAGATGTGACAAGAAACGGTGAACGTATTTAAGCTGATGGCTATCGAAGTTTCTGGTCAGCCTTCCGTTCATTACCTTGTGGAAAAGCCTGCGACGAGCCCCCCATCGGTCACCGGACGGCAACAGTGACAACGCCCAATTCGTCATCCCGGTCCTGTCGACAATGGTTAGCAGTCAGGAAAGAGACTCCTTGAAGTCCCACCCGTCTCACAGCTTTGCCATAGTCGAATGAGGCTGCGGCCCAGGGTTAGGAACGGAAGGCAAAGACTGTTACGCCACTGACTCTATCCGAGTAATTGCTCGACCGCTTTTCGAGCAGATCCGAAATCGCCTCGTTGCTGTTCAGGACGACAGTATCATTGCCCATAGGCTGTAAGTATAGGATGTCCGTGCCTTTTAGGAGACAACCTCAGAATTGGCAGGAAACAACGACGTCAGGAAGTACCATGGATGTCAACCAACGACGTAGTTCCTTCAGTTCCGCCCCTCACGTATCTAGTCCGTGGGCGGGCGGAGAGCCCACCCGATGGGCGACGAGCCTTGCGTGGTCAACCGCTCGGTGTGGATCAGGGCCGCGGTAAGATTCGTTGTCAAGTGTCCACCCCCCGGAGTACTGGTGATATGGTGGCTCTTGCAGGACGTCGGTTCGCGATATGTACAATAGCATGCCAAGCTTGTTTTGGGTTGTGAATGGGCACGCAAGCCGGATTAAGTTGTAGAACCGTCAAACTTTACGGGTCCGTCACTACCTCCCTGTGCCCGTGAGGGCCCTCGAGTGGGTGGTAGCCGTCCACGGTCCAGGAGACGAGTGAGGCGGTAGAACTGGGGATGCATATGTTGGCGAGATTCAAGCGCCGGAAAGGGAGGTTTTCTCCCACCCTCGACTAGCTCGATCGACGGTGTCCCAGCGGGGTCGTCGCCACGATACTTTCTCACCAGGTCCCACGAATTCTCGTCAGGAAGGCGCGACCACCTTGGTCGTTGGTCTGCCGCTCCGCCTCCATCCATCACCTTACCCCCATTCGGGTTGCAGCCAGAGCTCACATGCCTAAGGATAGTTCCCCGCCCTTGCCGCTTTCCGGCCTCTTCGCGGTCGCGAAACCCTCCGGGCCGACGTCTATGGCCATAATCGACCACGTCAAAGCCTTGATCAATACCTCTTCCTTGTTTGTGGAAGTGGAGAAGCTCGCTGCGTACAAGGAAGGAAACAACGCGAAACCGAAGAGGAGGAAGCGGAAGAGCAATAAGGATATGGCCAAGATTGGCCAGGGAGGGACGTTGGATCCATTGGCCGGTGAGTTGACCAAACCCCGGTCCCGGTTCTTGTGTTTCTAATCTAATTATCGCTAGATGGCGTTCTAGGTAACCAGGGTTTCAATGTGGTCGTTCCGTCCTATTTTGACATGACTCTGTTATTCAAGTTGTTGGTATCGGAAAGGGAACCAAAAAGTTGTCCGAGTTCTTGGACTGTGTCAAAGTACGTTCGCGAACCAGATCACGCTGTACGCCTTCACTTAATATATGAACTTCACCTAGGAATACAAAACGACGTGTCTATTGGGGTGCGAAACCGATTCATACGATAGTCAAGGAGCGCGGGTGCGCGTGGCTCCCTGGAGACACGTAACGCGCGAAATGGTCGAGGACGCTCTGTCCGCGTTTCGTGGACAGATCGAGCAAACCCCGCCTGTGTAAGCTATTGTATCAACTTGTTTTCAGGGGTAGTGACAAGCCCCCAGCATCACAGATTCTCCGCTTTGAAGATGGACGGGAAACCGTTGTACGAGTATGCCCGGAGTGGAACTCCTTTGCCTCGGAAGATCGAGAAGCGGCCCGTCACGGTCCATTCCCTCGAGATCGAGAAGTGGCTTGGAAGCGACCACGAGTTCAGGTACCCCGAGCAAGTCCTCTCTGAAGCGCAGAAGCAGGCACTGGAGAAGACCTTGAGGAGCGTCCAAGAGGACACACGGGTGGTCGATGAACCCGAAGAACCGGTCAAAGATGACCGGGCACCGATCGCGTTCGTTCTAAGGATGAGGGTGTCTGGTGGGACCTATGTGAGGTCCATCGTACATGACGTTGGGCACGCCGTGGGATCCGCGGCCCACGTTGTCACTTTGACGAGATCGCGTCAAGGCAGGTTCACGTTGGAGCCAACTGAGGCAGGGGATATGGGGTGCGTGTCGTGGGATGTGTTTAAAGCCGCCACAGAGGCCGTTGGTCCCGCAGACGATGATGGGCGCACTGCCTGGGAGCGGGAGGTGCTTGAAAAGTTTGAAGTTGTTGATCCTCCAGCGAACACAGCTTCCGACACAAAACCCGGTCAACCCTCTTCGTCCACTGCAACTCCGAGTATTGCTTCGCCGTCTGCTTCTGACTCGCGTATACCAGATCTACACCAGAACTTGTGATACTACCCTGAGAACACGGCTAATCCTTACCTCCCGGTGTTCCCGCACCTTCTGTTCATGTGCAAAATAGAGGTCACCTTTAATAAGCGCCCAGACTGCCCAACGGACGTTGATCGATCGAGGTAACTCAATACGATAAGACCACTCCCATACACGACGGGAAGCCAAGGTCCTAGGCCTCCTCTACCCAAACAATTCTGCTACTGTCCGTATTTGGGGTACATGTCCGAAACTCTCAACAGACGCTCCGGCAAAACGCAGAGGCCATTGGTGCCTGGGATATACGCCCCTCTGCCCACTTTCTATTTGGACAACGATGAACAAGATCTAGGTCAGTTCCTGGAATCCCATCCTGCGATCTCCTGCGATCCGCGTTGCACGAAGGTGGCGGTGATTCACTAACACACCTCGGTGCTATCATAGACCTCCCCACCCTCAAGAAACATGCCGTTTTCCTCGCAAACGCCGGCGTCAAACCACTCCTAGCCGGTTCCATGGGCGAAGGGTTGCACTTATCCCATTCCGAACGCGTCGCTTTGATCAAGGCCACTCGAGAGGCCTTGGACGGTGCCGGGTTCACTGACGTGCCGATCGTTATTGGGACTGGTGCTGGAAGTACTCGCGAGACCATCCAACTGTCCAAGGAGGCGGCTGACGCTGGGGCCGACTCCGTGATCGTGATCGCCCCCGGGTACTTCGCTGGCGTTCTGGCAGGTAACAAAAAGGCTTTGAAGGCCTTCTTCACCGAGGTTGCAGAGAAGAGCCCGATACCAGTCATCGTTTACAACTGTGAGTTCACCCCGGACGGTTGGAAACTCATCCAGACCGCTAATAACGCATTCGTAGATCCCGGGGTCACCGGAGGAATTGATCTCGACTCCAACTTGATCATCGAAATCGCGAAGGAGTCTTCCAACACCGTGGGCGTGAAACTGACGTATGTGGGACTCTCGAACGATACTCTAGGATTGTCTGGATTAACCCCTGCGGTATATCAGGTGCGGAAACGTTGGAAAGCTGACGAGGATCTGCGCGACCGTTTCCGACCCCTCCTTCGCGGCGGAATTCCCCAGGAGTTTCGCAACTGCTGACGCTCCCTTCCTCGTATTGGGCGGATACACTGATTTCATTGTGCCATCACTAGCGGTTCGCGCACACGGTGCGATTACCGGACTGGCAAACATTTCCCCTGTAAGCGTTCGTCCCCGTGTTGTTCCGTAACGCTGGCGCTCATGGTAAAATTTCTCCAGTACACGACCATGAGATTGTACGAGCTCGCCGCGGCGATGGTAAAAGATCCCTCCAATTTTGATGAAGCAAATCGCCTCCAAGGGATTGTTGCCAATGCCGACTATACCATCGCCCAGGGTGGAATCGGGGGAACCAAAGGAATTTTGGAGAAGTTGTATGGATATGGAGGACACTGCAGGAGACCTCTCCCACCGATAGAACCTGTCGCCTTCCAGACCTTGTGGGAACACCCTCACGTGCAGGCGTTGATTGAGTTGGAAAAGTCGCTGGCTCGTTGACGACGAAAGCATGAGATTCCTATGTACTTTATGTTCCTCTTCTAGACATTGGGTTTGAAGTGTGCCGGGATTTGCAGGAGGTGGTCTTGTGGGCGGGAACGGGCCGCGTCTGGGGAAGATGATGGTGATCACATTCAATGCGGGGCGAACGCGGGCTAACTGAATTGAGGCTGGCTCGCTGATCGTTGCCCAGGTCGCCGGCACCATTTTCCGACCTCCAAGTTCGAACCGTTACCAGCCGGTGCCAACACTCGTCTCTCCTTCTCCTCGTCTCACGGGCCTCCGGAAGCGTGTTGGTCCCTCTGAGCAGCAAGAGCCATCGGAAGCCAGGATACGTGCTGGGGGTACACAAAATCCAAACATGGTTTGGTTAGCTAGATCACTATTGGCGATCCCTGCTTGTAGGACGAGGCCCGGAGGCAAAACCGGTCAGTTGCAGTTTGAGCCAGTGTTCTCCTATGACCCACTTCACCTCACCCGTTGCATCTCCTCCCACATCTCCCACCTTCTCTCCCGATTTGCATCATCCGAAACTTCTGACCCCCGATTTTGGGTTCTAGCTTCCTTTACCTTCCGTCTCTACCACCCGTCGTCACGGGTTTGCAATAGCGCTCGACCACCAAAAGAGCCTGATTCACATGTCGGTGCGCATCATCCTTTTTGTTCCTTTAATCTCAGGTTTGATCTTGACTGACGAACTCGCGTTTTGATCCCCGAATTCTCTCACTTCCAGCGTCTGGAACACCATACTCCTCGCTCACTGTGGGAGTCCCACTAGAAACTTTTCCCGATGAGCGCAGAGCCGCTCTCACACCCCAAAACGCCGCGTTGCTTCTCAAGAAGGGGGTGTCCAAGGTCCTCGTCGAACGGAACGCTGGGGCTGCCGCGCAGTTCCCCGATGAACACTACAAAGCCGCCGGCGCCACGCTAGTGTCCAAGGAGGAAGTCTACGCATCCTCGGACGTCTTGTTCAAAGTCCGGCCACCGATACTCGGGTCCGAGATCGACCGCCTGCGCAAGGGGAGCACCCTCATTTCGTTCTTGTATCCCGTGCAGAACAAGCCGATCGTCGATGCCCTCGCTGCTAGGAACGCAGAGTTGAACGTGTTCGCGATGGATAAGATTCCCCGGATTTCGAGAGCTCAGGTGTTCGATGCACTCAGGTATCCCACGATCAACTCCCTCCCCTACCCACACTGGCTCTGATGTCGCGTTGGTTAGTTCTATGGCGAACATCGCGGGCTATAAGGCTGTACTGGAGGCTTCGAATCACTTTGGACGGTATATGACTGGCCAAGTGACCGCTGCCGGGTGAGTGTATTCCGTCCCATCTTGGTTCCACCGCTGAGGCTACCGTGGTTCTTTAGGAAAATCCCTCCGTGTAAGGTTCTCGTTATCGGTGCTGGTGTTGCTGGTCTCAGCGCGATTGCCACGGTATGCCGTGTCTTCGGTTTTTGTGTTCCGCTTGCTGAACTCTGACATCGCAGGCAAGGAGAATGGGTGCTATCGTCAGAGGCTTTGATACCCGGTCAGCGGCTCGCGAACAAGTAGAATCCCTCGGAGCGGAGTTCCTGGAAGTCACCATGAAGGAAGACGGTGATGGTGCTGGTGGATACGCTAAGGTTTCCCGCCTGATTATCTTCGTTGGTCCTATTTGCTGACCTAGCGGATCCCGTGCGGGTTAGGTCATGTCCAAGGAGTTCATCGAGGCTGAGATGGCACTGTTTTTGGAACAAGCCAAGGATGTTGATATCATAATCACTACGGTATGCATGTCCGATTTTCGTTACTTCAGCGACGTGACGGAGTACCTGTAGGCACTGATTCCCGGGAAGCCCGCCCCTAAGTTAATTACGAACAAGGTAGCTGAGGGAGTGGATTGTATCTTCACTCGCTGATGATCTCTCTCAGATGGTCGCTGCAATGAAACAAGGCTCAGTCATCGTCGATCTTGCCGCCGAGGCCGGTGGTAACTGTGAGTCTACGAAACCTGGCGAAATCTATACGAAGGATGGCGTAACTATCATTGGTAAGACCGCGCGGTCGCCATTCCGTTGGCTAGATGGCTGATGGTGTTGATGCAGGTTACACGGACCTGCCGAGTCGGCTCCCTACCCAGTCAAGTACGCTCTACTCCAACAATGTCACCAAGTTCTTCCTGTCCATGACGGAGAAGGATAATTTCGTTGTCAATTTGGAGGATGAAGTCGTCAGAGGGTCAATTGTTGTTCACAAGGGAGAGGTTCTCCCACCGGCTCCTCTGGCTGTCCCTCCTCCAGCTGCTCCCTCACCTTCTGTCACCAAGGCTGCTGAAGAAGAGGCGATCAAGGCTCTCACCCCATGGCAAAAGGCCTCCAGAGAGGTTGCGACCGTCACAGCGGGAATGGGAGGCATCGTTGCGCTTGGAAAGTTCACCGGTCCGGCTTTGATGTCTAACTTCTTCACATTTGGGTTGGCTTCGCTCATCGGCTACCGTGTTGTTTGGGGTGTTTCTCCAGCGGTGAGCTTTAGTACCTCTTCCATCCGTGGGTTACGTCGCTAAAGTGCTCCTTTCTCAGCTCCACTCTCCACTTATGTCTGTAACGAATGCGATCTCTGGTATGGTCGGTGTCGGTGGATTGTTTATCATGGGCGGTGGATATTTCCCTGGAACGATCCCTCAAGCCCTTGGCGCACTCTCAGTCTTGTTGGCTAGCGTCAATGTCGCTGGAGGTTTCGTTATCACCAAAAGGATGCTGGATATGTTTAAGCGTGGGTCCTCCGTTCCCTTCCTCGTCCAGATATCCTCACCGATAAGATCTGTAGGCCCCACTGACCCGCCTGAGTACAACTGGCTTTATTCGATCCCTGCTGCTGTCTTCACTGGTGGATTCTTGCTCGCTGCCCAGACAGGTTTCGCTGGTCTCGTCCAAGCTGGATATTTGGCGAGCAGCATTCTTTGTATTGGTAGGCCCTACATCTCTCGCCTTAGATAACTATCTCCTCAAACGATCTCCACCAGGTTCTCTCACCGGACTGGCCTCCCAATCCACCGCAAGACAAGGCAATGTCCTTGGTATGCTCGGCGTTGGCTCAGGTTTCCTTACGTCCTTGGCCGCCGTTGGATTCCCACCAGCCGTCCTCGCGCAATTCGGCATGTTGGCTGCTGCGGGAGGGACCATTGGCTCGATCATTGGGAGGAGGATTACCGCCACGGAGCTTCCCCAGATGGTCGCCGGTCAGTAGCTTTCTTCGTTGGATCGATGTCGGCGGCGAATTAACTCTGTTACGTGTTTTTACAGCCTTGCACTCCGTTGTCGGTCTCGCTGCTGTCCTTACCTCTATCGGAAGCGTGTTGGCGAATGTTGGCCATGCTTCTATGCTCCATGTACGGATAACGCTGGAGTTTTTCCCATCGGCACTCACAAACCCCTGTGATTTCTAGCTCGTCACCGCTTATCTTGGCGTCCTCGTTGGTGGAATAACCTTCACTGGGTCCATCGTTGCCTTTTTCAAACTCTCAGGCCGCATGTCTTCCAAACCCCTCGCCCTTCCCAAGAAGCACCTCGTTAATAGCGGACTCATGGGTTTGAATGCATTGACAATGGGGGCCTTCCTATCTGCTCCTCCAACCGTCCCATTGGTCGCTGCCGGATTCCTCGGTGCCAACGCATTGCTGTCTTTCATTTCTGGTTACACGACCACCGCTGCTGTCGGAGGCGCAGACATGCGTGAGTGGTCTCCCATCACATCGTTTTTTGTGTGAAATCGATCCCCGATTCATGGCTGACACGACGTGTTTTCCAGCTGTCATCATCACAGTTCTGAACGCCTACTCGGGATTCGCCCTCGTAGCGGAAGGTTTCATGCTCGATAATTCACTGTTGACGACAGTGGGTGCACTTATCGGTGTCAGCGGTTCGATTCTGTCGTACATCATGGTACGTAGCACAAAACTCCAGGAGGAATCGGGCCAAGACTGACTTTGGGCCGCGTGATACAGTGCGTAGCGATGAACCGATCACTGGCCAACGTCCTGTTTGGTGGAATTTCCTCGGAAGCGGCTGCCGACTACAAGATCGAGGGCTCGGTAACTCAGATCACCACCGACGAAACCGCTGATGCGCTCGCCAATGCTGATAGCGTCATCTTGGTAAGTCATGCTCGTTACTGTGCGGCTGGGTTTTCGGGTTAAAGACAACCCACAGGTTGTCGGCTACGGAATGGCCGTCGCAGGGGCTCAACACCCGATTTCAGAGATCGTCGCAATGCTCAGAGCCAAGGGAACGAAAGTGAGGTTCGCGATTCATCCAGTTGCTGGACGAATGCCGGGCCAGTGCAACGTCCTCTTGGCCGAGGCCTCTGTTCCTTACGATAGTGAGTGACTCAAGTCCCGTTGTTGCCTTGGCGTGTTCTAACCCAACGTTGTAGTTGTGTTGGAAATGGACGAAATCAATGACGACTTCAATGATACTGATTTGACGCTCGTCATTGGTGCCAACGACACGGTCAACCCCATTGCTCTCGAAAAGGGTTCTCCAATTGCAGGGATGCCGGTGCTGCACGCTTGGCAGAGCAAACAGACGATTGTGATGAAGAGAGGAATGTCGAGTGGATACGGTAAGATATCCACTCTGTCGAGACGAATGTGTTGATTCATGTGTTTCTTACGAACTTGCTCAAACCTACAGCTGATGTCCCTAACCCACTGTTCTACATGCCGAACACGAGAATGCTGTTCGGGGACGCCAAGGCTACCTGTGATGGTATGTAAACCCCGTTTCCACAGCTTGGGACATTTTGTCCCCCCTTATTTTGACGCTGACTTGGATTGATCCAGCGCTCAAGGCGGCATTGAAGACGAAGTTGTGAATGTGAAGAATCGGACACTCCTGCATCTAACTGGATGGGTTGTAGATACAAACACAAAGGACCCGAATGTGTGTAAAATACTCGCACGCGAGCTATGTCATTCTCGGTCGAGTTTCAGCGGTGTTGGTTGTGGGTCGCGCGACCCAAGAGGGAGATCTGAGGGGGGAGATGAACGCTAAATTGCGCGCTGAACCATGCGCTGGTTAGCTGATGGTGCCTGTCTCGATTTCATACGGCACCATAAACTTGCTCGACGGAGAGTTGCCAAGGAGCTCGGCCGGTCCACTGTGGACTCTAGCTTGCACCGCGGGTGATTGGGGGGAGACTCGAAACGGGTACTGGTGGTCATGTGACGTAATCAACGAGCGCTTGAGCGCCTGTCGGTTCCCACGCCAGATCATCCACCACTCCTCATCCCAGCCTGGGCGTTTTCCAAGGGTGGACTACCCACTGAGGCTGACACATACCCAGGTTTCCCATTCTTGGCCATTTTGTTTAATCCTTGGCACTGGACCACTCTTTATCTTTTCGCTCGATGTCAAATACATTTGCCTCCGTACCACCGCGTCGGCGTGGGTTCCGTTTCACGTTCCTGGCCACAACTTTTTGTTAGGTGCTCCGTTTGCCATGCGGGCCCCGTCGGTTCGGATCTTACAGTGCCTCGTTGCGCCAGTTTCCTACGACTGACCCCTCTCTCCCAGACCCTTGGGTGTTATTGGTTGGGAGTTTTCACGACGAGGTCGGCGCACCGAAAGTTCCTCGACTGGTCGATCGGAGTTCGGTGCAGAGGAGGCGGCATTCCTCGAAATTTGCCCAGGTAGCAGTGTGTTCCGGTGGATTGGCCTGCTGTACGTTTGGGTACTCTGTGCCTTGAGTAACGCTCACCTGCTCCTTGTTTGTTCTACTACTTGGCGGGTTTCCTAGGGCTGGGCAGTTGTGGAGTACTCTTGGCAAAATGACACTGTCTTAAATAGCTCGCCCTACAACCCCTGTCCACCAGGACCCCGGTGTTCTTTCACGACCATCCTACAGCCTACTTCCGATCTGATTTTTACGGATCCTCATTGACAACAACCTCTCCGCTACACTCTGCACACGAACATGCCATTCTGGCGCAGGAAGAAGGTCGGCCGAACCTACACTCGGTCGTCGACTGTCGAGAAGGGCAAGGGCAAGGGGAAGGCCCAGCCTCAAGCTCACCCCACCGCCGCTCTTAACGAGCGTGCTCATCTCCTGGATCATGAAGTTATTGCCAAAAAGCTCAAGGCCGATATCCAAGATGGGTTGACCGACGCCGAGGCAGAAAGCCGTTTAGAAGAGTACGTTCCCCGATCGTGTCTTGTACCCCTCCCGAGACGCAAGCCCTGATGTCATCCTAGATACGGAGAGAATGCTTTAGAGGGCGGAGAGGGGGTCTCTGCCGTTAAGGTCTTGATCCGTCAAATGGGTATGTCATCACCGATCAGTGGCTGGGTGGGTCTACTCACCGTCAAACCGAACAGCCAATGCTCTCACTCTCGTGTTGGTCGCCGCTATGGCCTTGTCTTATGGTGTTCAAGACTGGATCGAAGGTGCTGTTATCACTGCAGTCGTTGTTCTCAACGTCACCGTCGGGTTCTTTCAAGTCCGTCACATAGTCCGATGTTTTCGCA
>Ga0307509_10009024_pt1 | contig 12563 bp, 4 predicted proteins | sample 10_EM_MG_FD_202245 | JGI IMG/M metagenome (GOLD analysis project Ga0307509, IMG submission 202245) | Populus trichocarpa ectomycorrhiza microbial communities from riparian zone in the Pacific Northwest, United States - 10_EM | ecosystem: Host-associated > Plants > Roots > Unclassified | place...
TCCGTGTAGATGATAAATGTAGTTATCTTACCATTACATCTATTAAAAAACAATGAATGATTTGTGTTACTTTAATTATAATTGTATTTCTTCATAGCTAGCCAAAATCTTTTGAATCTTGCTCTTGATGATTGTTTTAAATTATATAATGCCTTCTTTAACTTGCCCATTACGTTTGTATTGTCAAAAGCATTATATCCTAGTGGTGTTTTCATATAGATTTATTCAGATAAATCTCCATGTAAAAAGACATTTTTTACATCATACTATTGTAATGGCCAATGAAACTTTGTAGAAATAGATAATAAAACCCAAATAGTACATAACTTTGCAACTGGTGCAAAAGTCTCCTGATAATCAATACTATAAGTTCTTATAAAGCTACGAGTAACTAACCTTGCTTTAAATATATTGCACCCAACAATGCAATGACCTTTAAAAATTAAGAAAAAGAATATATATATATCTGGCATCTTATTCTTATATAGGAAGGTCTTGTTTAAGGAGTCACCACCTAATATTATGGTCATTAGGACCCTAACTAGTCAACATAAATTCTATGGGTCCGAGACTAGTTACATAAAAAAAAAGATATTGTAATAACCCATGAAATTCATAGATTTATAATACATTGTTTATATATATATATATATATATATATATATATATATATATATCATGTTCTATGGTGCATTGCGTAATACCATCTATCTTTTCAATAATTAAACATCATTAAATGATTCTGCATGTCACACATGCTTTGAAGGTCGTCATCATAAGTTTTTACAATAATGCAAATTGCTTATCCATGACAACTACATAGTTTGTTACAAAATGCAGGTTGTCTATTTATATTATTACATAGTTATCACAAAATACTTAAGAAGAAGTTTCTAAGTGTTATGGCTATGAGACGTCCCTGTAACAAACCAAACTTAATGTAAGTATATAAACAATTTCTTATAATATAATTGGACAATGAACATATACTTATAATCGTGTCAACAATTTAAACAGGTAGATTTTCATTAATAACTTCCTACTAGTTCTATTTTTAACATTTTGCTTCACATCTTTGTGCGACCTTAAGCCGCGTTATTTTCTTTGATCTATATTCAACATCAATTAATAACATGTATTATGGTTTAGGAATCCCTTGTACATTTGACATTCTTCCATGTATGATTATTCTTTCCTAACTTTGGTCAATTTGTCTACAATCCTTAAACCTTAATCCCAATTGTAATTGATACATCATTATTCTTTACTTTAGTGTATCAATGACTACTTTCAAATGCAACTATTAGTATCATTATTAGTTAAGGCTAATATCATAATTCATTCTTGGCTATCTGATGTAGATACCATTAGCCGAAGCTAATCTCATTATTCACACTTGGTTATCCCATGTGGATACCATTAGCTGAAGCTAATCTCATCAATCAATCCCGGTTATCCAATATTAGCCAAAGCTAATCTCATCATTCATTGCAATTCATGCGTAATTTAATCGATTAAAATCAGGTAGTAACATTATACATTAATACTTCATGAATTTAATAAAAATTAGATAATGGTGGAAATCACCTACTTGCTCCTCTCGTGGTGTGTCCTCGTCCGGTTGAAGATCCGATTCTAGTTACATCTCTTGACACACGAAATGACCATTACTCAGTATTTGTTTTTATCTAAGTACCGCCAAAGATCATTTCCAAACATATATTAGTACACACATACATTCATACAAACATCTCTCGTGTTCGAGCATTTTTATAGTGATAATACCATAATAAGACATTCATTCACAACTTTAATAAGGGTCATCTATGGAAATTACATCATTATGATACTGAAAGTCATCAAAGAAAACTAATTATTTTGACACTGAAAATCATCAGCAAAAACTGGTTTGCTTTGACACTGAAAATCATTAGAGAAAACTGAGTCATTCTAATGCTGAAAATTATCAACAAAAACAAAGTCATTTGGACATTGAAAATCATCAACGAAAACTAAGTAAGTTATTCTAAGACTGAAAATCATCAACGAAAACTAAGTAAGTTATTCTAAGACTGAAAATCATCAACGAAAACTAAGTCACTTTGACATTTCTTTTCCCTAAGTTCATGCATATAGTCAATACCAAGTTTTCTTCTTATAGATTATATCTCAACCTGGTTATAGACATAAACCACAACCAAATTCACCTTCAAAAGTCTATGAAATAAAGGTAATATGTCATGTCTCCATCTCATTATAATCTCACCCATTCATCAAACATTATTAAGGATAACCTATTAATCACCATTATCTTTATGAAGGTTTTTCTTTATTATTTTCTTCAAAGATGGTCGAAGCCTATGTCACTTCCATAACAAGCATACTTTGAGTTCTTCATATGATATCATCAATTCTCATTCATTATAGCATGGCATAACGTGTTCTAGGTATTCCAACTTACAAAGTATTATCAGGCATGTTTAAGAATCATATTCCTTTCCATAATCTCATCATGTTCATCTCAATGTTGTCAAGTAGTATACAATTAAGTTCAATCATGCACATTTCCAAGGGTTCTCCTATCCAAACTTCCATGGGGCCAAAACATGGGGTATTAACATCAAGTGTTTATTTCATCATTCTCAATTATACCATTACAAATCATATAACACAAGCTAATAAGTAATTTCACATTACACATGAGTTCAATTTCTACCATTTATTTTGTTTATATAAGGATATTCATCATACAAAAGTTTCCATTGCTCTTTATATTGGTCGAACATAACATTTTCTTCTCTTTTAGTTTACTCATGTAAATTATCATTTCCATTATAAACATGTATATGTTATCATACATCAGTCTTCTAAGTTCATAATCAAACAAGTTCTTCAATTCATGATTTAAAATAAGGCATTAGCATATATAAAAAAATTGTTTCAACTCAAGCATTTTCTTAAGTGCTTATCAAGGTCACAATTGACACATTTCATCATCTCATTCCATCCTTTTTTTCATCCCTTCAACAGGTTGGCTTTAGTTAGGGTTTGTTCTTTAATATGCATCAATTTCTTTTGTTTGGAATCTGAAATTATACCCTTCCCATCCCAATTTCCCAATCTCTCTATTTAATTTTCAAAAATCAAGGGTGCAAGAACCCTAGGTCATTTCATTTGGGGTTTCCTTCTCATTTTGCTTTAAAATATCAAAATAACAAATATGAGTATAAGGTTACTCTTACCACATGATTTTAGTTAGGATTTGGGGGAGGTTTTGGTGGTTTTCTTCTCCTCCTTTTTGTTTTTTGTCCCTTTCCTCTTTATTGTTCCAACCGGCCCTCTATTCTTTTCTTCTCTTTATGTTTTTTGTATTTTCTTTTCACTTTTCAACTCTCCTCTCACTCAAGCATTTAATGAGGGTGACATGGAAAGAGTGGTATGGATGGAAATTTTACAAGCAAGGGGCTGCAACTAAGGTTGTGCTGTCAGTTTTGGGGGAGAGGAAAAGTCACCTATTTTCCCTCTCAATGCATTATACCCCTTTTTAAATGAGGTAGGTTGTGTTTGGATGCTAGATACTCTTATCCTGTGACCGGTTTCCTCATGTTTCCTCTTGATTTTGGCTGGTTTAATTCTTTTTTTTACGGGGTTTTACAAATACTATCACTCCTAAAGCGTTTATCTAAAATAAGTTACATTACTGGTTTTGTATTAAATTGCTAAGGGTCTGTTGTGTTATGCTATTAAAGGTCTGCCTATAATATTCATGACTCTAGCGTTAGTAAATATTGTGGTTGATATTCTTGACTATGGAATTATCAAATACCAAAATCAATATTTTTTACTTTGGCGCCAGTAAATACGAGGGTTGACATTCTTCATGAATCCATTTACCTTAAACAATCATGGGTTGAGTTCTACAATGGTTATTGGACTTGCAAGAATGGTAAAAATAGGCTTTGGATCGTTTTACTCAAAACACTTTGTCATTTTTTATTTTCAAAATTAAAAAGCAATGGATTTGGATTATTATTTTTTTATATGTAGGCCCAATGAGATATTTTTTTGGACCAAGCTTTTAATGAGCTTGATAAACTTGTTATCAAGCTCAAAAATACATGTAAAACTAACACATTTTTTTAATGCCAAAATACAAATTTCAAAAACATATTTTTTACGATGCTAAAACATGCAAAATATTTTGTTTTATTTTGTTGTTTTTATGCTAAACATAACAAACACTAAATTATGCAAAAGATTTTTTTTTTCTTAGCTTGGTCATAATGCAAATTTTTCTAAGAAAACAAATGGTTAAATTGTTTTTGGTATTTTCCTTTTTCAGTTGTTTATTTTAACAAACGCTAAAAAATAAAATCATGTAACACTTACAATTATCACATGTAATCAAAACACATTATATCATCCAAAATTTATTGTTGGACGGTGAAGAAGAGCCGTTGGAGTCACCAAAGTTTCAAAAACAATGGTGGCGCTTGGAATCACGCACTGGTACTGGTAAAACGAACACAATAGGTAGATCAGGTTATGCTCCTTCTCTTCTTTCTTCCTGTACTGGCGATGTGAACATTGCCACCTACAAAACAAAGAAATCAAAATATAAGGCAATATTTTTTTATTTATTTTTATTTTTTATATCTTTCTCTCTTTGTGTGTGTGTCTCTACTATAATTTCTTCTTCTATCTTCTGATTGTTATTGTTAGGTTGTTATGGATCTATTGTGAAGACTGCCTTGCATTGTGGTTGAGGAGAAAGTGTCGGTCGGTGATGGTTTTGAGGTTGTGAGATTTTGTTGTTGGTTTTTGGATGAGGAGGTTGTCACAGATGGTTGGCTTGCATGGGCTAGTGTCTGACAAAGAGGGAAAAAGATGAGGTTGTCACTGCTAAAAGATCATTTGATGGTGGTTGTTGTCAAGTCTTGACTGGGATGAGGTTAACGATATCAATACTACTTCTTGCTGAAATTGTCATAGGTATGAAGAGATGTTGTTAGGTTGGTTTAGAAGACTTCTGGTTGCTATTGTGGTTAAGAAGAAATGAAGTTGATTATGGTTGGAATGGCAGGAGATTTGCAGCTAAGTGTTGTTGATTTGATGAGCTATTTTGTTGGGAAATAGAAGGCAAAAGAAGTTAGCTCTTATTTTATGTGTGTATGGCTAGGAGAGATAAGGCTGGTGTGTTTTATTCTCTTGGTTTTATGTATGTATTCAGTGATAGTGAGGGACAAGAGAGATGAATGAATGACTTTTTTTTTCTTTCTTGTGTTTAGATCTGCTCTCTATGGAGATTTTTTGTCTGCTCATCTCCCATTTTATCTCCTAAAATGTGTATTTATAAAATTATAACACAGGAGTATCACAGTCCTAAGCAAGCACAAATAATTATTTTTTTTCAAATTTAAATTTGATTCAAAATTGAAAATGAATTTTATTTGATAGTTTGTTTAAACTAAAACATATTATAATCCTTAATATTTTCAAAAGTTTACAAATCACACCCTTAAACAAATGTTGGTACTTGATCTTTTAATTTCTAGATTTTAACCCCCTAAAAAATTAATTAAAGCAAATAGTGTCAAATTTAGGTTATGACAATATCGATCAATAGTGCCATGTAGCTTATGCTTTACTATGAATACCCATTTATATCCAAAATGTTTCTTTCTTTTTGGTAAGGGCTTAACATCCCATGTTTGATTTTTTTTTTCCAGTGCTTAAATCTCCTTAGTCATTGATTCTACCTATTGGGGATCATTCAGTGCTTCTTATACCATTGTAGGAATGGAGATAACTAGCATTTGATTCACAAGACCTTGAATAACATAAGATAAGTGTTTGGTGGAGACATAATGAGTAATGAGATACTTTATATTCTTTAAGCTTTCAGGTGAATATCTTGTTGGTGTTTTTCTCTCGATTACTTTGAGGTGATAATTGATACCTGTTAGTATCACTAGAAACAATTTACACATGGTTAATAATTGAATTGTTAGTATAATCTTATGAATACAACAAAACTACAATCATGTAACTTATGTTAATATTTTTCTCATATAAAATGTGATATATAAATAACAATTGAGACTTGAAACTTGTGTTATTTTCTCTAACACTCTTCCTCAAATAAAATTTATTTGGACTTGAAAATTGCAATGAGAGTGTTGAGATTCAAACTTGTGATAATTTGATCATTAAAGGTCTGATACTGACATGACCAAAAGATTGATGTCTTCTCCTAAGTGTATGAGTGTCGAAGTAATAAATAACTGGGCAAGACCGGGGTCGAACCATAGGGAGGTTAACTGTATAAACTACAAATAATGAAATAGATAATAACAGAAAAGGAGTTGAAGAGAGCTTTGAGATGTGATATTGATATAAGGATTAAACAAGGATAAAATAATTGTCAAGGTTAAAGGATCCACTAATGGTATTTCAAACAAGTATAATATAAACTCTTTTTATTACTCAACTGGAAACCACACAGAAAGAAGGTACCAATCGGATTGTTAACATGATTACATTAGTTATCTTATTCGAATAATGCTAATACTTGTAAATATTATCAGGTATTCATGATGCTTACTTATGTTAACAACAAATCAAGTTCCTTTCATAACACAGGTGTCGCTTATACCACACGGTTGGGCTATAAAAGTGCCAAGTATTTGTTATACCAAGGGTTATACAACATAAATCTAGATTAACCATTTAACAAGCAAAGTATTAAAAGTGAACAAGATAACAAATACAAAACATGTTAGTATCAAACATTAAAGTCCATATTGAGTTTATAATATACTTATTCTTACACCATTAGTGTAACCTTTTCACCTTGACATAATAAACTTAACTAAACATAATAAAAGAGAGAAACATAAATAAACAAGATAAGAACATAAATAAGATATAAATTAACTAAGTAAAGGAAATGAAATGAAAAGCATAAACAAGAGATTAATATAAGCAAAACTTAAGCATTACAAAAATATAAAGAAAGAGAGCAAGAACATGATCTGAAAACCAAGATCCCTAAATGCATTGCAATTTAGAACTATTGATTTGATGACTGATTGTTGAGTGGGTGGCCACATCTTGACTTGGTGACAATCTTTATCTTCTTGTCTGAACAAAACATCATTGCTAACATCAGAATTTCAACAAATTATCCGCATAAAAGTTCTAGGAAATTGTCTCAGCTTTCTAAAAAAAATAGAATTAGTGCATTTGGACTTCTAGAACTCGAGATATAGGCTGAACATTGAACAATGTCTGGGCTGCATGACAGATTCTAACTTCTCCGTTGTTGCTAAGATTTGAACTTCCAAACAGCAGAATTGAATCTTGAACTCCTCATGAATATTTTAGGCCTATGTCTTAGCTTTCTAGCCATATAAACCAAATTGAAATCCAAAATCTATAGCTCTAGATATGACCCAATAACTAAACAGTGTTACAGTTTGGACTGAACCAGCATCTCTTTTCTAAGCTTAACCCTCTCTTTGTCTTCTTAATTTCAGTAGTTAAACTCATCAATCAATCCTTTCATTTATGTGATAAGCCTGCATTTAAGATGAACATTTACCAAAAATTAAAGGTATCTTATATTATTAGACATGTTATTATAAAACATGATTTAGTTAAGGAGTTATTGATACTTTAAGTGCAAAATGATGATATAAAACCTTGATAAAAATGCACTTTTAAGTACTGATCAGATACCATGTCAAAAAAATCATCTCAGCCCAATAACTTAAGCTATTATGTGAGACCCCAAGATATGATTTATAATATTCTCTAATAGAGTAAACCTTATGGATCCAAACCAGTCTATCAATAAATCTATACTAAACTGCACATTAGAAAGAAAGTATAAGGAATAATTTTCTTACACCAATTCCCCATTCTAAAAGTGCCTTCTCTACAGTAAGCTCTAATTCTATATAGAGCTAGACCATTTTCCTGCATCAGCCACTTTAAAAGCCTTGTTTTCTACAAGAGAGAAAAGATAAGGGAAGTGAAGATTTAATGCCAATTAGTTATGCCAATGGTTAGTCCATAAATGAGTCACAATGTCATTCAAATGACAATTCTAACACCTTCTTCAATGGCAACAAATCATTGGTTTAGGTTTACATATATAGCATAAATAGCCCTCTAATAAGGTTCACCTATAATTGGAGTAAATAAAACTCCATAACATTTCTTTAGTCGAGCTAAAAAGTTCCATTCAACTTAACACTCTTTTGTTTATCGAAATCACCGCTCTATAGGAACAGTCGCTTTAGAGAAATAAATTTAGTTGCCACCCCATTAGGCACCTTGAAAAGGGATAAAAAGTATGTTGCGGACTTTATGGTCATGCAACCCACAATCAAGATTGAGATCTGATTCTATAAATTTAGTTGCCACCCCATTAGGCACATTGAAAAGGGATAAAAAGTATGATGTGAACTTTATGGTCATGCAACCCACAATCAAGATTGAGATACAGTGCTTGTCACCATTATGTCTTTCTAAACTAGCCAGCGTGATTGGAAAACCAGTGCATTCAGATTCTCCAACAACCTCCATGACTCGGCTTTCCTATGCCCGCGTGTTGATTGATATTGATTTGCTTGTTGAGTTACCATCATCGATTGATATCACCCTCCCCAATGGTGTTACCAAATCACAGGCAGTGATATATGAATCACTGCCTAGGTTCTGCAAGCAGTGCAAAACATTGGGTCACTCCACTTCTGCATGCAATAAAGCTTTCAGTCACAAGCGCAAAAAGAGTCCTCCACCACCTCCTACTCCCTCTGGATGCACTAATACCTCAGCTGACACTGAAGCAGTTGAAAAACAGCCAACCAGGGAGGAAGTTCAAGGTGAACCAGCAATGGACCCAATGGCTGCTGAGGCAGCTGTGGTTGTTGACAAGAGTACAGGTTGTTCTGTATGTAAGTGGGAAAAGTTGGCTTTACAAACAGGATCCCCTGATGCTCCTTCTAGCTCTCTTCAAGTCGTTCAGGTATCTAAAGATTGCATTGCAGCTGCCGTAGCATCGCCTCCAAGGAGGCAATACTTGACAAGAAGCAAGGCTGCTGCCATCTCTACCTTTGGTCGACCAGGGAAGCCATTAGGAATGCGTGGCCAACCTTTCAAACACTCCTCGGCTGACTCCAGGATTCAGGGCAGCACAACTTCTAACCCCTCCTCTTCCCTTTGAAATATTATGCTTTTGTGGAATATTGGCCAAGGAATATATCCTTGTGTCTATCTTGGGTTTTTTCTTGTATGGTATTTTGTTCCTATATGTTGCAGTTTATGCTGTGTTGTATTGCTTTGCTGGTCTGGGTTGTTGGAGCCCTGGTTTGGTTCCTTCCTCCCTCTGTTGGTTCTGTTTGCTGGCCTTACATTTTTTGCTGGCTTGTTGCCTCTGGTTTCTGGCTGCTGGGCCCTGTTCTATGGGCTTTGTGGGAGTTTTCCCTACTGGGAAGCCTGTTTTGGATTCGGGCTGCTTGGTTGTGGTAGCTTGGATGCTGTTCTGGTGTTGCCTTTATAGGCCTGTTTTCCTGTTGATGCAGTCATAGTTCTACCTGTTACTGTGATGGCCTGTCTTCTTGTTGGTGCAGTCATTGCTGGTTTGGGTTGCAGGCTGTTGCTGCCCATTCTGCTGGATTTTTCTTGCCTGCTGCGTTGATGGCTGTGGCCTACTGGTAGGCTTGTTTCTTTCTCTATGTTTGTTGTAGGAGTCTATTCCCCCAGCTCTTGTTGCTTTGTTTTGGGAAGCCTGTTCTCTCCTGGGAGCCCTTCTTGGGTCTGTGGCTGTGTTAGCTTTGTGTTCTAGCGTTGGTCTGCTGCTTGCGGTTCTTGCTGCCCTGGTAAGATAATTTGCTTGCTAGGCTTATTGTTGCTGGCTTCTAGCTCTCCTGGGTTGGTTGCTAGCTGGCTGCCTTCTACAGTTGTTGTCTTCGGCTGCAGGTTGCTGCTGGGTTGCTGGTCTGCTTGCTTCTGGGTCCTGCTAGTTGTTGTTGCAGGTCATGAAGAATGGCCGGTGGCTTGGTTGCCTTCTTGCAGGGGCTTGATGCTGCTGTGAACCTGGGTGAGGCTCTCTCCTCACATGCTTAGGCTGCTGGTTCGCTACTGCTACTATGCTGCCGCTAGTGCAGGGCTGGTCTGCTGGTGTTAAGGATGGCCGCCCTTTGGTGCTGTCGCTTGGAAATCAGTTGGTCTAGGCCGTCTAGGCGCTGGTTTGCTGTTTAGTGGCTTCTGGTTCGGCTTAGTGGGAGCATGGTCCCCTAGGCTTTTTGTTTTTTCTGTTCCCTACATGAGGGATGTTCATGCTCTTTGTTTATGAGATCTTGTTCCCTTTAGCTCGTTCAAGGGAGCCTGTTCCCGTTGATCTTACTATGGTTTGTTCAAGGGAGCCTGTTCCCTTTGCCTGGATTTGTTCAAGGGATGTTCATGCTCTTTGTATGTCCTTTGTATTGCTGGTTTCCAGCTTGTACTGCAAGCTTGCCTTGCTCTTTTTGATTTATACAATACTTGCATTTGATAATAAAAAAAAAGATTGAGATCTGATTCTAAAAACCTAAAAGAGGTTCAATAAGAGTGTGACATAATAGAAAACTATCTCAAGGCACCAAAACTATTGGAATGAAGTTGAATGATGTCACGAAGCCAATTAATCTTCAATAAGTCAAATTCAGTTCGTTCAAAAACTAAAGAATGCAAGAATCTCTCACACTGAAAAGTTCAGAATTATTATTGATCAAAAGGTTTTTGGAACTTAGGCTTATAAGAGTTGAAGTATTTAAAAAAATTCATCATAATGGATCTACCCTTGTGAGTTGAATTGTTTCGCTTACAAAACTAACTCAAAACCTATACTAGTAAGCTTAAACCCTAATCTAAACAAGCCTTAAATCCTAGCTGAAAATAAATTATTAATTAGGCTCAAACAAGTATTAGGCTATAATTGAAATAATAAAAATAAAAATCATAAGTTAATTCCCTATACTATTGTGAGAAGAGAAAAAGAAAAGAAAACAATACAATTCTAAAATAAGGTTTATTTATAGCCTATAATATTGCCCAATAATCCTAGAAACCAATATATCACTAAATACCACAAGTCATTCTTTCCTTGTATAGCTAGGACGAACAAAACATCTTTATAAGAAAAAAATTCTGGACCATTAATGAATCGTTGCCACACTTGAAAATTATGTTACAACCCATTAAAGATCCTTGTAAAACTAAGAAATTTCCAAAACAAGCTTGCACATCTTTATAGGAAAATGATCATTGCCAAATAGAAAGTCCACAAGTCAAAAGTAAGTAAATAATAAAATTTATACAACCTATTTTAACTTATATGGCAAAGCCTTCCTGAAATTTGATTCACTTGAAATTTTACCCCAGCATAGCAAAATACCTCTAGAATTTTCTGGTAAAGTTTTAGCTCAATTCAATGGTTTGATTCGAAGTTTAGCTTAATAGCGTAAAATTTTACGATAGGAAATCTTATGCCAAAATTTGAATCTAGCTTTACTTAGATCATATCAAAGTATATATAAGTATATAGGGAGGCTATAAAGCATTAACTTAATTAAGAACAAATTTCTATCTAAAGAGAGCAGCTTCCTTTTTCAAGAAAAAAAGATGATTCCAAACCTTCTCTATCACCAGTCTCCAAGTAGACCTTTATTTACATCTCAGTAAATCAGCTATACCAAGACAGAAATCATTGTCCATATTAATTCCGATAAGAGATTTTTTGGTGGAAATTAACCTTCAAACCCAAATAGCAACACCATTGAAGATGTCGTTAGCTGCCACTCTATTAAGCAGGACTGAAAGACCTTTCATAGCCAGCTTAAAGAGATGGAGATAATGGATTGCCTTTTTAAATTCCTCTAGATACATTACATTGTTGTAGGCAACCCAAAAACCTAAACATACAAACCAGTACGGAGTGCTAACACATTGTGAAATCCATCTATGTCATTTAAACCTAAAACACTTAAAATTCATAACTTAGAGCTGGTTGTCCAACGAAACTAAATCAAATACTTTATGAAGACTCAATTTTAAAGATTAGTCCTTAGATTCGCTACTTCTTCATGTTATAAAAAACTTCATTTATTATTTGAGGATTATTAACAATTTCACTTCATATAATAAAATTCATTTATTATAAAAAGGATTGTTAAGACTGACTCTAACAGTACGTCCAATATAAGGGGTTGAAACTTTTAATTTCCTTAAGGTCGCTGGGGTTATAAAGATTTATGTCTTGAAGAAGGATTCAACTATAGGATAGATTTTTGTTTAGTATTTATTTAGTGTCTTGTATCTTCATGGGCTATGCTTTTGCATTGTTTTTGTTGTTCGTGTCATTTTGGTTTGTTGTTTCTGCCATTTCCTGGCTTAATTTTTTGCTTATAAAAAAATATAATAAAAGTTGGCTGATTTGGACTAATAATTTCATGTATCGCCCTTCTCAACCTAGTAGACAACACCTTAGTTATGATCTTATAAAACCATTAACAAGA
>Ga0307509_10009025_pt1 | contig 12562 bp, 19 predicted proteins | sample 10_EM_MG_FD_202245 | JGI IMG/M metagenome (GOLD analysis project Ga0307509, IMG submission 202245) | Populus trichocarpa ectomycorrhiza microbial communities from riparian zone in the Pacific Northwest, United States - 10_EM | ecosystem: Host-associated > Plants > Roots > Unclassified | place...
GTACCAGCTCATGTCTACCGGTAGTATACTAAGTATACTGGCCTATCCTCAATATGGTTACCACTTGGTATGCCATTCGGGCTTGAGTTTAGTCCACTGTAGCTACCTATTCGTAGGGTCGTTACAACTCAATATGGGAAGTGCTACCTTAAGTTTCGAGCTTCAACCCGGCCAGATATTCGTGTAGAACAATTCAACCTATTTAAAACATTGCCTTAAACGCCCGCGGCTAGTGTAGTTCTTCCCCGGCTGAGTTGCAGCTTGACACTAAATATGAGCACTGGTACTGTAAGCGTATGGCTTCAACTAGGCCGTATATTCATGCAGCACAATTCAACTTATTTAAAACATTCCCTTAAATGCCGGCGGATCGTGTAGTACTCCCGCGGCCAAGTGGAAGCAGGACACTCAATATGCGAACTGCAATCTTAAGTGCCCAGTTTCAACTCAGCTGAATAAATACGGTACACAATTGGATAGAATAATTTAATATATTTCATTAAACATCCTCACATCAATCCTGTGATTCACTATCGATTGCTTCTCACCGCTAGGAATTCCCTGAGCCTGTCCAATCACTGCCTCTATACTGACTATTCACATATCTCGACCATTGATCCGGTTGTGGACTTGAATATGTCCCCTCGGAATGTGAAATCTGCTACCCTTGATTGGATCGAGCATGCGAACTAGTGCCAGATGATGGACAGCTGCGGCCTCACTTAGAATATTTCTTATCTTGAAAAATGCTAGCAACTGAGCCACCATGCGTCCTTGCAAATCTCCATAGTTCGCTTCCTAAGCATTCTGGAATCACACCCAATTGTTTCTAGAGCCACCGTTGCAGAATGCCTTTGTTCCAGTACAGCGGGCCCGGTGGATCTGGAAACTGTCACTTTCCTGAAAGTGAGGCACTGGGGTTTCAAGCTGAGCAAATCCTTCTACAGGAAGTAACCCTACTTTGGCGGGGTCCATAGGCAACCGCTGGTCATTTGCCGCAGTCTGCCTGATAAGACGCAGTATCTCCTCCATCATGTTGGAATAATGGATATTGAGTGCTGTGCATAATTTGGTTAGCATGCTGGTGTTCTTTATATGACCTTTAAGAACCTGGGGAGGTGTGCTGCGACTTGCAACAGTCGGCATTTCCATCCCACCATCTTCTGCCACGATCACACCTTCAACTTTCAAAAGTGCTTCTATAGTCTGCAACCTTATTCCTACGGCGTGCTGGCGGCCATAGTGCGACAAGATATGTCAGGTGGCTTCGTTCTTGTTGGATCTGAGGTAGCCATCTTTAATCTCATCCTTATATGCTAGGTTACCGATCTTGGTTGAATACATTGATATGGATCCAAAATGCTGTACGTGGGAGGCAAACTGAATCAGGTAGCGCATCTTGATAAAGTTGAAGTGGTTCTCACGCCGTATCAAATCTGCCCGCCGTTCAGACCTTTCAACCCTCTCTTGGTCAGCCAGCAGACGGCAATTAGCGACAGTTCTATGGTGCACTTCTTTAGCATGCTGATTTGCCATTAGTTCTCTTAGGTCATGATCCTGGCGATTTGCTTGAGTGCCCGTAGCCATCAAGGTGCGGAACTCAAGAAAAATGTCCTTTGTCCGGTGGAATGTCTGCAGGTAGCTTTCCGTGTAGGAAAGTGTGTCTGGTGTATGCCTGTGATATTGAGCCATGAGAGTGAATTCCACCAGTCGGGTAACACACTTCAAAGCGCTCTTGAAATCCTGATACTGAGAACTGTCCGGATTTCGCAATGCGGACGCCATTATGGCCAAAATACAACGGCCGTGATTGCGCATCTCCTTTCCTTACCATTGTGTGATTTCGCGATAGGCCTTTTTCGGTACGCTGAATCCGGGGTAAGGAGCAATTTCTTTCCAAGCATTTTTGAACACCTGCTGCTGTTTACGGTTTTTCAGGAATCCTTCTACCCATACCATCATATGTTTGAATAAGCCAAGGTAGATCTTGTACAAGAGGTCCGGTTTGTGTAGGTCTGCGGGCTTACTTGGTCGAGTCCGGTGAATACATTGTTTCATATTTTCACAGCCAACCGCTGAAAGTATTCTGCAATGCCGGTCGCTTCTGCAGGCTCATGCCTTAAGGCTTTCTCTCCATATAGCATGTAGTCGCGAGTCTCATACATCCGCCGCGGATCCCCACCGAGCTTCTGGCACGGAACCTCACACTTTGAGCATGACTTGCTGCCTATTCCTTGCAAGGCTGCATGCTCAGCATGATCCGCGATCCAGGCCGATGAAGTGGGAAAACAAAGGCGTGTTTTGCCGTCTGCACAATCCATTACCATTCCTTCTCCGGCAACCAGGTATAATGGTGCCAGGACAAGCTCGAAGACAGCCTACAGGATATCCGTATTGGTCTGCCGCTGGGCTTTATTGGCATGGGCTGATTCGCTAGTGAACTTTGGCGGTACTGAAAGCAATGCCAGAAACAGGATTGGCATCTTGGCCGCGCTGCTTCTTGTCCTCGAAAGGATATTGCTGATCGTCATGTATACTGGCCAGGCTTTCTTATGTCCGGAGAAATTGGTAAGCTGCATCTGGTTAGATAATCCGATAATGGGCACCACTTTGGACCTGGCGGGTAAAGCATTCTACCAAGGAACAGAATGGGCTGTTAACACTGACAATACTACTCCAAGAACTTGTGATGACCTATCTCCTACCTGCATATTCCACCACCAGTCCACCGTATGCATCTCTGAATATAATTGCTCCCCACTTGAATCATATTCTCGAATAAGTGTGTAAGCCATACCTGAGCTATACGCAACCTGAGCGATCATGTAGCGGACACAGTCAATAATATTTAGATACTAGAAACTTGTTGCTTGTCGACCATCATCAATACTTGCTTCCGCCCACACCAAGTATTCACGACATGGGTCCAGTATCTCGAGGTGTTGTCGCAAGGTATAGGCGCACCAGAATGATCTGCTATTGGTACGGCGTAAACCTTCCGCAAAGTATGTGTCGATCTGCGACTTGGCTACCTCGCTCCGAAGAAGCCAGCTCGCTAAATTAAAGTTGTTTTCAGATGAGAAAGGGTTCCAAGGGTCATCAGCCAAGGCCTTGTTGAACTCGGTATTGCTAGCAGCTTCTCTGAGTGGTTTGCCAGCACAGGGAAGAGTTTCTTGACCCGAAGGGCGCATGCGGACCGGTGGGTGGGAAACTTCTTTTGTTTCTGAATCATTCTGCATATCATCTATCTCACCACTTGCTGTATGGAAATCTGAGATCTCGAGCCTGCAATCAGATTCGTTTTCTGAGTTGGTCACGTTTTCAAGTTCCTAACGAACAAAAGTAGGTCACATGGAAGCCGTGTCCGCAATCGCTCTGAGGGAAAGAACAATATCAAGATGTATTGCCTGTAGGTGTTTTTGTATGGAGCAGCTTGTTGATAACGTCGCCTGCAATAAGGGCACATTGTTGTCTGTGAGGTCCTCGTGTGTGGTGTTTCTCTTTCTAGTAGTCTGGGGGATGCGTAGGTGGATGGGCTCAGTAGCGGCAGCGGACTCAGTCTTTCACAGTGAAGGGTAGGTTTCATTCAAGAGGTAAATCGAGAAGATTTCAACATTGTTTAGGCGGATGACGAATGGGTCCAGACATTCAAGCTGCCAACTGTTATTCACAACTTAACTTGTGAAACCTGTTCTTTGATGAGAGTATGGGAGGGCCTTGGCTCATGAGTTGCGGCTCCCATGCGGCTCCGTTCCGGCTTAAAACCTTATCTGAAACCTATCGTTATTGTGGGTGGGTCACGTGACTTTTCAAGATATTCAAGTTTGTACAGGATACATTCCTGCCAACCCCACGAAAACCATCCTCCCGCTGCCTATATAAGCTCTCTCTTCTCCCCTCTTCCATCTTCTCCCCATAATCCTTTCTCCAATCACAATCACATCCTCAATCTGCCAGCCCATCCTAACAGGACTCACAAAGCTCAGCACAACCTCTTACTCGTCCGCAGTATCACTAGTGTATCCTTAGCTCATTTCAGATTACCTATCTGCGTTTCCCTAGCCAATAACCTTTTCACAGCCACTACTATCTGCAGAACTCGCTTTACCATCTGCCAGGCCCGCTCTATTTCCATTTTCGGATCATCCACAATCCTTCATCCTCAAAAGTACCAGCATCTACTAGTGGCCATCCTCCATCCACTGAGGGACCATTTAACCCCCCCCCCAAAAACAGCCTCTTTCTGATCCCTCAGCCACCCCCTACCTCGAACACTATGACAATGGGAGCCTCAAAAGTTGGTTTCACTTTCGAAAGATTGGCGTCCTTTAAAAATGACGGTGATGTTACCTGGTGTAAGAACGTTTGCGGCTTCCCCCACTCACGAACCTATAGTCCGGAGTATAAAGCCTGGCGAAATGCTATGAAACGTAAGATGGAGCAAGATAGGATCCCGGGGTCGAAGCATAGTACTGCCACATAATGGGCCGCCATCCAGGCACATGCTCTAACCCTCTGACCTGTGAGCCAGAGGTCGGGACTCTGGTAGGCTAATAACCGCCATGGCGAATGTTTTACTGAATGCCTGGACCTTTTGCTAAACGACATAGCAAAAAAACATCAGGGTATCTTAAGAGACATGTTGAGAGTACCTGTTACCGCTGTTCCAGTAGCAGACCCCACCCCCACCAGAAATGATCGTAAGTTATTCCCAAGAGTGCGGAATAATGATGTACCATATATGCTAATAAAGCTCGTGCAGGTCTCGCCCGTCGGTCCGCAGTCTGTCCGTCTCTGGATAGATGTGCCATCAGTAGTCGGCCCAAGCAGCCCACTTCCTGTCGGGATGGACAAGATCCACTGGCAAAGTCGTGGACATGTTTACTGGATGGAGCTAACTGAGCCCACCTTTCCGAACCTGCTAGTGGGCATAGATAAAACCATGGCACCGGGAGTCGGATTTCATATGCTTATTGGTGCGAGGAGACAGGGTACACGTCTGCTGCAGGACGATCCAGTGGTGCCACTGCCGCTGGCTGAAATGATCCGAATCACAAATAGCTGACTTGTCCCCATATGGTGGTCTTTGAATCTGCCAAGCGAACCAATGGATCTGCTCTTCTGTTGGTATCGAAGCAATGATACAGAGGATAGCACTCCTCCTACCGGTAAGATCAGGTTTGCTCTGCGTGATAACTGGGCCCCCCTACAGACACCTCGAATGAGTGTCCACCGGTAGTCATGATAGACAGAGCTCAGATGGCCACCAGCCAGAGTCATCGGGTGTGGCCCCAAAGTGAACCACCTTATCAAGGACCATCTGGAGCCGTCATACCACAAAAAAGACTGGGCGAACACCCTGCATAAATTCGGCAGATGTTGGCGAATCAGAGCCAGACTCTTCTGGTACGCAAGCTTCTGTCCCTCGTGCTAACTTGGGCACTCGTGTATTGAGGTCTAGTAGAAAAGGAGAACCAGAGACTGACCTAAAGAAAGCATCCTAGACCCCAGCCAATAACAGTGGTAAACGCAACCTCGCGGTCATTGAAGAGGCGGATAAGCAATACGGTTCAGAGGGAGGTCCGGAACCGCAGAGGAAGGTGGCCCGCCAGGTGGGGGCACTGGATGCCGGCATTCAGGTTGAGCCGGACACACGCGATGGAGAGCATAATCTGAGTTGGCAACTTGCTGACAGGCTCATTCCAACAAAGTGTCCCTCTCTGTTTGCTCCCAATCCGGGTCACCATCATGTGTCTGCAGCCTCTGGGCAGGCAGAGGCGGGAAGGTCAGCAGTGCAGCTTTTGATGCTTGCCTCAGGGACCGAGCAGCGTGTCAACACATTGGCGACACAATTCGATCCGCCAGGCAGAAGCCATTCCCCCTCTGATCCGCGTACTCGCAAGGTGTATGTGCATATTCCGGCGGCTGGGGAAGACCGACGAGAATTAAGCAGGCCCGCTGTCTCCCCAACCTACTCGAGTGCTTACTCTATACCTTGTAAGTTCCAGTTACGACTACCAGGTTTTTCATCAATTCTGTTGGCAAGGTCTGCCACAGTTCCGGCAGAAACGGGTGTTGGAAGTCCACTCACATCTGTTTCTGTCCTGGGTCACTTGCTCAGCGAACAAAGCTCTCCTGCCCCGACCAATGTGGCTAATGTCTGGCTAGCTGAGGGTGAAGATCCATTTCAAGCAATTTACAATACTAGGCCACGATGGACCCTTCAACTTTTCCCTTTGGTGTTTTCACATTTGTTTCTAGAGTTCATGTTATTCTCGCTGTTTCCTGACTATTTCTGTTTTAGATTAGCCCACTACATCCGGGCTGCTTGCCCAGAGCAGTATACTTAATTTAGACATATGACTGTCCGCAGACATCAGCAAAAATATCACCCTGCATTCTGTCCATTCTGTGCGTCTGACGCACCTGACACTGGGACGCTAATCGCAACTCAGGACGCAACCACCCTACCACACAACATTCAGGATGTACCGGGTGCAGCACCTAATACTCAGGACGCACCGGATGCAGCACCCAATACTCAGGACGATACCTGACGCCAGAGCACATCTTCCTGAGATAAGCGAAGGGTCCCCCCTTTACCTGTTTCTAACCTTGGTCACCCGGGTCACAATAGATTTCAAGTTCATTTGGTGAAACTATTAAATTTACTACAAGTAGGCTTCTATCGTTCTAATAAACATGCAAATTCAAGTTCACACCCAAGCGTGCGCCAGACTCCCCTTCCCTCCTTCCCCCCCATCCCAGGACCCTATAGCTCGATGGGCAATTGGCGCCTCAGGACGTACCTTATACCGGCGCGTAGCTCGCGTCGGGCCCAACCCTCCTGTGCCATCAGATCCAGGATCGGAGCAGTGGTTGTGGAGGGACTTGCCCTCAGGTTTTGGGATCGCCAGGGTACCTGCATTGTAAAGACAACTCTCACAAGGGTGAGCGATCTCCTGAGTATTGATGCAACAGTGACGTACTTCATACCACTGCGGAGCTGGCATTGAGCCCAACAATCTCCAGCAATCAGATTGAGGATCGGAGCAGTGGTTGTGGAGGAATCTGCCATTGAGTTCTAGGAGCGCCAGCACTCTATTTAGCCATGTAACTTCATGAATAAAGTTCGCGGAGGGATAGACGTTATACCGTTGGGAAGCTGGCGTCGAGCCGAACAACCTCGCGCAAAAAGGATCGAAATCCGTTTAGTGGTTGTGGAGTAATCCGCTGTCGAGTAAAATATCGCCAGTATAATACCTGATACTCTCTCCACAGAAGACAGCGAATTCCTGAGTATTGATGCGACAGAGACGTACCTTATACCGTTGTGTAGCCGGCGTCGAGCCCAACAACCCCCCGCAAACAGAAACGAGATCCGTCAAGTGGTCGTGGAGTAATCTGCCGTCGAGTAAAATACTGCCAGCATTAAACCTGATACTCCCTCTACAGAAGATAGCGAATTCCTGAGTTTTGATGCGACAGAGACATACCTTATACCGTTGGAAAGCTGGCGTGAAGCCCAACAACCTCCCATGAACAGAATCGAGATCCTTCCAGCGGTTGTGGAGCAATCTGCCGTCGAGTAAAGTATCACCAGCTGGAAACCTGATACTCTCTCCACAGAAGACAGCGAATTCCTGAGTATTGATGCGACAGAGACGTAACCTATACCGTTGGAAGGCTGGCGTCAAGCCCAACAGTCTCCCGCAATTAGATCCAGGATTGGCCCCTCGGTTGTGGAGGAATCGACAATCGAGCTCTCGGATCGCTAGGACAATATTCAGCATTGTAACTTCATGAATAAAGGTCGCGGGGCGGTGTATCTTATACCTTTGCGTAGCTGGCGTCAAGTCCAACATCCTCCCGCAATCAGATCGAGAATCGGTTGAGCAGTTGTGGAGGGATCTGCCATTGGGGTCTGAGATCGCCAGCCTTGTAACTTGATGGATAATAGTCCAGTAAAGATGAATCTGTTACTAGTGTGTAGCTGGTGTCAAGTTCAGCAACCTCCTGGTGTCAGACCCAGGATATATGGAGTGGTTGTGGTGGAGTCTTGCAGCTAGTGCCCGGGGGTGTGAATGTTGAGTATTGTGATGAGGGCTGGTGTATCGCGTCGCGTTTGAGGCTAAGTGCCGAGAAACCACAATCAACTGTGCTAGACTAGAGACACTCCAGGCTATCACTCACTTTCAGACTGGAGTGAGCTGGCATTTTCACTCATTCAAAAATAGTGTTCTGAAAATAGAACTCCAAGTATCAGTATGACTTAGCCCGGGGTCTTTAGCGCAAATATAGGATTAAGGGTATGATAGCTTTCTCACCAGGTACCAGCGCTAAGTATATTTTCTTCGCCAAGAAATACTCCTTGCTCACATCCGGGCTGGAAAACAAAGAAGGCTGAAAGGAGAATCAGGGGTAGTGGTGAATCCTGATGTGCGATGGTGTTGAGGTTTAAGTCAGGATGCATGGGAGGCAGGGTTGCTTAGTTACATGTGTCCGGACGGAACCCAGTCTAGGCTAGGGTCTCCAAATGCACCAGACGCAACCAGATGTGGCGCATGGGTACAGGACGCACAGGACGCACAGGACGCAGAGTCCAGGCTAGGAGAGTCAAAATACAATACTACAGTATCTGACGCAGGCCACCTTTTTGCTGATGGATCCTGCAGGTGTTTCCTTTGCGTGTTTTTCATTTGGAGTTTAACTTTTAGAGTTTTGCTGGTTATCCTTGTATTTGTTCCCGCACATTTCTTGTTTGGATCGGCCCGGCTGTTGCCCTTCCGTGTTGCCCAAACCCAAGGTAGTCTATGGACACTTTGTTGCTCTGCGGGGTCTCTCTTAGAGTTTTGCAGACCATTCTTGTTTGCCACTAGGTGTTCTGCATTTACCGGGTCGGCTTGTGAGACCTGCTCTCCGAATCTTCGCAGATCATTCTTGCTCTTTTCCAGTTGTTTTTCATTTGGTATATGTTTTCTCTGCTGGCTTTAGCAGTTTGCTCTTTGGACTTGTGCGTATAATTCTTGTTCTTCTCTAGCTATTTTTCGTTCGGGGTTGCCCCTTTCATTACTATTCCTATCCTAGCTTTTCATCTCATATCCCATCCATTGAGCCTTAGCGGCAGCTTTCACTTTTTGAGATTAGCGTCCGGGCCTAGCCCTAGCCTTACCCCCATTTGTTTCTGTCTGCTTGGCAGACCTACTCAAACTACATTAGTCTGTACATTCCGATAAGCCTTTTGTTATCTGGTTCAGGAACTCTCAGTACCTAACACTCATATTGCCACAGTGAAATCGCAGCGCAGCCAAGTCTTTGGGTGCAAATTCCTATATCAGGTAACAAGCTGCCATTTGGACGCGCAGAGTGTGCTGACTCCACCGGACATGAAAGTATGTGATGAACTGTGAATGTTCTTAGTTCTTAAGGAAGCTGGGCCGACCATTTCGATCTTCCAAGCTCACACCCCATATCGTGCTCTTGGCTACCTACCAATAGAGGCTTGCTAACATTACCTGCACCTCAACGTCATACACTGCAATTCTCCTTTATAACTATGCACCTGCATACTATGTCACAACAACAGCGGCAGCTTTTGGCGGACAGTGCGCGTTCATCAAGGCAGGAAAGGCAAAGGCAAATAGAGGTCCTTCGCAGAGTTTCCGGGAGTCTGGGTCCCAGGACGGATTAACTATAATAACATCACCCAGTGTTGAGTCTGTTATGGCTGGGTCCGCTGCACGTAGGAGGAGGGATGCCAGGCGGGAGCCAGCCTGTCCACGACTCCCGGTACCAGAGCCTGGCCTGTACAACCGGCAGCAGGTCTTAGAGTTAGCGGATGAGATTCTAGACTCTAATAAAGGAGAATATGAGGGTAATGATAGCCAGAGTGAGGAGAGTGAGGAGAGTGAGGAGAACGATTGAGGCCAGCATGGGGACGATATGGATCCTCCATCGGCCTGGGAAACACAAAGACCAATTGGGCGTGAGTTCCTTAGCTTGCAGCGCTCCATACTGACAATCACTCCTGGGAATACTTAGAATTCCAGCAGGAGGATTAGTTACCCTAGACGGACAACGTCTGCTCAAGTACGAGTTAGCCAAAATGGTTTTACATATGCCATTCCATCCCGTTCGCCCACAGACTTGAATCCACTTGCGATGCCGGTGATAACCCCAAGTCACCCAGATCACACCATGCCGGTATTGGATAGCGGAGGACAGCAAGCCAGCAGTAGGCAAAATATGGCAACCGGGCTTGAGTGTACCATTCTGGCCTGATTCAGAGACCTCATATGGAACTTGACGATCTTGGTCAATTCGTTTCCGGACTCAATTACCCAGACCGAAGAGGTCCGCAAATGTTGGAGCAATGCCCAGACCAAATTAGGATTTCCCCACTTTGCTGATGCTACCCCGCCCTCAAATGACCAGGTAAGTTACCCTTAATCGATAACAAACATCCTACCCTAGACTAAATGAAGTGGCCGCTGGTCACTGATTTGCAGATCCGGGCAAAGCACAGCGGATGCTCATCTCAGTATCTGCATACAACAAAGAAGGCTATAAGAGAACTCTATAAGCTCAATATTGAGGATCCTACAGCCTACGCACCAAGAGTGGAATACCTACTGGCGGAGGATAGGTTCATATGCCCGCCAGGCAGCTATGAGGTACCTTTTTGACATTTGTCGGGATTGTTTCTAATCGGAGTAAGACTAAATCGATCTATTCCCATGGACAGCCAATTTCTGTTAGATTCCTAACAGTCCAGATTCCGTGTGTGATATTTGCTCAATATTACACTGGCCAGAAAAGGAAAGGGATGACGGATGAGGAGTTCCTGGATGAGATAGATGGCCGGTTGATCTGTCTGACAGCCACCATCTTATTTCATGCACTGCGATGTTGGCGGACTGGCATCTATATCGATTATGTGGCTTTCACAAGGGCCACTTCTGGGGGTAAGAAAAACAATATGTAGGGGCAGGTTTCGAAAGTGTCTGGATCCCCGAGGGGCCCACGCATCCGGACACTTTTGAATACAGCATATACTCGAGTTGGGTGAAAGGTCAGCTAACGGATGGATAGCCCTGCTGGAACGTCGGACACGATCCTGGGGCAAAACAGGAAGAGTTTGGCAAAGTCAAATAATCCACCAGATAAGGACGATATTGGAGGCCAGAATCGTGAAGGAGCGGGGAAAGCGGGTTGAGAGGACGGCTGGATATGACAATGATGAGGAGGCATTGAGGCCGGAGTTTGGTAGTGATATGGAGCTGGATGAGTTGGAAGCGGCTGGCGGCCTTGTGGGTACAAGAGGAGAACATGGTTGGTAGGAGCCGCGGCGAGAACAGGGGACCAATCAAGAAGCACTAGTTTGTGCAGTGTGGTTCCAAGACCGTGGGGAGGCGGAATGGCATGTTGAAGAAACCGATCGACAAGGTAGGAAGACTGGTTTTATCACCACTCGCTGATCGTGTATATATATGTAATAAAATTAAATTAAATTACGCGTACTAAAAGGGTCAGAAATGGGCAAACAATAGAACTATGCGAGTCGGTGGGCAGGAAAGACATGAGAATGAATTCCGCGGATGGTAATAAGCTGCGTAAGTATGAGTAAGGCATCTAGCGGGCAATTGTAGGTTCAGAAGGCATGGGAATGTGTCAGGCAGATGGTTATAAACTGCGCAGGCTTGGGTAAGTGGTCCAGCGGGCAGCTTTAGGTTGACAGGCACGGGAATGAGTCTGAGGGGCTGTGAGAAGCTGGGGAAGAGGGTGGGAGCCTGCGAGCGGACTGTAAGAGTGTAACGACCCTAGAGATAGGTAGCTACAGTGGACTAAACTCGAGCCCATATGGTATACAAAGAGGTAACCAGATTGAGAATAAACTCGTATATTTAGTATACTAACGGTAGACATGAGTTGGGACAAGTGTCTACAAAGTGACTTGGTGACATCGGGTTAGACAGGGAAACCTAGGTAGGCCAAAGTTACCCTGCTAGGCAGGGTAACCTTTGGAGGACATGTTCGGGTAAAGTTAAGGAAACATAGTAAACGTTGCACCGGTCTCCGGGGTAACATTATATATGGTTGGGCGGACTCCCGAAGGGAATAAAGGCCTAACAGGGTGAAGTTACCCTACCTCAGAAACATGATTACCCTACCTTAGGAACCCAGTTAGCCTATCTAGGAACCCCAGTTACCCTACCTTCACTGACAAAGTCATCTGCAGACTTAGGGGGAAGTTATCCCACTATAGTGGGGCTCTTGGATGTTCATAGGGCCACATCGTAGGGCACGAAACGGGCTACTGACGGAGCAGGAGTGGTCTGAACCTGCTGTAACTTTTAGGGGATATTCCTAACACACCCCTGCGGCCCGAGCGTTGGTACAGTGCGACAGCATGGTACGGCTGCATCAGCAAAAACGGACCCTGCGTCTGATCCGTCGGCGTTGCGTCCTGACGCAAGTGACGCATCTCCTGCGTCCCATGCGTCCTGTGCGTCCTGACTTGCGTTGCAACGCCCCGCCACATCCCACGCTTCCAGATGCTACC
>Ga0307509_10009026_pt1 | contig 12562 bp, 16 predicted proteins | sample 10_EM_MG_FD_202245 | JGI IMG/M metagenome (GOLD analysis project Ga0307509, IMG submission 202245) | Populus trichocarpa ectomycorrhiza microbial communities from riparian zone in the Pacific Northwest, United States - 10_EM | ecosystem: Host-associated > Plants > Roots > Unclassified | place...
ATGATCCTGGAGTTGATTCTGCTCAGGCTCAAGTAGACAGACAATAGGATAGGAAAATCATGTGTGGATCATTCTTGTGTGAAGATACATGCATACATGGGTGGTGGGGATATGGTACAAGGATGGCGAGGAATCGAGCAGTTGGAGATGAACATACTGTGGATGATTGGAACCTCTTTGAAGGCCAAGAGTGCTCAGTATCGTGCTGAGAACTACCATGGCTATGACCCACACCATCGACATCAGAATCGGAGCTCCCGGAAGATTGTGTTGTTGTAGTGCCAGCCAAGTGCTGTGACCAAGCGGAGAACGAAGGGAGGGCAGTAGGCGGGACGCGGGAGGCATGCCTTCGTAGAGTACGTGCTGCAACAAGAGCACCGTTGCATTTTGTGCAGGGACAAGGTCGGCGTAGGTCAGGCATATTTTCGAGTGTGGTTGATCGGATGATAAAAGATCTACAAGAGGGACACAACTCGGAATTATCTGGGTTTCTCTGAAGTCGCGTCAATTTCTCAGATTCACACTGCAAGTCCTCGGGCCGGCGCCGCTGAATGCCGATAAACTCATATTCACTTGGATTTTCTCGGTTCCAGTTTTCACTGGGGGTCAAGGCCCAGTGACGATGCTGCTACAAGAAATTAAAAGGTGAGTAGGCGGGATCGAACCGACGACTGGTAAGTTATGACGGCCAATGATACGACTTCTGCGTGGGAAAGTTATTATTGTCAGATTTGATCCGATTTTGAGACGACGTTCATGATGATTACAGGAGACGAGCACCACCACTATACCCTTGACAGCTCTCCCTGTTCATGACCCCCTAGACTAGGATGTCAAAGTATGAGTCCAATGATTATCCATTCTCTCGACCAGCAGAGCATATCAAGGCACTGAATGCTGGGCCCGTCCCACAGAGAATATTTGATGACATGTCCAAGTACAACGATACTGCTCGTGGTGAGGATATCATCCCTTTCTCCGGAGAAAATAGCGCCCTATGTAAACCAACGGACACAGGATTCGCCGTTAACGGGTTCGAGGCTTCCGGGAAGAATGCCCGAGAAAGCATCATCGTTGCTCACAGGCCGAAGGACGCACAAGTTGCCCAGCTCTATCGAATTCCTTCGGACATAGGCTCCACAGACATGGAACGGTTGTCATTTTTTGATATTGGATCTGGAAGGACCATACGGTCCTTTACGCCCATTCTGGGAGAGGACTGGCGTGGCACTTGGCGGGCTGGTGGTGCTCTCATGGTCATGGACATCACCGGAAACGAGAATTTTCAGCTCTGGTATGAAACCCAAGCTCCTTATTCCACAGTTTTGAATAGAATTCTCGGTGACCTGTGTTATTAATTGGTTTCGTAGGCGCTATTGGGAAGATGCAGATGGCGAGGTGACGTTTCCGAAGATCGACGGCGAACTCGACAACCAGCCAGGAAAAGGGCGATTCGAGCGCCTGACAAACGATGGCTTTTCCTACCACAGTGTGATCGTGTCCTTGTCGAACAGGTTTTTGTCCTACATTTTCCTGTGTATCCTTTATCCTCACCCAGTCTCCTCTGTGCCCAGGTTGTTAGTGTTCGCTGCTACCAAAGAAAACGGAAAGGACACCCTGGTGTACTCTACCAGGCTCATAGGCTCGGACACAGGAGCCAAAGCGGACTCTAATCCCTTCCTATTGCCTTCACGCCTGATTGCGCCCAAAGTTGGAAAAGATACCACATACTGGGTTCCGGAGAGCATTTCGGTCGACGACAAATACGTGGCTCTCACCATGTACTACGGACATTCTTATCGTCCCCTCTACATCCTCGACATATCAGGGGTAGATCCCAAGATGCCGGAGCAGGTCAATCTCCCTGGCGTGACTGAGAAAGCTGAGGAGACATTGTACAGAAGCGCGACGTTCTCCCGCGATCCGGCGCGGGCGCACATGCTGTATGTTATCACGAACGCATTTGGTAATTTTGCGAGCGTCGTCGCATACGACACCCTCACCAAGACCGTCACTCACATCACAACGCCCGAACGGCCGGACCTGCATCCAATCCGGGCGATTCCGTGGGAAACCGGGAGTCTCCTTGTCACCCCCGCTGCCCTCTTCTTCCTTGCCAACGTCGAGGGCTGGCAGACCATGTACGCAATGTCGCTCTCAGGTGCCGGTTCTAGTGTCAGTGCTCGATCACACGTGGTGTTCGAAGTGCGCATGCGTGACTGGGAAGGTTCGCCCGTCGCGTACACCACGAACGTGCGGAACGGCAAGCCAAACGAGGTCGTCGTGCAATTCAACTCGTTCCGCATGAACGGATTCCTCGCCTTGATCGACTTTTCCAGCGTGTTAGAGGTCGGCAACGCACAGCTTGAGCGAGACGAGCAGGGGAATTTGTACTTTCCTGTCACTCCAAGGGCATATCACCAGGCCACGCCGAGTTCACCCCAGTTCCAGGTATACCCACCGAGGTTGCTCAAGTTCAAGAGCTTCGATGGGTTGGAGGTGCCGTGCATGTACTATCACCCCGAGAAGGGCAAGACAGCCGTACCAGTGGTAATCAACATTCACGGAGGGCCAGCAAGCCAGAGTACAGCCGAGACAAGAATGTTAGTACCCTTTTCTGGTCTCACCACCCTGTTGACCCAGTTGGGATTTTGTCTAGCCCTATTCACGGCTACTTGCTGAACGAGCTTGGCTGTGCTGTTATATACCCTAATGTCCGTGGAAGTACTGGATACGGTAAACTTTACTGTGCATTGGACGACGTGTTCAAACGCGAAGACTCAGTCAAGTACGGTCATCCTATTGGTCATTTCTCTCAGCTTCAGTTGATAGGATGTGCCTAAGGGATATTGGAGCTCTCTTGGAACACATAGACCAGAATATGAAGACCGAACTCATCGGCTCACGTATAGCCGTCATGGGTGGATCGTGTTCGTATCCCCCTCCTCATTCCTTACAACCATTTGATTCTTTTTTCCCACCGTAGATGGCGGGTACATGGTTTATGTGAGACTTTTTCATCCTTCTCACTCGATAGGTGGCTGATGGGGCCAATAAATGGGCGCATATATACATCAGGCCTCCCTCGTGCACTTCTCCTCTAAACTCACATGCGGACTGGCCAACTTTGGCATCACCCATTGGCCATCTTTCCTCGAGCACACTGCTGATCGGAGGCGCGACCAACGGCGTCAAGAATATGGCGACGAGCGGGACCCAGAAGTTCGCGCCTTCCTCGAGCGCATCTCCCCGCTGAACAACGCTGAGAAGATCGCGGTGCCTCTGTCGATCGCGCATGGAGATGAAGACTCGCGCGTTCCCATCGGCGAGGCGATGCGTTTGTGGGACATAGCGAGCAAGAAAGTCTACATGGAGTTGATTGTGTGCGAGTTGGAGGGCCACGGTACGTTTCTACACCAACTCATAGTGACAGGGGAGGGCGACAACCCGCTCGGAAACTGACGCATGTTAACCCCCCCCCCCCCCTTGATTGGGCTCAGGGTTCAAGCAGAGGAGTGTGATCGAGTTTACGAACGCCGCCAAGATCCATTTCTTGGAGAGATTTTTGCTGCCAGACACGAACCCTTCCAATCATTGAGATCAGAAGGGACGCTGCGGACGTCTCCATGCTCACGGATCCTTTCCTTTTATGTTTGTACTCTGTGCTCTTTCTCCCATGGGAAAGTTCGTCATGATACCATTTCTTGAGTAGGGATAACCAGATTAGAGAGCTAACGCTCCTATTTTGACATCCGTTATGACTTCTCAACACACTCAGTCGTTTCATACTGTGACACCTTCAGGCTACCAGGGGTAGACAGCCAGCCAGAGCTTCATTTACGCTGAATGCCCGACGGTGTGATGGGTGGCGAGCATAGTCGGAGGCATGAAACGTTGAAAATATATCTCTCTGCTAACACAATTGTAAAATGTAGGAACATCAGGGAGGAGGCACCGCAACGCGCGTTTCTCCTGCTATCCAGTGCATGCACACATGCTGTACCTCATCAGGAGCGCATTTTGCGACTTTGCGAGCGTCATCGCGTACGACACCCTCGAAGAGACCGTGATCTGCGTCACAACCTCCGAATCGCCGGACCTGCATCCGCTCCTGGCGGTCCCGTGCGAAACTGGGAGCGACCTCGTCATCTCCGTCATGCTCTTCCTTGCCAGCGCTGAGGGCGCGAGCAAGCTATCATGTCGCTCTGCGGTACCAGTGCTAGTGCTTGCGCACGATTGGGAAGGCTCGCCTGTCGCGTATGCCGAGAACGTCCGTAACGGTTGAGCGAACGAGCTCGTTGAGTTGCGCATGAACGGTTTCGTCGCCTTGATTGACTTTCCAAGCGTGCTTGAGGGTAGTGATGCAGAGCCTGACTAGGACAAGCAGGGAATGCCCCGAGGGCATATCGCTATGCCGCGCCGAGTCCGCATCGGTTTACGGTTGCTCGAGTTCAAGCCTGAGCTTCGGTGTGCTGGAGGTTCTATGCGCGTACTACGACCCTGAGGAAGGAAAGACGGTCGCACCGGTTGTAATCTACATTCACGGAGAGACGGAGAGCCAGAGTACTGCCGAGACGAGAATGTCAGTGCCTTGTTCGTATTCCATAGCTGAGTAAACTCTGATGTCTGTGGGAGCACTGCCACTGGAGGCGCAAAGCCATGTGCTTTGGTTGAGGTGGAAGGTGTGCACGCGCTGCAGCCTCGGGAATTGAATCAATTGATCGCCCTCTTTCGACCACGTGACGGCCTCTGCGCCTGCCAAATCGACGCGTCAGCATCATCTTCGTACTTCGCCTCCGTTGTCCGTTGTCCGTCTCGCTCCTTTTCTCTCGCCTCGCCCCCAAATCCCGCGCCGAAGATCCGCGGGTCGCCCACACCTTTTCGCCTCCAAAACAATGACGCGCCCATGTCTTGCCAGCCGAGTACCACATCGCCGAACGCACCACCTGTCCCCCTTCCCAACGGCCAACACACCCCTTCAACCTTCCTTTCTCACCTAGCCGACGGACAAAGCACGACGCTTGGACCCCGCGCCTGCAGTTGCGCCCTTGACACAACACACCCATTTCCCCTTCAAACCCGATCATCGAACTTTCCTTGTTTGTATCGCCAAGCGGGACCGTTGCCGGCTTGACTATTCCCTCACCCTTTTCCACTTTTATTCACATTCATTCGTAGCGTACTTGTATCCATCGCATCAGCGTCGCCATATAAATACCTCGCGCCTGGCCTCGCCGAAAGGCAGGCAACTGTGGCCCCTCATTCCCTCTTCGTCTCGTTTGCGTGTGTTTCCGAGGCAACTGTGGCCTCTTCACTCACTCACCCTCAACGTTCCGCGACCGTGCATACCTGCCGGCGGTCGACCCCCTATCCGCCCTCCTCACTCGCTCCATCGTATGTTCCTTACTTCGGGGCGTTACTTTGGTTGTATTTCCTATCTCTCTCTTTCTCGAACTCACACGTGGACTCCTCATCTACGTTACAGAGGTCACCCACAAATGTAAAGACTCAGTCAAGTGAGGCAACGATGGCATTAACGAGTGAACCCACGGAAACATGTATATTTTCTTCACAGAACTGTCCGTGGGGTGGGCAGCGGCGACGTGTCCTGGCCATCGAAGGCAAGACACCCGGTTCTAAACCTCCGGACCTTTTTTTAGTTTGGGCTTTTTTGCCTCTTGCGTCCTCGAGGGGTACGAGTGCCAGTCCTCCGGCAACTCGTCAGAACTCCCCGGGCATCTAGACGCGTCGCCGCCAGCCCGAAACACTCTCTACGTACATTCACATTATTTTCCGACCACCCTCAACCACGACAACCCTCGTAACCAAAGTCTTTCAACGTCGAATGGCCAACGACGGGGTGGCCGAATGGGGGATACACAGTATAAGCAATATCAAGAACGTTCAAGAATCCCTCGAATCAGACTGGCACACTCTTTCCGACCTCCGGGTGAAGGGAGGGACGAATGTCGAAGCTTGAAGTCACTCAGCACACTTTTTCCAACCCCCCTCGACACAGTAACCCGAGCGAGCGAAACATGGAACACGACGCTTGCGCAGTCGCACATGTGCTAGACGGGCTCGATGAAAGAGGGTCGAGGGGAGGACATGATACGACAAAAAGGTGAATGTCGACGTGGAAGGTCGACGCCTCCCCGTGGCCTGCGAGTAGCTGGGCGTTACCCGGATCCACGACCAGGAGGGGAAGACAGAAGAAGGAAGAGGGGGTGGTTTGACGAGGATAGAATGTGAGGACATGGCCGCTTTATATGCGGTTTTCGGGAGCTCCCTTTAACGTGCGCGACGGTCTCGGCTGACAGGCTCGTGAGCACCGGCGGTCGGTCATCAAACTGAAAATCGGGCGTGCTGGAATTCATGTCACAGAAGTCATGACAAGTACGCGCCCTCTTCGCCACAAGTAGATTTTCGTCAAGAAGATTCACGAACAGAGACGGGCGGTCATTCTGCCTGTGAGCTCTCCATGTTCAGTTGTGCCTCCCAGGAAGAACAGGCTGGAATGTCAAACGAGTGTCAGACTTCCCCCCAAAACTGACATGAGATATTGCGCATTGAATTCCTGGCAACGGGCTCGGTCTCGGGGGAGCATCGACGGAATAAATTTGGAATACGTTCTCGAGTCGCAAGCCCATGACAGAGCGGCGATTTACGAACAACTATGCGACCTTCGATTCGTCAACCCGGGTGTCATCCTTCTTCGAGTCGCTATTGGAAAAGCTCGCGTCGTCAGAGAGCGTCCCATGCCCGAGAATTGCGTGGTCAAGCATTGTATCGTTGGCAGGGAAAAGTTTAGAAAGAGTAAAGTATACGGTCGATGCCAAAGTAAACTTTCGTGGTGAGATTGAGTACCATTTCAGGTCTTCGGGAGATGAAAGTGGCACTCACCCCAAGAATGTATGCAATGTCGAAAAGGCGCGTCCCAACACCGACGTGGATGTCAGGGTTAATGCTATTGACGAGCCCGGGCAAAGTGGGTGGCACCGAAACTATCATTGCCACGGCAGCGCGCCAGTTCTACGAAAACTATAAATGATGGAGCGTACGATTGGCTCTCGGAAAGGCTTACTGCTCCATAGGTATACCTATACCTCCCGTGAGGTCGATACATTGACGGAACGTCGACATACGTGCGGTGTACAAGCCAGTACTAAGCGAGGACACAATTAGACTTGAAACTTTTGACCAATGATAAGGATGGATAAAGGGAGCAACCGGGCTTACGTCAGTAATCATGATCCCTGTGATAGGGCCGAGGAAGACAGTATAACCGCTCATAAAAGATAAGAAGCCCGTTGCACTGGATAAGAGTAAGTGAGGCAGCTGTCGGGGATGTGAGCCGAGAGTATCTGCGACGCACCTCGCAAGTATTTCCCACGGGCAAAGTGCCCATCCCCCGAGGAAAGCGCAGATAACCTGCCCCCGCCGAATATTGATGTAGCGCGGGCAGAGCGCGGTCATGTCGTTCCCCGCACTTAAGGAGTTGGCCGAGACGTTCGTACCTAACGTACCGAGAGCGAACGCGAATGACGTGAAGAAGGCAGCAGCGCGGTTGTCCCAATGGTCGATGAGGTTGAGTGGGTCCCAAAGGACCTGACCGTAAAGGATGGTGCCTGCGCTTGTAACGACAATACCAATAAAGCTGGCTAATGTGAACGCAATGGGGACTATGATGAATTGGACATATTGTCTGCGAAAATGACGTTTAGAGTTGTAATTAAAAGGGCTGACTTCCAGACATACGCTCTTTCGTTCTTGGCATATCTCTGTTTTTGGCTGTCTCGCATGAGTAGGTGCTAGACGGTACGGGTAGTTGTGACGCACGGTAAAATCTGGGATATTAACACCAAGAGTAGCGAAGCTTCCAAGCGCACTGTTGAGTGCGCTAAGCCATGCCCAGGAGAGCTCACTACCACTTAACTTCGCCTTTTGCGAGAGGATACCGCTGTTCAGGGGCACTTTGACAAACGCCCAGATAAGAAGGGCTAACCACGTGGGCGGAACTATGGCCGCCTTTGCTAAGAATAGCCACCGTATCTTTTGCGGAGAAATGAACATAAATGGGAACTGGATTAGCCAATAGAGAAAGTAGCAAATCATCCCTGGGGGATATGTGAGTAGTTATCTAGCCTGGTCCTACGTGGCTGACGCGTACCAGAGGTGCTTATATGCGCGCCGGGTGGAAGATGGTTTGGAAGATGAGCGATGGATGGCCAAATCGCCTTCAACATCTGTGATACCGACGATGAGAAGTCCGTGAAGAATAGCACAAACGGAACCGTACCTGATAAACGCATTCTGAACCAACGGTGGTCTGAATGCCGAACCAGAACATGGCCAACACAACTCGGCTGATGACACTGAAATAGCTCAGCCAGAACCCAAACGAGGAACGATTGAGGACAGGGAAAGGTATGTGAAGCCGGGCACCGACGGTACCATTCAGTACCATAACGATTCCGATCATGGCGTTCCCCAATGCGATCGCGGGCAGTGCTTGCCGCCTACGAGTTCCTTTGCATGAGCCATAACACATGGCGCGAAGTACAGAAATCCATACCAGGACAGGCCTATAGCAAGCATCGACGATGCCATCGCCCATGTGGCTACGTTCGTAGCGTCCGAGATCCAATACGTAACGTAGTTGAACGTCGTCCATGTCCGCATATTCGGAGGTACGGGATCCATGTCCTTGTTGCTCCAGGCGCTGCTTGGCGCGAAGGTCGATGGCTCCGGCTCGAGTTTCCATGCAGATGGACGAAAAAGTTGAGACCAGAACGACAATCTTCTCATGGTATGGATGGAAGGGATAACGAACGAAGCGTACGGAGGCAGGGTCGGGTGAGGTGATGGCGGCTACGGATCATGAGGTGCATCTAGTTTGGCGCTTTTATTATGACCGGAGCTAAGAGAATAATCGAAGATGTTAATGACGCGCTTCTAGGGTGGCACGCCTGCACTAGTAGTGACCGCGGAGATGCAGTCCAGTCCTATCATCGCCTTTCTCGAGTCGCGTCACACCTTTTTTTAAATCTCCGCATTTGTTGATCACGATACAAGTACGCACAGGCCCATCGAGGGCTTGGTACCCTACGATCATCAGGAAACGGGTTCCGGGTGTATAGGTGTTGCGAGTTAACAAGGCATGGAGTAACTTACTACCACAGGTAATGGTGCGCCGAGAACCAAGGTTGTTATGCCACAATTCATGACATCAGCAATTTGTCGAAAACGGTAAACCCCGGCGAAAACATGGTTGAACTCTAACTCTACTTCTGACACTAGCTATAGGGTGACTGCATGGCAATAATAACCCGCTGGATGATCCTGATCCTCTTAACTCTTTCCCTAGTCCCCACTGGATAATTTTCTTGCCTATATTGCAAGAGTGTCTTGCATTTGGAATCTTGCCCTCTGTACTTGACCTAACTTTTGAAGTGCATTTTCTTGCTTTGAACTATCCTTAGAAAGCTTATACAGCCTTAGGGCTTTTTGATATAAGGCCTCAGCTTCCTCAAGTTCATTTTGGCTAAAGTGTATGTCTCCGAGCCCTATATAGCCATTCCCTTGGCCTAAATTATTTTTGGCATGCCTATAAAGCCTTAATGCCCTTTCATATGAGTGATAGGCCTCATCCTGCTGATCTAACATAACATGTATATGGCCAAGCTGTTCATAGTCATTTGCTTGGCCCAGCATATCATTGGCATGCTTGTGGGATTCTAAGGCCTTTTGATAAGACACTTTGGCCTCATCAAGCTTATTTTGTCTAAGATATATAGTACCAAGTCCCAAATAAACATTGCCTTGGCCTAAGACATTATTTTCAAGCTTTTCTAAAGCCATTTGATAGAAGGTTTCAGCCTTATATAGCTCATTTAGCCTAAGATATGTGGTTCCAAGTTCCCCATAATCAATTCCTTGACCAAGAATGTCATTAGATTGCTTATGGAGTTCTAATGCCCTTTGGAATGAGCCCTCAGCCTCAAGAATATTATTCTCATGCAGGCATATTTTTCCAAGGATATGAAAGGTTCTAGCATATTGAGAACTGTTATCAAGATGGGCCTTGCATAAATTCTCTGCTTCTTTTATTTTTTCTTTTGCCTTCTCAAGTTTAGAAGCATCATAAAATAATAACCCCCATTGTTGAAGACAATTGATCAATAATGTCACAGGGGCATCCTTCTGTTGTAAAAATTCAGCAGTTTGACTTATTAGCTTGTCTGAATAATCTCCAATACTGCTATGAAATGAAGTAAATGTGCAGATAGCTTGAATAAGCTTTTTCTGATCACTGAAGTCTGACTTTAAAAGGTCAAAAAGTATGGCCTTTGTGTTATTCACTTGTTGCACCAATACAATCCAATTTTTAGCCTCAACTTTATGTGGTTGAAAAGATGCTAGTTTTAGGTAGAATTGTCTGATAGCATCCCTATGCTTTTGAGACATCAGAGTGTCTGGAGTATGATGGTTGCAAAAGTTGCGAATGATTGGATGAGTCTGATATCTCTTTCCAACCATAGTTATCAAGCTACATCCCTGAAGGGTGCGAAGCCCTGATAAGACATCTACACAGCAAAGTTCTCTTTTCCATCTCTTCACCAGAATCATATGCATTCCATCTGGTAGCATGCTAAGAACTCCGAGCATCTCTTTGGCAGATGGATTACTTCTCATCCTACCACTATCAATAGATAGTTGAATGGAGTATTCAAGATTTGACAGCTTATTTGCTTGGCCTGTACGAATGAACTCCGTCTGCTTTTCATGCCACTCTTTCAATAGCAACTCTGGTGATGTGGCCTGAGCAAGGTGGGCTAGCAGACTAACTGCAAGAGGGACATAATCCACGGCTTTCAAAAGTTCCCCTGCAAAGCTATCATAATTTTCCGCAATGTCCTCCCAGACTGTTCTCGCAGCATCACTATCCAGTGACACCAATGGGGGCAGAGAGGGCTTTGTCCACTTGGTGTGTGCTGGCCGCACTGTCCCCCGCATCGTGATAAGCAGGGTGACATGCTGAAGCCCAGCAAGTCGGGATAATAGCTCTTCAACAGAGTCATTGATACGCCCATCCTCGTCCCCGACCTGGTCCCATGGTGACTCAAAGTTATCAAGGCAAAGGATGCAGTCCTTCGAGCCCAGTGCGTCACATATGCGAGACCACGAGGCATCTGTGACCTCGTTCAAGAGATCGAGCGTCTTTGCAAGCTCAATCTGGAGGGCGTCAGCTGAGAAGACCGATTCGCAAGCAACAAAGTATCTATCATCCCCAAAGTGTTTTCGGACTTGCTGGTGGGTGAGTACAGCATTCGCAAGAGTGGTCTTGCCATAACCACCAGGCCCGAGGATGGCGATACGGGCGGGATGAGAGCTGCCAACATGGGCAAATATCATTTCAATTATCTTCTCGAGCTCGGAATCGCGCCCATGGAATATTTGGGGCGAACGTGGCTCCTGAGGCGGTGATCTGGATGACATCAGTGTACAGTCAAACTAAACGGCTTTAGTCACACTAACGCGATTATATCCATTGAACCGCTATGAGCGACCTGTCAAAGACACCAATTACTCGTCACGCGTGTCCTGGCTTGATATGTGGTGAATGCGTACCTTGAGTCTTTCAGCGTGCTGCGCAAGGCACGCATCTATAGCTAGTGTCACCTGTGGAGGACGAGTCAAACAAACGATACAGATAGCGGATCGAGGACTTACCAGGAAATTTTGGAGCACGGTCGAAAGTTTGTCATTACTCTGCTTGACCTTGCTAATTAAGTCGTTGCGCTGAAGGAACTTCTTGACACCTTTAATTTGCTTTCTCCGTTCGAGAGTGCCCTTGATTTCTTTCAGTTCACTGAAGCACGATGAGCCAGTGGAAACAGTCATCAGAATCTATGACGTACGTTTGGAGAGACTCAAAGGATTCGCGCAGTCCATGTGGAAGATCTTTCTCTTCCAAGTCATACTGTTTGCAACGCAAGCCGATGTTGCACACTCGACCAGCGACTTCCTCGACTTTACTCATCGCAAATTGCCACTCTTCCTCGTATTGCTTCACCTCCTGTGAGCATGTCGGTAAGATAAAACGTCACTGGGGGGTACTCGAATACTTGCATCTCGCATTTTGAGCGCTTGGAGGAGGAGACCCGCCACAGGGGAGATGTAAGGGATCTTCTCGACCAGGGCACTTGCCTCCTTCAGAACTTCGAGAGAAGTCTGAATCGTGTTCATCGCAACGTTTCCTGCATCACCGATTGATTCAGATGAGGCTGTATCTGAACAAGGAGCCATATAAAGTCCGTCGATGAGCTAGAGGGAATGAGTCGAGTGAGAGGGGACTGATTACGCACGGACTGGCTCGAGGTCTGTCATGAAAGACGGGGGTAGGACGCCACGAATGGTCTTCTTGAACGTGGAAAGTTTGGATTGCATCATTTGTGTCCGTAGTCGTAGACGTTGGTGAGAACGGCTGAGCAAGGATGCCTCGTGGACGCAGCCTCTGTGGCGTAGGAACGCAAACGTGATGCTTCAGGCGTCTACACCA
>Ga0307509_10009027_pt1 | contig 12562 bp, 9 predicted proteins | sample 10_EM_MG_FD_202245 | JGI IMG/M metagenome (GOLD analysis project Ga0307509, IMG submission 202245) | Populus trichocarpa ectomycorrhiza microbial communities from riparian zone in the Pacific Northwest, United States - 10_EM | ecosystem: Host-associated > Plants > Roots > Unclassified | place...
CCCGGGGTTTTTAGAGGCGAGAAGGCGGCGTGCCCAAGTCCCGTGCCGACGTCCTGGCAAGGTCAGGACATTAGCGATCGGTAATTTGACCGCTCGGGGGCTGAAACGCATCCTCGGAATCAGTGTACGGGTGAGGACCAGCGCCGGTCTCTTTTCCGGCGGAGCTCCAAGCACAGAGATATCAAGGCGGATATCGTGTCAGCGACCGACGACCAGCCGACCCCTCAAGCGCCGCAGCCCTCGGGCTCGCGTCGGCTCGGCCTGTCCGGCAAGCTGCTGCTGCTGACGATCCCGCTGGTGATGATCGCCCTGCTGATGATCTACGTGCCGTCGATCGCGAATTTCTGGACCAACCGGCTGAACGACCGCCTCGCGGCCGCCAACACGGCTGCCCTGGTGCTGGATGCCGCGCCGCTCGGCATGGTGCCGGATTCGCTGGCGCGGCAGATCCTGACCAGCGTCGGGGCGCGCGCGGTCGCCATCAAGATGGGGCAGCAGCGCCGGATGCTCGCCGGCGCCGACCTGCCGCTGACGATCGATCGCGACATCGACATGCGGACCCTGACGGTGTGGTCCGCAATCGTCGAGTCCTTTGAGACCATGCTGGAGACCGGCAACCAGACCATCCGCGTGGTGGGGCCCGCGCCCGGCGGCGCTCAATTCATCGAGGTGGTGGTCGATGAAAAGCCGTTGCGGCTGGCGATGTACCGCTTTTCCCGCAACCTGCTGGTGGTCTCGCTGGGAATCGCGATGCTCGCCGCAGGGCTGGTCTATCTGGCGCTACATTATCTGTTCGTCCGCCCGATGCGGCGGCTGACGGCGAATCTGGTCGGCTTCCACGAAAATCCCGAAAGTGCCGCGCGCATCATCGTGCCGAGCCAGCGCGGCGACGAGATCGGTGTGGCGGAACGCGAATTGTCCGACATGCAGCGCGATCTCGTTTCGATGCTCTCGCAGAAGAGCCGGCTCGCCGCGCTCGGGCTTGCGGTGTCGAAGATCAACCACGATCTGCGCAACCTTCTCGCGTCCTCGCAATTGCTGTCGGATCAACTCGCCAGCGTGCCGGACCCGCGCGTGCAGCGCTTTGCGCCGAAACTGATGCGCTCGCTGGAGCGCGCCATCGATTTCTGCCAGTCGACGCTTTCCTATGGCCGCGCGCAGGAGGCCGAGCCCGATCGTCGCATGATCCTGGTCGAACCCGTGGTGACCGAGGTGCGCGAATCCGCCGGCCTTGCCGCCGACGCCTCGATCACCTGGATCAGCGCGATCGAGCGCTCGCTCTCGATCGACGCCGATCCCGACCAGCTGTTTCGCGTGCTGCTCAATCTGGTGCGCAATGCCGCCCAGGCGCTGGAAAGCGCCAAGGGCGACGCGGCGGCCTTGCAGATCCGCATCACCGGCCGCCGCGAAGGCTCGGTCGCGATCATCGAGGTCTCCGACACCGGCCCCGGCGTGCCGGCGAGGGCGCGCGAGCATTTGTTCGAGGCGTTCCAGACCTCCGGCCGCCCCGGCGGCAGCGGGCTTGGGCTGGCGATCGCCGCCGAACTGATCCGCGCCCATGGCGGCGACATCCATCTGGTCGAAGGCACCATCGGCGCCACCTTCCGGGTCTCGATCCCCGACCGCCCGGTGGAACTGCAGAGCGTCCGCAACGAGCGGGCGCGGGCGTAAAGCGCGGCCATTTCCACGTCATTCCGGGACGATGCGAACCGGAATCCCGATGTGATTACAGGGAGATTGCATCGCCCCGCCATCGCACGGCCCGCAATGACATCGGATTAACTGCCCCGGATTCGCCGGTCAGAACCTGCTTTCCGGGACCTTGCAAAGCCGGGCGGGAGCGGGTAGCTAAAGCGCTCTTTCGCGACCGTCCGGACCTTGTTCGGACGCATCCGGGCCCCTTAAGGTCCAAATGCACAAGCGAAAACGCGCCCGTAGCTCAGCTGGATAGAGCACCAGACTACGAATCTGGGGGTCAGGAGTTCGAATCTCTTCGGGCGCGCCAGTACTTAGTCACTACTTACCGTGCAAAAATTATTGGCCTTTTACGGGATTTGCAAGGAAGAGTAGCCCGGAAGCACCGAGCTTCCCTAAAAGAACCCTTTAACTTACGTTGATATTGCCACGGCGATGGTCGACGGGTCTCTCACTCGGCCAACAAAAGCCTGACCTTGCCAAGGTCGGGGTCGAGGGTTCGAGCCCCTTCGCCCGCTCCAGATTTTCCTTCACGAACACAGCGCCTTAGCCGCTCCCATAAGGGGGCGGCGGTGGCCGCTTTCGACTTGGGGACGTTTGGGGGACGTCGCTTCGGCCGGGGCGTTTTCGGGGTAGGGACGATAAGCGCTAGGACGCGTAATCGCTTGCAAAACCGTCCGGTTGATTCGCCAGCAACTTATTTTTAGGGGCTTAAAATTCAAGTTGTGCCTGTGCTGCAGGGGCTTCCTGCATTTCGTACAAACCCAATTTTTAGAATTGTACGACCTTTGCGCAGACGGTTAATCGTCCCTTCGCGCTCGAAGCCACTAGGAAGCATTTCTAGTGGAGCGGTCTGAAATCCGCGATCTTCCGCCCACGATCCCATAGCTCGACGGCGCGACCATCAATAAGGAGTTTTGCGCGCTCCTTGGCGGCTTCGTCGTCCTCAACCATGAGGTCCACGCGATGGACGATATGGCCATCCGGTCCGATCACGTACGCTCTGTAAGCGTGCATGGAAGTGTCCCCAAGTGGTTTCGCTGGACAGATTCTAGCTTGGTCCAGATGGGCGACAAGCAGTTTAGGATGGTTATAAACCATCAAATTAAGCCACTGAATATTTCAACTTAGGCCGCTCACTTGGAACAGTCGGCGACACTGCAACGACCAGCGGTGCCAGTGCTCGTAGCCCAATAAAGTCCGCTGACGGGCCCATTCGAGACCAGCCGCGATGCGCATCCAGTGTCGGAATAGACGGGTCCGGCTAAGTGTTCGACGCCTTATCCTTCGACGACGTTTTCGGCCTGACTTCAGCGTCCCCGGCAGGTACTTCGCGCTCGATCAACCGGGCGATCTCGGCTAGTCCATCGTCAAACTGCGCTGGCGCGGGCGGCGTCGGCGGTTGTGGCTGATGCAGGAAGCTAGTCAAGGCGGTGAACAATTTCACGGGCATTCCCCGGCGCTGTTCAAAACCAAGAGCAGCTTACGGAAGTCGTTCCAACTTGAGGAAAATTGAGTCGGACAGCGTTAACGGCTGGTATGCGGCTTCGAGACGCGATGACGCAACGACGCGGAACTCTCTTGCCAGCCCGCCTGCGGACGCCTAATATTCCTGAGTTCCACGTCGTTGGTTTCAGCCATGACGAAGCCGCCGCCCTCAATGATTGACGCATTGGAGCGCCCTCGCTGCCCAAGGTGCGGAATACGGATGGCCTTTGCCGGAGTCACGCCCGGATCATCGAAAGAATTCGAAACGCGTAAATTCGAATGCTCGAAGTGCGGCACCGCTAAAGATTGCCAAGTTGCGAACGACCCGATTCCAGATGCGATGAAATGGCTCCTCAGCCCTTTGCAGCCGCCTGCATAGCTTCCCGCTCATTTAGCATCCAGTGGAGTCCGACGCCACGCGCCTGCCTCATCGCATGGTGCGTGCTGTGCGGCGTCAAACTCATAGGTCTTAACCTTCGGGCGGCACAATTCGCTCCCGTCGAACTAAGTCCCAGCACCGGATGGACGAGCCGATGATCATTGGCTTTAGGGCGCGACCCAATAACTCTCGATATTTTACGTGCTTGATCGCGGTTTGTGTTTTTATCTGCTACGCAGCCATTCAGGTGGCGTCGCAGCTTTCCGGTGCGCCGAAGGCGAGTCTCACACCCCCGGCCAAGTCAATGATCCAGACGGCCGCGCCTATCTCGGTGCACGTGATCGACGGGGACACAATTGGCCTGAATGACGGTCGGCCGAACGTCCGTTTGGTTGGCTTCAACGCTCCCGAGACAGGAAGCCGGGCGCGATGCGAGGCAGAACGCCAGAAGGGCGAAGCCGCCGGGCGGCGACTTCGCGAACTAGTCAGCAACGGTCGTCCCGATTTCCAGCAAATCGCTTGCTCTTGTCCGCCGGGGACGGAAGGCACGAACGCCTGCAACTTCGGCCGCCGCTGCGGAACGCTCCGGGTCAATGGCGTGGACGTGGGATCAACATTGATCGGTGAGGGATTGGCAGTGCGCTTTGCTTGCGGCGCGACTAGCTGCCCCACAATGCCGCGCCCTTGGTGCTGATGTAGACCGGGTGCGCTACACGCCCATTCGATCTTCCCGAACCAGCCACGCCGGCGCCGGTGGCGGTTTGTCGAGTGCGCCGAATAAGGCGCTGATACGGGTTTGCGCAGACGCATGATGTGTTCTTGAATGTTGCGGTTGCGTCGTACCCGCGCAGCTTGATTGTGTTACAATCTAATGAGCAGAAGGATGCTGACGAATGATGGAATTTTTGCTGATGTACTTCGGCGGAATTTTCAACATGGCCATTGGTACGCTGGTCTTGTTCTTGTCAGTAGCGATCATTGCCGATTACATCGACTCAAAAATTAAAATTAAGCTGCTGCGTGAGCAGCTGCTTGCCTGCCAACGAGAATTGAAACAAGAGGACCGCCCAGCGTGAAGAAGTCAACGACATTGAATATCGAAGTTGGCAGGCAGATGAGTGAGCTGCTCTACATGTAGCTCGCAGCGGCCAACCTGCCGCCTGGTAAGGAGCCACAATGCCAAGCATCTCCTAGAGGCGGGTACGGTCGGACGGCGGAATTTCCGTTCAGTCGGCTGGCGATGAATCTAGGCAGCACCGACTACGTATGCAGAGAACCGCCCTGATATTCCCATAGCTTTCTCGCTGCAGTGCCGAAGTTACCAATCTGAAAGACAGCCAGCGCATCCGGCCAGAATGCGAAGGGCTCAAACGGCGCAGCTTTTAATTGCTTTAAAAACGCCTCGGTCGCGATCCCCGCGGTGATGTGAGGTGAGTAGTATTCCCCGCTCGCCTTCGGAACGAAAGTCTCGACCCAGTCAACCGTTCCCGCAACGGCATCCGCGCCGACGAAAGCCGCTGGTGTCCCGCCGCTCACTGAAAACGGCGCTACCGCATCGGTGATCTTATTATGCAACCGCACCAGTTCGGGCGTGCGTTCGACAACGAGCACCGCCACGGCTAACCCTGCAAACCTGACATAATCAAGACTGCTTGTTCTCAACTTCATCGCCGTTGGCTGTTCGGCCACGAGGACCTTCGTGATCGCGGCGGTTACCGCATCCAAGTCTTTCGCTTGCACAAAACGTTGCAGCAGCGTCACGTGGGGCATATGCGTAGCGTCCAGTGCATAACCGGACTGATAGTTTTCACGCAGCCGAGCGTTAATAGATTTTGATTTGTCGATCATTGACAGGTCCGGTTGGAGCAGCACGTCGATGGCGATCAGTTTATCGTCGGCAGTTCCCATTGCGGTCCCTTTGCCGGAAGTACGGTCTGAGCGGAAGTTTAGGTCTCGCAGCTTGCTGTTCAAGTCCCGGGTCAAGCCGCAGTGAATCATCCCTAGCAACCATTTGGCGGACTTCAAATCGAGATACCCCGCCGCTCCCCCTCATAGCCTCTTCGCAGTGATCGCATGGTATTTCACTTAAGAGCGTGACCCTGCGCGAGTTAAGCTCCAATTGGAGTTGCCTATTACCCGAAGCAGTCTTCTCGGCGGCGCGGCGGCGGCATGGCCGCTAGCGGCGCGGGCCTCGCGCATTTCTATTCGATCAGGATCAGACCGGGAGGGAGTGACTCGTCGTATAGACTGGCCCGGTCGGATCGTCCGATCTGAACGAACTCTTTGATTTTCGCGGTCTGCAGCGCAGGGACGCCGGATTTTTCCAGCTTGCTGGCAATCATGCCGCGCAAAGGCATGGGTAGGTCCAGGCTCCGATCGTCGACGACCCGCGCGGCCCGGAGGAACAGAATCTGCAGGTCGAGCAACTCGGGCGTAGTCCAATCGAAGGTCTGGAACGCCTGATACGCGTGCTCGACGAGATCGGGCGAGACGACAGTCTCCGGCCCTGCGTAGAGCGGAGTTCGGTTGAGCAGGAGGCCGAGCGCCGCAAGATAAGGAGCGCAGTGCCGCTTGGCCCGTGCAAGCGTCACCGCGATGTCGCAAAAGCAACGCACCAGTTCCGCCTTGGTGTCGTGGTGGATCAGTTCCAGGGATCCTGCCAGACGCACGAGTTCGTCGGGTGCCCTGCCGCCGCGGATCCTGTCGATCTCTCCTGCCATCAGCCGGGTCTGGCGTTCGCGCGTAAGCCCGCCCGCCACCCGGCGCAAGAGGATGTATTCCTGGCTTTTGATACGCCGACCGGGAAAACACAGGCCGCCATCGTGCACCCGCCACAGGGCGTCGATACGAAGGTCGTCCCGGACAACACCGAAGCCCGGGCGCAGCAGGAATCCAGCCATGATGAGCCAGGCCTCCTCGTGAGAAGCCGAACGCCGTCTGTCGTCCCGCCGCTCCTCGAGCGCAGGCCAAAGGGCGCGAAGCAGGGGCCCGTTCCATTCACTTCTGGGGGACGCGAGGATGCGCTCCACACCCTTGAGGATCGTGGCAGCAGTAATCTTGTTCTTCTTGCTGGAATTGGCAGGCTGGGTGAACACGATCCCGATCTGCCTGCGTGCCGTTTCCAGCGCGTCCGCCGAAGCGTTCGGTTCAATCGGAGCGTTTGCCTCCCGCGACCGCCCCGCCCCGGGCGCGCCCGCGACGCCCTGGACGTGCTCGCGCATGTTGAATTCCAGCGGCCAGGACCGCTGGATGGCGGGGTCGGCGCTGACGCACGAGATTTGGAGCAGCCCCAGTGCGTTCATCCGCGCCGTCAGACCGACGGGCAACATCCCGCCCGCTTCCGGACCGGATAGCTCCGCCGTCCTGACGATGGTCTGGAGCGGGGGCAATGGGTGAAATTCGCCTTGGGACCAGGAAACGATGTCTCCGGCCCGGCTGACGCTCTTCCGGGTTGAGGAATAAGCCTGGAAGCGCACCAGCTGATCGGTGCGGAGCTTAAGCCCAAGATCAGCGATCTCAAAAAGCTGCGACGGCGCTGCACCCTGAGGAAGAACGCATACGAGGGGCGGACGCAAAGTCTGGCGATCAGTTGCCTGTATCCCCTCCACTTCGAGAAAGATCGCAGCGGCAGCCCCAGCGGCAATGCGCGCCGAACGGTGGTGGAGAAGGGCACCAAATCGCGCGGCTCCGCGCGCCACAGCCAGATCCGGCTCCTCGTTCTCCAGAACTTGCGGTACGAAGCCGTCCTGCCAGCCTCCGATTTGCTCGAGGAGCCTTTGGCGCAGGAGCGGCGGTCTGACGGATCCGCCGTTGAACAGGACGGCATCAATGCGCGGGCGATCGTTGAGGAATTCGGCAAGGTGTCGGGTTATCGCGCTGTCGGAAGGATAAGGAAGTCCCCATTCCCTCAGTGCCGCGTGCGTCCGGTACGGCCGCGCCGCCGCGCTGCAGAAGGGAAAAAATCCATCCAGCAATAGGCTCTCGATTTCCGCACGCATCATCGTCGCCGCCTGCGAGCCGCCGACCATGCCCGACCCGCGACCGGTCAGTGCTACAACGAACCGTTCATCCGGCGGCCCCGTAGCGGCCAGCGCGCGCTCTTTCAGATGACGGCAGGAGGCGACGAGCTGATCCCATTGCGGACCGGAAAGCCGGCTGCCCTCTCTGGCAAACCGCGGCTCCAGGAAATGGGCGACGGCAAGGTCGATATTGTCGCCGCCAAGCAGCGTATGCTCGCTCACCGCGACACGCCTTATATCAGGGTCCGGCGTTTGCTCGTCCAGGCGAACTTCAAAAATGCTGAAATCTGACGTGCCGCCGCCGATATCGATGACCAACACGTGTCGCAGCCCGGCATCGCTGTTGTCGTTCCGCTGCCATAATTCGCGCGCTGGGTCGTGGCTTTCCAGCCAGCAATAGAACGCAGCCTGCGGCTCTTCGAGCAGTCGCACATCGCTAGGGAAGCCCGCTTCCTCGGCGGCGGTAATCGTCAGTCGCTGCGCCGCCGCATCGAAGGAAGCCGGGACGGTAACCGTGATGTCCTGATTATCGAACGCAAACCCGGCCTGGGCAAACCGGCTGTTCCAGATCCCCCGCAAATAGTTCAGAATCAGTGCCGAGGCGCGTACCGGTGAGATTTTCTGCTCACGTGCCAGAACCGTCGATCCCCATGGCAGAAAGGGTGCCGACCGGTCGGCGGCGTGATGGCATAGCCACGACTTCGCGGAGTGGACGACCCGTCCGGGCGCTTCGCTCGCCTTCATGCGAGCAAAAAGGCCGATGATCCATTGCCCGGCTCCGACCTCCTCACCGCGCAAGTGTGCTGCGACCGCTTCCTCTGGCAGATACAGGAAAGAAGGTAGCGTTGGCTTCTCGGTCAGACTCGCCAGGCCTTCCCATTGCGGGACGAGAAGGACCTCTGGCGTCCCCTCGCCAACCAGTGGCGCAAATGCGAGTGCGGAATTGGTCGTGCCGAGATCAATACCAATGGCGAAGCGGGCGCGGTCTTTCGTCAAGAATTACCTCCAGAGGGCGGTCCGGCCCCTATTCCGTGCGGACCTGGAACTCAACCTTCCATCGGCGATCGGAGTTCGTATGCCTCATCCAAAGCTCAAGGATGCCAAGTTCGGTGACGACGGGGCTGACGCGGACCGGCACCACCTGCCCCACCGGGACGTCCAGTGCCGGGATCGCGACTTCGAGCAGGCCAGCGTCATCAAGCTCACGCTCGGCGTCGGGGAGTATCTGTCCCGGCGTATCACCGCTTCGTACCGAGGAGGAGAAAAACCGAAACTCCGCCGTGCGGCCGGTGACAAGGCCGAACTCTCGTCCTTCGATCAGCAGTTCCGTGCCTTCCTGCATCCCCTGCGGGACAATACACAATGCCTTAAGCGGCGGCTTGTAGCCCGGAATGGCGGGCATCGACGTTTCCAGGCCGATGTAATAGGAGCGCGCCGCGCCGGCCTTGATGCGCATGCCCTTGCCAGTGGCGCGGAGACGTCCGTAGATCGCGCCGCCGCGTGCGACAGCGAGGTCTGGTTCGAAACCCTGCAATTCGCGGACTGGCTGGCCCCCATTCCAGGACGCCAGCAGATCAAGCACCCGGGTACGGATTGGCGCGGCCTTGAAAACGCCCCCATTGAACAAGACTGCGGTCGGCATCAGCATCTGGGTGCCAGCCGATGCTCCCACCAGAGCGGCAAGCTTTTCGCTTGCCTTCACGTTCTGCAGGCTCTGAGTGAGAAACCGGGCGATATGCTTGCTGACGACCGGATCGGAGGCAAAGGGCAGACCGAATTCCTGCAGCCCTCCCGTACGGCTCTCGCGCGGCAAGTCGTCAACGCTGGTTCTGGCGAAAAAACCGTCGACAACAACCTGCTCCAGGGTCTCGCGATCGAGAGTCGTTGAGACAGTCTTGGCAATCAGGCTGGAGCCGCGCGAGGGGACCGCGATTGGCGCCTGCGCCAGCCCACCATCTTCAAACAGGACGATCTTGGCTTTGGAGGCGGCATACACAAGCGCTAGGAACTGCCAGGAGTCCAGCTGTTTGCCTGCAGCCTCAAGCTTGGCATTCAGCGCATATGCGAGCGCCAAATCCATATTGTCGCCACCTAGTAGAATGTGCTCGCCGACGCTGACACGCTCAAGTTCCAGGCGGCCTTCGACATCTGTAACCGCGATCAAGCTGAAATCGGCTGTTCCGCCACCGACATCGCAGACAAGCACGATATCGCCATCGGCAATCAGGTTTCGCCATTCTCTGCTCGTCTGCGCCATCCAGGCGTAGAATGCAGCCTGCGGCTCCTCCAGCAGTGTGACGTCCTCAAGCCCCGCGGCCTTGGCGGCCTCCGCGGTGAGGCTTCTTGCGACCTCATCGAACGAGGCAGGAACGGTTACAACGATCTCGCCTTCCAAGAGGTCCGATTCCCGCCCCTGCGCTCGTTCGGTATGCAGGAACGCTTCCCTGAGATATTGGAGGTAAAGGCGTGAGCATTCGAATGGCGAGAGCTTCTCTTCCGCGATGTCGGATCGCCAGGGCAGGATCCGCTGCTTCGGGTCGATATGCGGATTGGACAGCCAGGATTTGGCGGAGGTCACGAGGCGATCAGGCACGAGCGCCCCCCGCTCGCGCGCGAACTGGCCAATGATCGCGCGCTCGCCGGCATCGTTCCAGGGCAGAGGAAACGAGCTCTCCGGGAATTCCTCGGAGTGCGGAATATAGATGGCGGACGGCAGTGTTGGCATCTCGCCGATCTGATTTGGTCCTAGGGACTGCGCGATTTCGATAATCCTGGTCTCACCACTCTCGAGATCGGCGATCGCGATTGCGCTGTTGCTGGTGCCGAGGTCGATAGCAAGACTGAAACGAGCGCTCATGGGGGAGGGTTGTCCTGGTTGTCGTGCTGACAATTCGCGTCAACAGCCGCGCGTGATGGAAAGCACCGGTTGTACATTCCGCTCGGACGTCCGGCAGCCGGCCGATGCGAGCCCGCTTATCTCAGTTCCACCTCCGCGGGAGCGATTGCTGGAAGTCGATGGGTCGAGATCGGCAAAACACGTGGTAGATTCACCGCATCCGTCTTCCAGCCGTGATGGACAAGCACCCCCGAGAACGGCGCCTGGCCGCTGATCTTGCCCACCAGTCGGTACTCGTCCGGCGAATAGCCAGCGGCGACCTGCACCATCGATCCCTCGCTCTCTGCGCGCACGGGGGAGATTCGGAAGTACTCCAGTAGGGCGGTCTTGCATCCGGCATGGACCACGCGCGCGGCGGCTCCAACCTGTGCGTCATCATGCGCGTTGATGTCGTCCATCAGGAAATCGACCAGCCGGCCCCTTGCCTGCAGCATCGCCAAAAAGCTGACGATCTCGGCGTCTGCCTGGTTTGCGCGAGTCGTAACAGGCATCGGTCGGGCCGCTTCAGCGCCAGCACTTCGATTGTCCCGTGACGGGCCGCGCCCGACCAGGATCGCTATCAACGCGATAAGGCTCAGCGTCACCGCCCCGCCCGATAGATACATTTGGAATGCGCTCGCTGCCGGCAGCAATTCCAGTGCGTTCACCACGACCAGGAGCAGGACCGCTATGATTGCGATCGCTTTCATCGCATGCATGTTCAGCCGCAGCTCCCTTTTGGCACACATCAGGGTTGATTGACGCACGAAGAATATAGGATATCGACGATTGTGGAAACCTAATCGGTCTGCCGCGCTCTCGATTATGCCGTTAAAAAGTCGGACGCAGTGAAGGCTAGGGTAGGCGCCGTGAGCACAGGGCATAATTGCTGCTGCCAGAGACGATCTTAAATCACATTTCTTGTGCGCATCCGGGCAGAAGAAGCACTGTTCTGCGCGCACTTTGGCGATGAGCACAAGTCTATTGCGCGCACGTCGCGGCTCGTTCCGGCGATTTATTAGAGCGGTGGCGCCGACAACGCGAGCGCCGGTTCGAATGAAATGTTCTAAAGTTAAGCGACGACAAGCGCGTTGCTGGATTGGCCGTTGTTGGCCCAAATGCGAAGTCGCGCGATGTCTGCTATTTGGTAGCTATCGGGGGAAAAGCGGACGTCGCATATAATCTGCCGGCGGTGTTACTGCGTGAGAAATCTATATGCGACAATCAGAGCCACTATGCTCGCGAAAATCAGGAGTGCCGAGAGGGATTTTCGGATCATTGGCCTCGTCGAATGGCGTGCAGCCGATAGACCGGGCTGAGGTTTAGGCTCTCTCTGGAACCGCACAACTTTACCCTCTGTCGTCGGTGTGCGAGCCTTTGGTTCGGGCGCCGCGCCCACGCCACCCATCTCGCTGTAATAAGCGCTGTAGACCTCGCGAACGGCCAGGGCCGTGGACTCGGCCTCGCTCGTCGTCTCGAGTCGAGTTCGATAGTTAGTCAGAAAGCTCTGTGCGTTTGACGGAAGGTCATCGAAACCACCGAGCTTGGCCATCATGAGCCAAGTGACAAAATCCGCCTCGGCCTTGGTGTGAGCTTTCTTAGCGATACTGGTGTTGGAGCTGGAGGACATGGTGTTCCGATTGGTTCTCCGGCCCAAACTCGCCGGCGTTCATGGCGATCGTTGGACAGTTCGCTTACGGAGGATTTGCCCGCCGCCGCCAAGCCTGGCGCAAGACCAAAGTAAAGGGGCTTGCCGACGGGTCAAGCTGCTCCCTTGTGCAGTCGTGCATCTTGAGTGAGCCAAGAAGCTCGCTTCCGAACCGTCATCGAAAGGTTCGTGCCCGTGGTCCGTAGCAAAAATGCCTCGCCAACTTGGAGCGACATTAGGGTTGCGCTCCTACACTTCGATCGCGCGGGCGTTCTGAGGCTGCATCGAATAGGAACGCAACGGCTGCAGCGCACTGAGTCTGACTTCCAGTGCTGACTGCCTTATCGCCGCTATCGGACCGAGAGCGGAGTGTGCCCCGATACCCGAGGGCTCCCCTGAACGCTACGTGAGAACAGAACTTGAAGTCAGGAGTAAGGTTTCTCAACTTCAGCCCCAAC
>Ga0307509_10009028_pt1 | contig 12561 bp, 8 predicted proteins | sample 10_EM_MG_FD_202245 | JGI IMG/M metagenome (GOLD analysis project Ga0307509, IMG submission 202245) | Populus trichocarpa ectomycorrhiza microbial communities from riparian zone in the Pacific Northwest, United States - 10_EM | ecosystem: Host-associated > Plants > Roots > Unclassified | place...
TGGTGGTCCGGGTGCGTGGCACGGGTGTACTGCTCACCGCGACGGGTATGGCGTGGTTTGCCGGGACGGTCGTACCGGAGGCCACCTATTGGCATCGCGGGGTGTTGGTCCATCTGCTCGTCGCGTACCCGGGTGGGCGTTCTGTCTCCCGCGGCGGTTGGCTGCTCGTGGGGGTTGGCTATGCCGCCGCGGTGTTCAGCCCGATCTGGCGTGACCAGGCGACAAGCCTGGTTGCCGGCAGCGTCGCGGTGGGCGTTTCGGTAGCCGGACTGGCTCGGGCGCGGGCACGCGGGCAGCGCGGTCGGCAGATCGCGTGCGAGGTCGGCACGGGCCTCGCCGCGGTGGTGCTGCTTGCCGCGGCGGCCTGTCTGGCGTGGCCCGCCGCCGCGGCGCTGCCGTCGCTGCTGGCGTACGAGGCGGCGCTCGTCGTCGGGGTCGGCATCCTCTGGGCAGGTCTTCGTCCCGTCGGGGTCACCGCCGTCACCGACCTGGTCGTCGAGCTCGGGCGTGTCGGGTCGGAACCGCTGCTCCAGGACGCCCTCTGGGCCGACTCGACGATCGCGGAAGCGGTCGCCGCGGCCGACCGGCTGACGTCGGCCCACGCCGTGCTCCAGGCGGGCATCCGCGCGCGCGTCGCCGAAGTGTCGGCGTCGCGTCGCCGGCTGCAGCTTGCCGTCGATGAGGAGCGGCGACGTCTGGAGCAACGGCTGGCCAGCACTGCCGAATCGCGTCTGGCCGGCATGTCGGCGGAACTCCGCCGGCTCCCGCGGCACGGCGATACCCACCTGGCACGGGCGGTGGATCAGCTCGAGCGGACGTTGGTCGATCTGCACGACGCGGCGCGCGGGTTGTACCCGCGCGAGCTCGCCGACGGCCTGTCCTCGGCGGTGGCGGCCTTGTCGAGTCGCTGTCCCGTTCCGGTGGAGCTGTCGGTGACGCGCCTGCGCTTCGACCCGGAGATCGAGATTGCCGTCTACTATCTGTGCGCCGAGGCGCTCACCAACGTGGCGAAACACGGCGCGGCGTCGGCGGCACGGGTCGACTTGGCGGTGCGCCTCGGGGCTCTGGTCGTCACGGTGGCCGACGACGGGGTGGGCGGCGCGGCGGTTGCCGGCGGGAGCGGCATCCAGGGTCTGATGGACCGGGTGGAGTCCGTCGGCGGTACGTTGCGGGTCGACTCCGAGCCCGGAGCCGGCACGACACTGGCCGCCGAGTTTCCGCTCGGCGGCCGGCCTCGATGATGCGAGCGCGGTTAGTCGATCTTCGTCCAAGGCTCACCGCCGAAGAGAGTTCTCATCAGGGTGCCCGGTGTCGTGTTGTTGCCGGCCACGGTCGGGGTGAACCACAACAGGTCCTTGTCCAGCCGCCAGGTGGCGACGAAGATCTCGCGTCCGTCGGTCGCACCGCACCGGGATCGTCCTTCCGCCACCGTGATCGTGCCGGCCGAGACGCAGTAGACGCCCGGGCCGACCGGATAGCCGCGTTGCTGGATGGTGAAGGCTCCGCTGTTGAAGGTCATCGTCCATACCCCGGCATGGCTCTTGGCTTCACGGCCGTTGACCCCGCCGGCGAGCATCGTCTGTTCGGAAGCCTCCTTGCGATACGTGCCGTCGGGGAAGGCTCCCGCCGCGGGCTGGGCGGATGCGGTGGCGGCGTCCGGCGGGCCGCAGGCGGCGACCGGCGGCGCCGGCTCCGTCTGTGCCGCGAGGCCGCGGATCGCGGCGATGAGCGCCGCGGTCTGCGTGTCCTTCTCCAACTCGGCGTAGACCGGTTGTGCTTCGCGCCGGAACGCGGCCAGGTCGGCCGGCGCGGCCAGGACGACCGTGCGGCCGTTCTGGCAGAACCGCTTCGCCTCGTCGGCGGTGGCGGGCATGGACCGCACTCCCCAGTCGCGGGTCGCGATCGCGGCGTCCCGCAGCAGGCCACGCTGTGCCTTGTCGAAGGTCGCGAATCGCTTGCTGTTGATGACCACCGAGTTGATTTTGGAGTACGGCGTGACGTTGCCGGTCGCTGTCGTCGCCTTGCTCGGCGCCAGCTCGAACGAGGATTCGGCGCCCACGAGCCGGTCCTCGGTCCTGTCGAGGTCAGTCGGCGTGGAGCCGAGGGCACGGTACAACGCGTAGCTCGTATTCGATCGCGGAACCCGGATGGTCATCCCCCGGAAGTCGGCCGGCGACAGCAGAGGCTTGGCATAGCCGAAGACGTGGCGGGTGCTTTCCGGAACCAGGGCAAGGCCGGTGACACCGGCCCGGTCCAGCCCCGCGAGCATTTCGCCGGCGAAGTCCGCGGCCACCACCTGCTTCACCAGACCCTCGGAGTCCACCAGGAAGGGCGCCTGGAGAGCGCGCAGCGACGTCACGTTCTCGGTGTCCCAGGCCCGTGTCGGGATCATTCCCATGTCCAGGTCACCCTTCATGACCAGGTGGGCGACCGCCTGATCCCAGCCGGGGACATCCGTTCCGGCCGCCTGCCAGACCGGCTCGACCCGTATCTGTCCGTGCGATCTCGTTCCCACCTGACGGGCGAACTCCTCGATCGCGCGGGACGCGGGCCGGCCGGGCTCGTCGTCCGTCCCGATCCGCAACGTCACCGGTGGAGAGTTCCCGCCGGCCTTGCTGCCCGCCTTGTCGGTACACCCCGATGCGGTCAGCACCACCGCCATCGCCGCGATCGCTGCCATTTTCCGATCCAGTTGCCTCATGGTCCTGTCCTCTCCTTCGCACTATCGGGATGAGACCGACGCTAGGGAGGCGGGGGCGTCCGCACATCGCGGCTGACACCGGTGCTGCCCGGCGAAATATCGTGGCTGGCCACAGTCGCCCTGGAACACGGAAGCGGCGAGAATTGACCCATGCGGCAACGGGCATTACCGACGGTACTCCTGGCGGTGTCAGGTGGCTGTTGGAGTGTCCTGACGATGGTTGCCCTGGCCCACCACGGTGACGTGGTGACGACATACGCCGCCGCGTCCGCCGTGGCGGCCGCCGCCTTCGTGGTCGCCGGGTTCGGCCTGGCCGCCGCCGGTTGGCTGGCCGTTCGCGACCCCGCGACCGGTTCGCTGTCCGCACTCTGCGTCCTCGCCTCGGCGGCCTGGTTTGCTCCCGCGCTCGTCGGCTGGGAGGGCGGACCGCCGCTCGCACGAAGCGTCGGCATCGTCGCGGCGCCCTTTCTCGTCCCGGTCCTCGCGCACATCGCGGCGGCTGCTCCGACCGGGCGGGTGCACGGCGCCCCTCGGCGTATCGCGGTGGCGGCCGCGTATGGACTCACCACGCTGGTCAGTGTCGGCTACGCGATCACGTGGGACCCGTTTCGTGACCCACGATGTTGGAGCGACTGCACCGACAACGCGTTCCTGCTGACCGGGAGTCCGGCAGGAGCACGGTTGATCGAGCAGGCGCGGCTCGCCACGGTCGTGGTGATCGGCGTCGGCACGCTGATCGCGGTCGCCTGGCAGCTCGCCACCGCGACGGCGATCGGCCGGGCGGTCGGATGGCCCATCGCCCTGCCGGCCGCCCTCGCGTCCACCTTGGAGGCTGTCTACGCCGCAGCCCGCCTCGGCGACCGCGCGGAGGGTCCGGAACGCGACCTGTTCGTGGGACTGTTCCTGGCCCGTGCGGCTGCCCTCACGACGCTCGCCGCCGGCGCGATCTGGTTCCTGTGGCAACGGCGCCGGCGCCGGGCCGCCTTCGTCACCCTGGTCAGCGAGCTCGAGGGACCGCACGGCGCCGGATCGCTGCAGGCGACACTGTCGCGACTGCTGGGCGACCCCTCGCTGACCGTCGCCTACTGGCTGCCCCGCGTCGATCGGCACGTCGACAGATCGGGCCACCAGGTCCAGCCGCGCGCCGGCCCGGGCCGCGCGTTGACGTCCATCGTCCGCGACGGCGCCCCGCTGGCGGTCGTCTCCCACGAACGAGACCTCATCGACGACCGCACGCTACGCCAGCAGATCGGATCGGCTGCCCTGCTCGCCATCGACAACGAGCGACTCAGCGCGGAGTTGCTCGCCCACCTCGAGGACCTGCGCGCCTCTCAGCGACGCATCATCACCGCCGCCGACTCGGCCCGCCGAAGCATCGAGCGCGACCTGCACGACGGGGCCCAGCAGCGGCTGTTGGCAGTCCTCTACGAACTCCGCCTGGCCCGATCGAGCCCATCCGTCCACGACGAGCAGGCGGCGGCGCTGGACGGATTGATCGTCGCCGCTCAGCGGTCACTTGCCGACCTGCGCGAGCTCGCCCACGGCATCTTCCCGGCCATCCTCGAAGAATCCGGCCTCGAAGCCGCCCTCTGGACGCTCGCCGATCAAGCCCCCACGGTGATCCAGATCGGCGCTATGCCGGACCGGCGGCTGCCGGCGGCCGCCGAGCAGGCGGCCTACCTGGTCGTGACGGAGACCTTGGCGACGAACCGGCCCGCCGGTCTCACCGTCCAAGCCAGCACGCTGGGCGACACCCTGGTTCTCCAACTCGATGGCACGCCGGGCGCGCCCACGCAGTATCTTCTCGACCGGATCGGCGCTGCCGACGGCACCCTGATCTACCAGAACGGAACCCTGCACGCGGAGATCCCATGCGGATAGCCGTTGCCGACGACTCCATGCTCACCCGGGCGGGCCTCGTCCACCTGCTCACCGGGCAGGGGCACGAGGTCGTCGGTCAGGCGGACAACGCCGAGGAACTGGTGTCGATCGTGGACGTGTCGCGTCCCGACGTCGTTGTCGTCGACATCCGCATGCCGCCGACCCACACCGACGAAGGGCTGGTCGCGGCGCAACGCATCCGCACCGCGCACCCGCGAATAGGCGTACTCGTCCTCTCCCAGTACGTCGAGCCCAGCTACGCCATGCGACTGATCCAGGATCGGCCCGAGGGCGCCGGATACCTCCTGAAGGACCGCGTCTTCGACGTCGCCGTGCTCATCGACGCCCTCCGGCGTATCACCGAAGGAGAAACCGTCGTCGACCCCACGATCGTCTCCCGCCTCTTCCGCCGCCGCCGGAGCGCCGATCCTCTCGACGCCCTCAGCGAGCGTGCCACCCAAGTCCTGGGCCTGGTCGCGGAAGGGTTGTCGAACCACGCCATCGCCGCGCGACTGCACATCACCGAACGCACCGTCGAATCGCACATCACCAAGGCGTTCCTGCAACTCGGCCTCACCGACGACCCCGACTCACACCGGCGCGTGCTCGCGGTGCTTGCCTATCTGCGCCATCACGCCAGGATGCCTGGCTGAGAGGACAGCCGACGCGATGCGGTCCGCGCGCGGCTGGATCACACACTTGTCGGACGACTCGTGACCGTGCCGGCGATGAGCGCGGCCAGCCCGAGGAGCACAGCGACGACGATCAGTGCGCGCAGCACGGTGAAATGGTTGCCGATGACGCCGATGGTGGTCGGCCCGGCGAGGGCGGCGCAGTAGCCGATCGAAGCGATGACGCTCACCCGGGCGGCGGCGCGGCGCGGATCGTCGCCACCGGCGCTCATCCCGACCGGGAAGCCGAGTGACACCCCGAGGCCCCAGAGCAGGCAGCCGGCGAAGGCGGCGGCGAAGGTCGGCGCGTACACGAACAACACGACTCCGCCGATACCGATCAGGGCCAGCAGGCGCACGACAGGGGTGCGGCCGTAGCGGTCCAGGAGCGCCGGGCCGAACCAGCGGCCGGTTGTCATGGCGGCGAGGAATGACGCGAAGGCGAGCGTTCCGAGTGCGTACGGGACGTGATATCCATCGATCGCCGCGACGCTGATCCAGTCGTTCCCGACCCCCTCGGCGAAGGCGAAGGCCAGCACGAAGACCCCGGTGAGCAGGGTATGTGGTTCTCGCCAGGCGGTCAGCGCGCCGGCCTTCGACACCAGTTCGGACCCGCCCGGCCCGGTTGGTTCGCGGTCGGCGACGAAGCGCTGGGCTTGCCGGGCCACCACGGCCGCGACCAGCAGGGCGACGGCGGTCAGGTGCACGACGATCGGCACGTGCAGGGCCACCACGGCCGCGCCCAGGAGTGCGCCGGCGACGGTTCCGAGGCTGAAACCGGCATGGAAGCGCGACATGACCGACCGGCGGAGATGCCGTTCCACCACGGTGCCCTGGACGTTCATCCCGACGTCCCAGGCGCCGTGGGAGAAGCCGATCAGGAACAGCCCGGCCGCTACCGGCAGGACGCCGACCAGCGAGCCGACGGCGGCCGTGATGAGGCCGACGCCATGCACGACGGCCATCACCGTGACCACGCGCGCCGAGCCGATCCTGGTCACCACCGGGCCGGAGAGCGGGAGCGCCAGCAGGGACCCGGCGGCAACGGCGAGCAGCAGCAGGCCGAGAGCCGCCGGATCGAGGCCGAGGCGGTCGCGGACATGGGGGATCCGGGACGCCCAGCTGGCGAACGCGAAGCCCGAACCGATGAAAGCGGCGTAGGTTGCCGCGCCGGCGGCACGGACGGCTTGCGGCGTGACCGGCGTGGCGGCGGTCGGGGTATCAACCATAACTTCGAACATAACAAACAGATCTGATGTTCGAAACGTTGTCTTCGCGGGTGAGGCGGGGTTCAATGGGGGCATGATGATCGGTGACCGCCAGCGGCGGATCCTCGACGCGGTGCAGCGGTCCGGCGAGCTCGGTGTGGGCCGGCTGGCGGAGCTGACCGGCGCCTCCGAGATGACCGTGCGCCGAGACCTCGAGCAGCTGGCCGAGCAAGGGATGCTCGAGCGTTACCGCGGCGGCGCGCGCAGCCTCACCCTGCGGGGCGAGGCGCCGCCGTTCGCCCTGCGCATGCAGGAGGGCCGGGAGGCCAAGTCGCGGATAGCGCTGGCCGTTGCCGACCTGATCGCCGACGGCGAGGCGGTCGTCATCGACAGCGGCACCACCTGCCTGGAGGTCGCCCGCCTGCTCGCCACGCGCCGGCTGACGGTCATGCCGCTCTCGCTGCACACGGCCAATGCCCTGGCCGGCGCCCCTCGGCTCCGGTTGTTGCTGCCCGGGGGCGAGGCTCGCACCGACGAACTGGCCCTGACCGGGCCGCTCACCGAGGCGTCGCTGGCCGCGCTGCGTTTCGACACCGCGGTCCTCGGCTGCTGCGGGCTGACCGCCGCCGGGATGACCTCCTACGACCTGGCCGACGCCGCGATCAAACGGGCGATCATCGCCGCCGCCCACCGCGTCATCGCCGTCGCCGACCCGAGCAAGTTTTCCCGGACGGCCTTGGCGTTCGTGGCCCCGGTCTCCGCGCTCACCATGGTGGTCACCACCGGCGACGCGGACGAGGAGCAGACCAACGCTCTCGTCGCCGCCGGCGCCATCGTCCACCAGGCATGATCGGCCGGGTCAGCGCCGCGCGCGGGCGACCAGCAGGTGGGTGCCGCAGCGGGTGAACACCGCGGCGGCCCGGGCGAAGTGGTCGGCTGACCCGGAAATCACCCCCAGCGTCAAAGACGCCAGCCCGGCCCCGATCGGGTCCGCGGCCTCGGTGAGGGACTTGAGCGCCGCCTCCGCGCACTCGGCCGCCTCCGCCGGGTCGGTGGGCAGCAGGGCGTACGCCCGGGCGAGTTGCGCCGAACCGATCTGCCGATGGGTACCGATCAGCGCGGCCTCCTCCCGTGCCCGGTCCGCCCAGTCCAGCGCCCGCTCGGGCCGTCCGCGAGCGGCCTCGGCCTCGGTGAGCATCAGGTACCACCCGCTCCGGCTCAGCGGGTCGATGCCGGTGAGCTGGGGGTTGTCCGCCCCGGCGAAGCCGAGCAGCACGGCCACGCACTCGTCCGGATCGCCGGCCTGCAACAGCGCCTGGGCCAGGGCGCCCGCCGCCATGCCGGCGAAGTAGTCCCGGCGGGCGCCCGCCACCGCCACCGCTTCCTTGCCCAGCCGCAGCGCGAGATCGAGGTCGCCCTGCAGCGCGGTGACGGTGCACTGGTACGCCAGCACCAGCGAGGTGAGCTCGTCCGTGTCGATCAGCGCGACCGCGTCCCGGGCGTCCTCGAGGCAGCGGGCCGCCGACGGCAGGTCGCCCAGCGCGCGGTGCACACAGGCGCGCAGGGCGTGGATCTGCCCGGCCAGGGTGGTCTGCCCGCTCGTGCGGGCCGCCTGCAGGGCACGCTCGGCGTGCCGCTGCGCGTCGTACGGGCGGTCGTGGCACAGCTCCGCCGTCGCCAGCCAGGCCACCCCGTGCAGCAGCTGGGCGACCTCGGCGTCCGGCATCGCGTCCACCAGCTCCGCGGCCTCGGTCAGCCGGTCCCCGGTGCCGGGGCCGGGACGGCCGGTCCACTGGGCGTTGAGGACCGAGGTGGCCAGCGCCGCCGCCAGCAGCGGGCGATCACCGGACTTCCGGGCGGCCGCGATGGCCTCCGCCGACCGGCCCGGGCCGGCAAAGCCGCTGGTGAAGTCGCTCGCGATGCCGAGCAGCAGGATCGCGGCCGCGCGTTCCTCGTCCGCGGGCAACGCCGCCAGCTCCGCGGCGAGTTGTGCGTTGGCCTCCGCGTGCCGCCCGAGCAGGCGTTCGATCCCGGCGCAGAGGGCGACCAGCGAGGCGCGCGGCTCGGCCGCGGCGGCCGGGATCAGGTGCAGCAGGTCGTGCAGGCTCTGCCGGCTCTCCCGCAGCCGGCCGGTGACGGCGAGCGCCTGCGCCTGCGCGACCAGCAGCTCCATCCGCGGTCCGGCCGCCTCCATGGTGTCCGGCAGCAGCCGCAACGCGGCGCCGAACCAGTGGCCGGCCACGCCGGGGTTGCTGTCCAGAGCGTCGGTGCCGGCCCGCTGGAGCATCTCCACGGCGGTCAGGTCGCCGCGGGCGGCGCAGCGTTCCAGATGGTGTGCCTGCTCGGCGGGGGCCGCGCCGCGCTGCCGGAGCGTCTCCGCCGCGCGGGCGTGCGCGCCGACCCGCCAGCCGGGGTCGGTGGCCTCATACGTAGCCTGCCGCAGCAGCGGGTGCCGGAACTGGAACCGGTCGTGCACCGGTCCGGCGCGCAGGATGTCGCGGGCCACCAGCAGATCCAGGGCGTCGAGCACCTCGCGTACGGACAGCTCCGCGGTCCGCGCGACCAGCTCCGGCTCGGCCACCTCGGGTGCGAGCGCGGCGGCCCAGGCCACCTTCGCCTCGACCGGCGCCAGGGCGCCGAGCTCGGCGGCGAGCGCGGCCCGCACGTGCGCGGGAAGCGGGTCGCCGGCCTCCGGGCGTACGGCCGAGACACCCAGGTCGGACCGCGCCAGCGCCTGCAGATAGAAGGGGTTGCCACCGCTGGCCTGGTAGAGCTCGTGCCGCCGGGACGTGGACAGCCGCTCGGGCAGCAGCCCGTCGATGTCGGCGCGGGCCAGCGGGCCCAGCTCGAGGGCCCGCGCCACCCCGTCGACGACGGCCCGCCCCAGACTGTCCCGCAGGCGGCCGGGCAGCTGCCGGGGCCGGTACGACACGGCGACCAGCACCGGCCCGGCGGGCGGATGCCGCAGCAGGTGCTCCAGCAGCTCGGCCGAGCCGGGATCGGCCCAGTGCAGGTCGTCGAGGACGATCAGCAGCCCGGCCGACCCGGCGGCGTATTCCAGCAGGCCACGGACCGCCCGGTGCAGCCGATACCGTTCACCGCCGAGCACCGGCGGCGGGACGGCGCCGGTGGGCGTACCCGTCATCGGAAGAATTTCCCGCAGCGCCGCGGCGTCGCCGAACGGCAGGTTCCCCGGCGGCATCTCGAGGTCGGCCAGCGCGTCGGCCAGCACGGCGAACGGGACGTGCTGTTCGTATTCGGCCGCCCGGCCCCAGGCCACTGCCCGGCCGGACATCTGGGCGCGGCGGGCGAACTCCCGCAGCAGGCTGGTCTTGCCGATGCCGGGATCGCCGCTGACGGCCACCACCGGCGCGGCTTCGTCGCCTCGTGGGTCGAGCAGGCGGGTGAGCGTGGACAGCTCGTCGCGCCGGCCGACCAGGAGCCCGCCGCCGGCCGGCCGGGTCCGCACGGTGGTGGTGGCGGCCGGCGCCAGGCCGGGGCTCTGCCGCAGCACGGCCGCCTCCAGCTCCTGCAGCGCCGGGCCGGGGTCGATGCCCAGCTCGTTCGCGAGTCGTGCCCGCACCTCCCGCAGCACGACGAGGGCGTCGGCCTGCCGGCCCGACCGGTACAGCGCCAGCACCAGCCGGCCCTGCGCCTGTTCGTCGAACGGGTGCTCGGCGGCCAGCTGACGGAGCTCCGGCAGCAGGTCGGCGTGCTCGCCGAGGGCCAGCCGGGCCTCGACCAGTGATCGGCGGGCGTCGGCGGCCAGCGCCGCCAGCCGGTCGGACTGCGCGGCCAGCCAGGGCAGGCCGGCCACGTCGACCAGGGGCCGGCCCCGCCACAGCGCGAGCGCCGACCGCAGCAACTCCACTCGCTGGGGGAGGTCGCCGCACTGCTGGGCGGACTGGATCAGGCGTTCGGCCACGGCGGCGTCGGTGCCGTCCGGGCCCAGATCGAGCAGGTATCCGGGGGCGCGGGCGACGATCGCCGCCGGGTCGCCGAGCACCCGGCGCAGGTACGACACGTTGGTCTGCAACGTGTTGACGGCGGTGGCCGCGTCCTGGCCCCAGACCGCCTCGATGATCCGGTCGGCGCTGACGATCTCGCCGGCCCGCAGCGCGAGGACGGCCAGCACCGCCTTGCGGCGCAGTCCCGACACCGGCCGTGACGCCTGGTCCGGGCCGACGATCTCGACCGGTCCGAGCAGACGTACCTGCATGCGTTCCTCCGCACCCGACGCCGTTGCAGCGCCGTAGCAGCGCGGTCGCAGGCGCACCCGGCACGATGTCGGCGTCACAGTACACATGGGGAGGAAATAGCTTGAGGTCTATCCTGGCGGTCCTTCTTCTCCTGGCCACCGTGCTGCCCGCCTCCGCCGCGCGTGCCGATGAGGTACGCCGGGAGCCGGTCATCCTGGTGCACGGATGGGCCGGCGCCGCCACCGATCTGGCGGCGATGCGGGACGCGTTCACGGCGGCCGGTTACCCCGCGTACACGGTGGACCTGCCGGGCCAGAACAACCTGGTCAACGCCCAGGTGATCGCGGATCTGGTGGATCGGGTCCGGGCCCAGACCGGGGCGGCGCGAGTCAACCTGGTCGGGCACAGCATGGGCGGCCTGTCGGCTCGCTGGTATCTCAAGCGCCTCGGGGGAGTCGACAAGGTCCGCACGTACGTCTCGATGGGCTCAGCGCATTACGGCTATCTTCCGGCCTGCCTGCTGGGCGAGCAGGACGGCGGCCAGATGTGCCCGTTCAACCCCTTCCTGTGGGACCTCGACGCCGGCGACGACACCCCGGGCGAGGTCGCGTACACGACGATTCGTAGCACCAAGGACGCCCCGGACGTCACCCGGCTGGACGGTGGCGCCTGCTTCCACGAGATCGCCGGAGTCGAACACCCCGACGAGCCCCGCTCACCCCTGTTCATCGCCGCCGCGCTGACGGCCGTCGGCGGCGCCTGCCCGGGTTCCTTGATCAATCTGCCCATCGCCTAGATATGGAGAACGTCATGAGAAGCACCATCACCGCCGGTAAGCGGATCGGCATCGTCACCCTCGCCGTGCTCGGCGCGCTCGCCCTTCCGGCCGCGGCCACCGCCGCGTCGGCGTCGGTCACCCGGGTGGCGGCCGTCGACTGCGCCGCCCTGCAGGCCACCCACGACGGCCTCGAGGCCCGGATCCTCACCCTGCAGGACATGCTGGCCGACGCGCCGCCCTCGCAGAAGGGGGCCATCATCGCCCAGATCAACCGGCTCCAAGCGCAAGAGGGAGTGGTGGACCAGCAGCTCGCCGCCGCCGGCTGCCCCTGATCGTTCGCCATCCGGCCCGGAGGAGTGTCATGTCCCGCGTTCTGCGTTCCGTTACGGCGTTTGCCGTGACGCTTTTCCTGGCCGTGCCGGCGAGTGCCCGGGCGGCGGTCCCCGATCCCTGTCCGGACGGTTGCGAAGGTCCGGTGGTCGTCTCGGTGGACGAGGGCAACGCCAAACCGGAGAGCCCGGCGCCGCCGCCCTGGGCCGACCGGATCGCGCGTCCGGTGGCCGGTCTGACCGATTCCGCCGGCGTGCACAGCGATTTCGTCGCCAACGAGCTCGTCCTCAACACCGCGGACCAGGCGGCGGCCGATGCCCTCGCCGGCCGCTGGGGCGGCGTCGTCCTGGCCAAGAACGACCCCAAGATCAAAGACTTCACCCCGCAATTTCTCGTACGGGTGGAGCCCGCCCTCGCCGACCCGGGCCGCCTCAGCGACCTGCTCGCCAAGCTCAACGACGGCCGGAAGCGGGCCGACGCGCTCGCCGTCTCCAGCAAGGCCGGCCTCGGACTGCTGACGATCGCCGCGACCGAGGCGGTCAACGGGCTGAAGGTCGGCATCAACTGGCTCGCCGAGCCGGACGACGTCGCCGGCGGGAGCACCAACGAGGCGCTGATCGGCCCCGACGGGTTCGGCAACGACGCGAGCGCGGCGTACAACCGGGACGCGTACACCTGGTCGTATTTGAATTCCGGCAGCACCCAGGACATCGGCGCCGCCCCGGCCTGGACCCTGCTCGACTCGGTGGGCCGCGCCGGCAGCACCGTCCCGATCGGCATCGTCGACCAGGGC
>Ga0307509_10009029_pt1 | contig 12560 bp, 12 predicted proteins | sample 10_EM_MG_FD_202245 | JGI IMG/M metagenome (GOLD analysis project Ga0307509, IMG submission 202245) | Populus trichocarpa ectomycorrhiza microbial communities from riparian zone in the Pacific Northwest, United States - 10_EM | ecosystem: Host-associated > Plants > Roots > Unclassified | place...
GGTGACCAGGGCCACGGCATAGACGATGACCGCCAGCGCAGCGGAGATGGCGGCGGCGCGATAGAGCGGACCCCAAGCCGGATCTGCAGTCCGCGATTGGTCAGCGTTGGGTTCTGCTGTGACCGTGCCCGCGACTTTCGTGGTGTGGCCGGCCATTGGTCACCTCCCGGTCGCACGCCGCCGGATGCCAGCTCACGGCAAGGAGCCGCAGATTACTGCGCGCTCGGGCGGCGTAAACTTCCGCGCCCGCTTCGCAGCGGCGCGGGGACGCATCTCTAGCTTGTCACTGTCGACTTGCCGTGCCGCAGAGGCGAAGGTCCCGGCGAGCGCACCCTCCGCCGGGAAGCTGACGTCGGATGGCGGCCAAGATGTGCAGGCCGGTCCGTCAGCACAGACCTCAACGTCGACAGCGTTCCAACGCCTCGTCTGTCATACAAGCGCGCTCAGCATCGTGCGGGCTCTTGTTCCGTCGCGCCGATCTGGGTCGGCGGACGGCCGATTTCCAGCAGGAGCATGGCTGACCTGGCGTGAATACCGCAGGCAGGTCGACCGGCGGAAACCCGGCCGCGCCGTATCCACAGCATGACCCGGCGAACGCGACCACGACCGGCCCAAAGCCAGCCGCCCGGTACGGCTAACCGCCTTACCGGTGTCCCTGACGGACGGCGTCCATCGGCGCGGGTACGGCGCTAGCGGCCTTGGGTGCGACCGGCGCGCAGCTTGGCGATCACCTGCTTGACCCGCTGCTGGTTCTCCGGCTTGGTGAGCTGACGTTGCCCCTGCTCGATGAGGCGCTTGCCCTGAGGACTGCTCAGGTAGCCACGAAGGCGCTGCGAAAGCGTCGGCATGGTCTTCTCCATCCAGCGCTCAGCCGCCGAAGCGGCCGAGGAAATCTGACACCTTGCCGGCGAGCTGCTCACCCGCGGCAGCGACGGTTTCGCTCGCTCCGCTGACCGCCTCCGCGGCGCCACCGGCCGCCTCCGTAGCCGCGGTCGCCGCCTCCGCGCCCGCGCTCGACGCGGCGTCGACGGCCGCGGTGCCGGCCTGATCAGCCGCACCGGCCGCCGCGTCGGTGACCTCCGCGGGAACGGCCGGAACCTCGATACCCAAAGATTCCTTGACGTTGGTGACGATGTCTCGGAGTGCCTGCAACATCGGATCCTCCCGTGGCCGTGATTGCTGTGGGCCTTGTCCACAAGCATGAGCCGGAACCGGAACGCCTCACAGGGCCGATGGTCACGGCGCGGCCGGGAAAGACCGGCGCCCGATCAGCCGGCGACTTTCGGTGTGCGCCGCGCGATCTCGGCGGCGGCCAGGCTGTCGGCGACGGCGACCCCGGCGAGAACGGCCAGGCCGCCGGCGCAGGACAGCGGGGCCGACAGCAGCAGCTCGACCTGGCCCTGGCGCAGATCGGTGACCTATCCGGTGGCCTGCGTGATGACGTACGCCATCGCGATAGACCATCTCCGCGGCCGGCCCGGTCCGATAGGGCCGCGCGACCCGAAGCTCCGGGCCTTCTGTCCTTCCGGTGCCCGCGCCGCGTGCCGCGGCGGGACGTGTGGTCGGCGCTCGCGGGCCGGGTGCCCCTGGGACTTCGCGGGTGATCGGAGAAACCTCGACGAGGAAGCCCCGAGTCGAGGAGGCGGTCGTGCCCGGGAAACTGCAAGCGGTCCGTATCGATGCCGGCGGCCTTTCCGCCGCCGAGGCGGCGATCCGGTTGGAGCGCGACGGCCCCAACTCGCTGCCCGCCCAGCCGCGCATGCCGGCATGGCGGCGGGTGCTGGCGCAACTGCGTGACCCGCTGATCATCGTGCTGCTGGTCGCGATCGCGCTCACGATCATCACCGGCGACTGGACCGACGCCGCCGTCATCGCGCTGGTCGTCGTCGTCAACACAAGCGTCGGCGTCGTCCAGGAGGTCAAGGCCGACCAGGCCATCACCGCCCTGGCCACCATGACCGCGCCCGAGGCCCGGGTCCTGCGCGACGGGCAGCAGCGGCTCATTCCCGCCGACCAGGTCGTCGCCGGCGACATGGTGATCCTCGCCGAGGGCGATATTGTGCCGGCCGACGCCACCATTGTCGAAGCCGCCGCCCTGCTGGTCGACGAGGCCGCCCTGACCGGCGAGTCGGTCCCGGTCGACAAGGCCGCCTTCCGGGACGAGGCAGTCGAGGCGGAGCAGCCCGGGCAACTCCTCTCCTCCGGTACGGTCGTGGTGCGCGGACGCGGCCGGGCAGTGGTCACCGCGACCGGCGCCGCCAGCGCCATGGGTCGTATCGCCGGGCTGATGGCCACCGGCTCCGGTCTGACCCCCCTGCAGCGGCGTCTGGTCGGCGTCGGCCGGGCCCTCGCCGTCGTCGCCGTGGCGCTGTGCACGGTGGTGCTCGCGCTCGGCCTGGCCCGCGGCGAGTCGCTGGAACTCATGGTCGTCACCGCGATCAGCCTCGTCGTCGCCGCCGTGCCCGAATCATTGCCCGCCGTGGTCACCCTCGCCCTGGCGCTCGGCGCCCGGCGAATGGCCGCTCGCCACGCGCTGATCCGCCGCCTGCCCGCCGTGGAAACCCTCGGCTCGGTCACCGTCATCGCCACCGACAAGACAGGCACCCTCACCGAAGGCCGCATGGTCGCCCGCCGGCTGTGGACCCCCACCGGACCGGCCGAAATCGACGGCTACGGCTGCACCCCGACCGGCACCGTCCGCCGGCGCGACGAGCCGGTCACCGCGACCTCCGCGCCGGACCTGGAGGAACTGCTGGCCGCCGCCGCCCTGTGCACCGACGCGACCCTGCGGCCCCCGCAGGACGACACCGGCGATTGGACGGCGCTGGGCGACCCCACCGAGGCAGCCCTGCTGGCCGCCGCCGGCAAGCTCGGGCTCGACCCCACCGCCCTCAAAGCAGCCCGGCCCCGGACCGGTGAGCTGCCCTTCGACAGCGACCGCAAGCGCATGACCACCGTCCACCGCCGGCCCGACGGCAGCGCCCAGATCATCGGCAAAGGCGCACCCGAGATGCTGCTGAGCACGGCATACCTCGCCGAACCAGCCGACCTCATCAGCGATGCCACCGCCCAGGCGGACGCGCTGGCCGCCGACGGTTTCCGCGTCCTCGCCGTCGCCCAGGCCGACCACGACACCACCCCGCCGACGCAGGACTGGGAGCACGAGTTGCGGCTGTTGGGCCTCATCGGCATCCGCGACCCTGCTCGAGCATCCGCCGCGTCCACGATCGCCGCCTGCCAGGAAGCCGGCATCACCCCGGTGCTCATCACGGGCGACCACCCGGCCACCGCCCGCGCCGTCGCGGCCGAGGTCGGCATCATCGCCGTCGACGGTGACGTCGTCGACTGCCGGGAGCCAGCCGCCGCCGACCGGTTTTCCAGCGCGCGCGTGTTCGCCCGGGCGACCCCCGAGCAGAAGCTCGACATCATCACCGCCCGCCGCCAGGCCGGCGACATCGTGGCCATGACCGGCGACGGCGTCAACGACGGTCCCGCCCTGCGCCGCGCTGACATCGGCGTCGCCATGGGCCTGCGCGGCACCGAGGTCGCCCGGCAAGCCGCCGACCTGGTCCTCGCCGACGACGAACTGGCCACCGTGGTCGCCGCCGCCGAAGAAGGCCGCCGCGTCTACGCCAACATCCGCCGCTTCCTGCTCTACGGCCTGTCCGGCGGCGCCGCCGAAATCGCCGTCATGCTCGCCGGCCCCTTCCTCGGCCTGCCCCTGTTCCTGCTACCCGCCCAGATCCTCTGGGTCAACCTGCTCACCCACGGCCTGCCCGGTGTAGCGCTGGGCAGCGAACCCGCCCCACCCGACGTCATGCGCCATCCGCCCCGCCCACCGGCCGAGTCCGTGCTCGGCGCCGGGCTGTGGCAACGCATCGCACGTGTCGGCTTCATCATCGCTGCGGTCACCCTCGGCGTCGCCGTCTGGGCGCACGCCACCGACCGGCCCTGGCAAAGCATGGCCTTCTTCGCGCTCGGTGCCACCCAGTTGGCCGTCGCGCTCGGCTCCCGCGCCCGCCCCGGCAGCCGCGCCAACCCGATGCTCCTGGTCGCTGTCGCCGCCGCCCTGGCCCTGCAGTTCGCCGGCCTGTACCTGCCAGTCCTCAACGAGCTGCTCGGCACCGAACCCGTACCGATCCTGGACCTGCTGGTCATCTGCGCGCTGTCGAGCCTCGGCTACGCCGCCATCCGACTCGACCGCATCCTGCACCCCGGCAAACCCACGCTCCAGCGGACACGCCCATGACCTTTCCGTCGAAAGCAGAACCCGATCCGCCGCCCACCAGTATTGATCCGCGACAGCCCACCTGGTTCCCCGGCGCCTACCCGCCACCTGCCGCACCGACCTGGTGATGCCGTACCAGCCCAGTTGAACGGCAGGCTCGCGCCGCGAGTGACATCCCGGTGAAACAGGCCCGATGAGCTTCCCCCGGTTTTCCGGACACCTGAGGTGAGGTGGGCGACGGCTCCAGGAAGGATGTCGTGTCATGCCTGCTCCTCACCCTGTCGAGTTCCGTCTACGCGCGGTGCAGTTGGCCGGGACCGGGGACAAACCGGTCGGTGCGTTGGCGAAGGATCTCGGGATCAGCGAGTCCTGCCTGCGCAACTGGCTGGCCCTGGCCGATATCGAGGACACCGCGGGTGGCGGTGCGGGCCGGCTGACCAGCGCCGAGAAGAAGGAGTTGGCCGAGCTACGTCGCCGTAACCGTCAGCTCGAGGTGGAGAACGAGATCCTGAAGCGGGCTGCCGCGTATTTCGCCCGGGAGAACGTCCTCCCAAAGTAGCGTTCCGGCTGGTCCAAGAACTCGGGGGGAGGTCCGGATGGCTCCCAACAACCAGTCAGGACGGCGGCCTCGTCGGCGCGTCCGACGAACCCGAAAGGTTTCGTTCGACGCGTCGGCCCTGACCGAGGCAAAACAGCAGGCAATTCTGCGCGTCATGAATGAATACACCAGATTCGGCCCGAAGCAGGTCCACGCCGAATTGCGCCGCACTCGACATGACATCTCTCTCGATATGGTGCGGATCGTCTTTCAACGCGCCGGACGGAAGGAGGGCCTGCTCTCCCGTTTTCTGGGCCGCTGATCACCCGACAGCGTGATAGCCACGGTTCAGGCAGGGCCATTCATGGCCGTCAGCGTCGACGAAGCGGCCCCGGCCGGCGCACTTCAGGCACACGGCCGAACGACATCAGCCACGGCGACCTCGTCCGCACCAACCCCGACCAAACCATGACCATCGACCCCTGCAACCTGCAACTGCTCTACCAGGGACGCAGCCCCAGCTCCGACGGCACCAGCTACAACCTCCTCCTGCCCCGTCGGCCGGCCGTGCTCACGTTGCAGCGCTGACGGCTCATCGCCAGACGCAGGTGACTCCGCTGTATGGCGGCTGCCGCCACGCCGCCTTCTGCGACTCCGGGAACGTGATCTCGGTGCTGTCCGCCTTGTTCAGCGTCTTGCCCTGCCACGTCCAGCGGGTCTGCGAGCCGGTCGCCGGCAGCGTCTCGAAGAAGGCCGACGCCTCCACGAGCTCCGGCACCCCGTTGTGGTCGTGGTCGGAGCAGCCGATGCCGACCGAGTACTTGATGTTCCCGTCCTCAATGAACATCTCGGGCTGATCGTCGACGCCGTTGTGGCGTACGAGAAGAAGTTTGTCTTTGGTGTAGGTCAGCATCACCAGGATTTGGCTGTGCGCGCCAAAACCGACCACGATCACGGCCTCCTCCCCGGGCACGCCGTCGAAATCGGTGTGGGTCAGCACCACCGGCTGCGCGGATGGGAACTGCTCCTGGTCGATCGGCAGGACGAGGTCGGCGACCGGGCCCCGGGCCATGACGGCGCGCGCGGTCCACTGCTCCGACCGGCGGAAAGTCAGCAGGGTGTCGGTCTTGCCGTCGCCGTCGACGTCCATCTTGGTGGCGCCCTGGCAGGCTGCGTCGACCGGCGTGAACGGGTTCGGCGCGATCACCGGGCAGTCCCAAAAGGCGGTCTTCCTCTCCGGCAGCTTCGCCGCCAGGGCTTCCGGAAAAGCGTCGGAAGGGGTCGCCCGGGAAAAGACGGTCCAGGTTCCATCGGCGTCAATACAGATTCGGTACGGACGGGCCGCGCGCGCCGAGTCGACAACCGCACCCTCTTCCTCGGGCGCGAAACCGAGCGCGGCGACCCGGCCCGGATAGGTGTTCAATTCGGGATCGGCCAATCCATAGACGTACGAGTCGCGCCCCGTCTCCGGGCATCGCCAGTGCATCGGAGGAGTGCTCGTCAGATCGGCGAGGGCACTCGCGGCCTTCGGCCCTGCAATGGGGTCGGGCTCGGAGCCGAGCGTGACCGACGGCTTCTGGCCGGGGTCGGCGGCGTTCCCGAACTGAAGACCGGCCTTCGGGAGGGCGTCGACAATGCCAAACCGATTGCTCCCGTACGCGTTCGCGGCGTCGTACAGGCGCTTTTGCGTGGCGACCACGGCGGCGGGCAGATTCCCGCCCTCCTCGTTGAGCGCCTTGGCCGAGGCGATCGGGGTCCGCTCGGCGATCACGTGCTGCGATTTCACCTGCTGGATCGGGCTCCGGAGAATGGTCTGCACGAGCGTCGGCGCGTCCTTGATCGCCGTGGTGATCGCGTCGACCTCCTTCGCGCGCGCCTTCTTGGCCTCATCTTTCTGCGCGCCGTCAGCGCCTTCGCGGAGGCCGGTCCACGCGTCGGTCGCGGTCGTCACGCAGTTGAACAGCGCGCTACCGAGCTCGGGGACGCGCTTGAGGTCCAGGGTGCGGGCCACCTCCTCGGTCACCGGCGCGGCGAGGACGCACTGCACGGCCGCGACCAGCAGGTCGACCGGCAGCATGGCAACGCTGAGCACATCCACCACGAACTGCGCGATGACCACCTCGAGCCCCGGGCGGGCGAGGAAGTCGATCAGCCGGTAGCCGGCCGGTAGCTCCAGCTCGATCGTCCCCTTGCCAGGCAGGTAGGTGTAGTCGCGGTTGGCGTCGCCGAGCATCCGCCACACGTTGTCGACCAGCTTGCCGTTGTCGGGCTGGGTGACCCGCATCGGCGGATAGCCCCGGAGCTGCAGGAACTGGCCGTACAGCCGGTTGTTGACGACTTTCAGGCGCGGCCGGTGGCCGTCGCCGCCGGCGGTGACGCAAACCTTGACGTTGCCGCCCTTCACGCTGCCGCGCCAGGTCTGCGAGGCGGGCGCACACGTGGGATCGGGGGCGCGATAGCTGGCGTCGCGATAGGCCGAGACGACCGCCGCGCCGAGCTGCGCCGGCACCTTGAGGATCTTGTATGCCAGCTGGGCCCGCGCCTTGGCCCGGCCCCACACTGAGAAGTGCGACACGACGGTCGTGATGGTCTTGCCGTCGGCCACCCCGCCCTCGTTGACCCACGGCCCGTTTCCCTGCCGCGACACGATCAGCGTGTCGTCGCCCCGCGCCGGAAACGTGACGGCAGCCGCCGTGCGCAGGCTTCCACCGGTCAGCGTGATGTCGACCGGCTCACCGTCCCACTCCATCCCTTCCGGCGGAGCAACATCAACGGCCTTCATCCGTACGTCGGCGTCAGCGCTCAACGCGCCCGGCGCGAACCGGACCGTCACCCCGTCATCGCCACGCACCGTTCCGCCGGCCGACGCTTTGACCCGTACGGTGTCATCGGAGCGCACCACCTGCCGGACGGCGAAGGCCCCCACCAGCAGAACCACCACCACCGCCGCGACCAGCCCCGTCGTCCTCATCCGCACGGCTACCGACGCTATTCACGACCAGCGTCCTCCGTTACCCCTCATTCAGGTGACGAGCCCCTCCTGGTAGTTGCCCAACGACAACCGATCGATCGCCGGCAGCCACCGAGCGGTGGCGCTCGCCGACGATTCCGTGATGGCCGTCTGCACATATCAGGACAGCGCTTCGAACAGGCCCAGCCGCAGCGCCGTCATCAACGCCTGCGCACGGTTGACGGCGCCGAGTTTCTCATACAGTTTGGAGATGTGGGTCTTGGCGGTGGACTTGGAGACGTAGAGCCGCTTGGCGATGCCGGCCACGCTCATGCCGTCGGCCAGCAGGCGCGGCACCTGGGCCTCGCGGGGTGAGAGCTGCGGGCCGGCCGGGGCGAGCCGGCGTTTCATGGCCTCGGCCAAGTCGGCGGCGGTGAACGCGCTGGAGGCCGAGGCGGCGTGCCGAGCGGCGGCGACGACCTCGTCGGCGTCACGCGGCCCGAGACAGGCCCCAGTCGTCAGGGAGCCAAACGCCGGCAGCCGACCACCACCCCACCCGCTGGGCAGACCACACCTGGCCCGCACGCCGGCCGTCGCACTGAGATCACCGTACGGGCGTTCGTGTCGCCGAGGTGTCACGATCATCCAGAGTGGACATCGATTAACCACGATACTCAAGGTTGCAGCCGCACTCCGGCGATCAGCCGGATAACCGAAAGGAACGCCTGGTCAACGCCATCTTAACGAGGCGCTACGTGCACAGGAAGACTGGACGCCACACTCTCCCACAGACCAGCATGACGGATGCGATCAACGACAACTCGGCAAACCGTACGCGCGTTCGGGTAAAAATGCGTGTCGTGGAGATCCGGAAGCATTCACGGCGGAAAATGAAAAAGGCCAGCTGAGCTGGCCTTTCACCAAGTCGGGCTGACAGGATTTGAACCTGCGACCCCTTGACCCCCAGGCCGTTGGAGTAGACGTTTCTGCACGTCAAGCGCGATGCGCAGCGTTCACTCCAATGTCAAGTGTGCAGGTCGGCGCACCCGCGCGCATACCGTGTGGTCCCCAGGTGGTCCCCAGCGGTCCCCTAGACGCGTCGAGCCCCGCCCATAAGTGACGGAGCAACCTTCGTCCTGTCACTCATGTTTTCCCAGCTCAAGCGCTATCGAGTGACGCGGGTGACAGGAGTGACACTCGTGACAGGTGTCGCTACACGAAGGACAGAGCGGTCGCGATCTCTCCCATCGAAGTCATGACAGCGTCGGCACCGGAGAAAGTTTCCACCTTCCATGGTGAAACCTCTGCGGCCTCAGATGCTCCATACCTCATCGAGCGCTTCCTTCGCCAATCGAGCGCTGCGAGCGGTGATCTGCGAGTCCGTTGGAAAGTCCGTCACATTAGCCGACCATGACTCAAGTTCCGGGTCGAAGTACGCGCTTCCGGTACGTAGAGCGGCTAGCTTCACCGGCAGCTTGGCGTTTCCTAGTTCACTGTTCAGTGCGTACGTCAATAAAGTGAGATTGCCGATTGAGTAAACAGAGTCTTTCAAATTGCTGGCACCCAACGATTGCGGCTTTATGTGTTCGATAGACCAAGACTCAAGATTTTGACCGGCCGGCAGCAGGTTGTGCGACTTGGCAAATGTCATGAGGACATACGCGACGAATATCTTCCGCGCGCGCTGCTTCTGAGCCTGGTTAAGTCGCAAGGAAGGAGCGTAAAAAATTCCTTGAAATGCTTTGGTTGTTAGGCTGCGACTGGGAAGGCTTAATCGCAATTTCCCTCTCAAATCACCAATCGCATTAGTGACTTTCTGCCTGGTGTCAGCTTCCTCTAGAAGTACCGCGAATCTGTTATAGCGTCCTCGGGTGCCGCCGGTCGATCCGCTATTCGTCAGGGCGGTAAATTGAAAGTGGAAGTTCTCAAGGAGGCGCATGACATCGATCAACTGTCGCCTACTTAAGAGATTCGTCTCTTGATATTTTCGTGCGACAGCGAGTACGGCCGAGTTAGCCACCGAAACGTTAAAGATAGCAAGCGCACGTATGCTATCAACGAATTCCGGCACAGCGAGCGCTTTGCGGTCACCCTGTTCCGCCCGCTGAACCTGTACGTGCTCCTGCTCCAGCCATTCATACGTCAGCGAGTCCACTTCAAGTTCGCGGAGGTGGGCTAGGTGCCTTTCAGAGTTTGATCCTACTCGGCCGCTGATCTTCTTGAATAGCTCAGGCTCCGTAGCCGCGTTGCGGCGAGAGTTCCACGACTGCCAGATAAAACGATCGACAACATCTTGACTGGTACGGCCGTCTTGCACCCTGTCCACGATGCGTTCCCATCGTGTCGCAATCGCTTTGCGGTCTGGAACATCCTTCGCGCCACCACGAATTAGCAAATTCTTTACCAGGTCGGACAGTAGAAGGTCGGCACCGCGAGTGTTAAGAGTCTCAAAGATCAGGAACCCGTCTTCCTCCGAAGCCAGTTCTACCTGAATGACACGCGCCTTCAAGACGTTTGCTCTGATCGACTTAAGCCGTTCGACTTGAACTTCCGGCACCAGCCCTTTCAGTTCCTCGATAATTCTTCCTTCGAAGAATTTCCGCGCTTCGCCGATGCGCTCCGCGCTACCATTCCATCTGACGCCAGAGGGAATTGCGCTCGGATTCTGGATATGTTCGTAGAACATCTCCTCTGGACGAACCAATACCGGATATAAATCGCCGTCGTCGTCAGCGGCGACTAGGTACTTCTGCGTGGCGTCTGCCTGACTTCTTGCGGCTGCCGATACCTTATCTACGCCTCCAGTCGATTTGCTGATCTGGAGTAGCGCGTCGCGGATTACGGAAAGGATAATTGCGCTCGTTGTGAGTCGTTGCTGACCGTCAATGATTGAATATGTGTCGTTGAAAAGCTCCCTCTTTTCACTCACCCATGTCACAGTCGATCCGAAGAAGAAGTCCCCTTGCGCCAAAACGACGTCGTGCCAGAAGTCCTCTAGTTGATCCTCTCCCCAACTGTACGGACGCTGAAAGTTGGGAACTTGGTAAAGGCACTGCTGAAAGCAAGTCTGAATGGTTCTCGTCTTGCTCTCGATGGGAATGAGGTCAACGTTGGCAGTCGGCTCTGACATCTTCGCTCCGATGCGGATTGGGCTCGCGTGAGCTACGTAATCGAAGGCTACTTCTCAGCGTCATCGATGAGGCGGACGCCGTCATGGTGTCGGATAGCCGGCGACGCTCCCGGCGCGAGAGCATCGAGGATCCGCGCAGCGAAAGTCTCATTCATCTCGGCTGCTACCCGATCCGCAGGCCACCAATCCACCGCGGCTGACTCCTCGGTCGGGTGCGGAGTGCCGTCAAGAAGGCGGGCTCTAAAGACCAGGGCCACCACGCCGAGTTTCATGTTCTTGTAGACACCGGTGAGGCCGGCCGGCTCGATCACGACGCCCGTTTCCTCGTGGACCTCTCGACGTACACCATCTTCGATGCTCTCATCTAGTTCCAGGACTCCGCCCGGGAGTTGCCAAGCGCCGTTGTCACGCCGCTGGATCACCAAAACTCGATCCTGGTCGTCGGTGACGACAGCGGCAACACTGACTGAATGGCGCGGAGATGTCATAACGACTCCTCGAATATGCAGAGTGCGGCAGTAGCATCGTCGTGTTGCTTGTAACGCGGAAATTCGTGACCAGCAGGATCAGCATTCTCTGCCTGCCGAACCTGGCGGATTAAAGCATGCGGCCCCAATTCGGTGATCTGGTCGAGTAGACCACCCCAGGTCATCAAGTGATATTGGTCGACTGCGCAGGACAGGCCGTCAGTGAGAAGGGCGGCGCGCTGCACGCCGCCCAATCTTCCAATTATGGCCTGGTGTGCGGCTTCAGGATTTGCGGCAGCAATCCAATACCCGCTTGGCTTGTTGATAAGTGCATACTTTCCGGTTGTCGGGGTGCCGGCAGGTTGACTAATTCCCCCGTTGGCTAGCGCTGCGCGGCGAATTTCGGTAACCGCATTGCGGAAGCGCTCGTCCGTGAGAACGGTAGGAGCTTGGCTGCCATGGTCAACGACAAGCGTGCAATCTGCCAGAATTAAGTATTCGAGATGGACGCCATCGGCACGTACCAAGCAAACGGCCGCGGCAGGGGTCGCCGGGTTGGCCAAGTCGCAGTGGCCCTCATGATCCCCGCGGACTCTGGTAATCGCTTCAGCCAGCAAATTCGATAGGCCGTCGTTTGGCGTGGCTCTGGCCACTGAGCTGAGATGCACCATAAGGCGCTTTACGTACCAGGCCGGACCATGAATGCAGCCCGATAGAATATCGGGTGGTGCGGTCACGCCGTCAAATACGCCAACAAGGTCGCCGATATGCAGCGCACCGTCCTCGTTGGCAGGTCGGCCGGGCGCTGCTTCAGACGCCAGAGCAACATTCATCATTTGCTTGTCTCGACGATCGACTCTTCCCATCCGTAGCCTAGGGACCATAGATGCTGCGGCATGACGTGAATACATACTTCGATCGGCAAATCGGCCGCCGTGTAGGCTACGTGCCGGATCTCGAATACCCATTGTGTCGGGTCAAGGTCAAGGATCCGTTGTTCAGAGTCCGTCGGCGTTCTGCCTGTGACGTCTTCGGTGAAGCGGACAGGGCCATAACCGATTTCTGCAAGTCGCCCATAGGATCCACCGGTTCCGGCATCCGGCTTCATCAACGCCTTGCAGCCCTTTGTTTTTGACCAGGGCAAGTAGGAGTCGGCGATTTGAGTTGGCTCGTTGTTAGCGTAGAGAACGCGACTTCGCAGAAGCGAAGATTCGCCCGCGGGAATTCCGAGAATCGAGGCCACAGCC
>Ga0307509_10009031_pt1 | contig 12556 bp, 12 predicted proteins | sample 10_EM_MG_FD_202245 | JGI IMG/M metagenome (GOLD analysis project Ga0307509, IMG submission 202245) | Populus trichocarpa ectomycorrhiza microbial communities from riparian zone in the Pacific Northwest, United States - 10_EM | ecosystem: Host-associated > Plants > Roots > Unclassified | place...
ATCCGTTCCTTAGTTACTATGATAACTGGGGAGGATCAAAGGACCTATTTCAGACTACGGGCACCATCCAACCTTAAGTGACGCACTTTCTTGGCAGAAAACCGGATAACACCAAAAAATACGGTACGCAGCTCTATTACGCTTCAACGTATGATAACTGACCCGGGCACAGGCTGGACACACCAAGTCGGCACGGGGCAGAGAAACTCTAGTATTAGTTCCGTGGTCCGAACTCTAGTGCGGCCCCGAAAATGCGTCATACTACCGGTTACTTGCGCTGCCGCTCCACCCCTTTCTGGAAGGAAGGTCACGGGGAAGTATAAACGGGATCTCGCCATTAAGGCGTTGAAGGTGTCAAAGCCTGAGGTGTTGTTCTCTCCCCCCGTGGCAGCAGCCTTCCGTGATCTGAAACCAGGATGACTCCGCACTTGAGAGGAAGATCTGGCAGAGACATAGGCATGAGCTTCAATAGATTTATTTATCCTGGTAGCGCCGGCTGGGTACGTGGGGGCAGCTGGTTCTCAGGTCGAGGGGCATTCGCTGCCATCTATGATACCGTAGTTCCATCGGAGGCAGACAGCGTTGCCGGGCTTTAGCGGGGTAAGCAGGAGGGGGGGGTTACATATCATCTATTCCCTGTACCCTTGCCGTACCGAACTACCATAGCATTGTAGGAGAAGTTAGTGGCCAAGAGGCCAGCTGGGTAGCTGTGTGATATCATTGTGGTAATCAGATGATAAAGCGGAACCGCATGGTGATCAACAGGAAGAGCTCATTTACAGTATTTTCCAACTCTCGAGCACAGTTCGGCCAGACATCATTGATAAAGACCTGTTGAAACGTTGAGTGCATTTCGACGAAACTCACTCTTCGGAACCGATAATGCTGCGATAGGCTAGGCGATGGTTTCGGGTGGATGTACTCTATTGGGCTAGGTGCTGGGGGGATACTGAGGCTCGGGTAACTTAAGCGTTTTCAAAAAAGGAACCCCCCGTCAATCATTTTAAACTTGGAATTATTGAGCGAGCAGCCAGCTTCACCAGTCGAAATTATAACCGTACCTGAGCCCAATGGCCCGCGAAAAAGACTGATAGCCCCCGGGGTCACGGGAAATTGGTAACGATACGCTTACCGTTGGTGATTGGTCTGCTTGTGCCATGTCCGGGGTGTTTCGCCTTAACATGGGATATCACCCGATTTTTCGTTGATCTAGGAACATGTGTAAAGTGCAGAGGAAAATCTATCAACGGTAAAAACAAACAAAAGGCACCATCACCTCTTAGGTCACCAAATGGGGGGTTTGCCAACGTCGAGCGGCGGCAGTCTAAGAAAGCAATTGTGAAGCACAGGTGATGGGGGGAAAAGCTCTCTTCGCTGGAAAATTGGGACTTTTCCAAATGAAAGGATTCAATAAAAAAAAAACATTCATCAATTTAACCCTTTCCTCCATAAACTTAAAAAGATATCTCCCCCTAGGTCAGAAATCTCTAACTCCTAAGCTAAGCCAAAGCCCCCCCATCGCAGGTCCGTGCCTGGAAACCACAAAAAAATACCCCACTGTCTCCTCGAACTCGCAGCAGTGACATTTCCCCCCTCTCGTCTACTCCCCTTTGATATATTACTCCCCGAAGGGAAATTTCTGACGGGGTACCAACTGAGAAGTAATTACAATTATAGAGGAGTACCATTTATGCCTGTTTCTCCGCAGTAGGAAATGCGCTGGGAAGCGGTGGCCAATTGGGAAGCCTTAAAGAGAAGTACACTCGCATTCCAAAAGTTCCGGCACCCCGACTGGTACCGTGACATAGAATCATATAGTGAATGTATTATTATGTATATGTACCTCGACATGATTCCAGGCTATTTAGATAAGCTATGTCGAGGTGCCATTTCGTTTTTGTTCTATGGCTGGAAGTTAGGCTATCGTGGTTTGGTAGTCAGGAGGGGGAAAGCGGGGAAGAAGGTGATACCTGAGCGATTACCGGTCAATGACCTGATTTAATTCTAAAGTACCTCTACATAATAATACATCCAATATTGCCTTTTTGTGTCACAGTACCAGCTTGGGTGCCGGAACTTTTGGAACGCGAGTGTACTATATGCTCCTAGACTTTCACATAGCCTAATTAATAACCCAAGCCCCTTTTTTAACTTTAAAGGAGCATTCGAGAGTGCAGGATTCATGGCACATGCTCAGGACATGATGAACAAATTTAAGGTTGTTCGGTGGGTAATTAATTCCAAAGAAAATGCTCCCGTCGGAGCCAAAGCACGGTTCTTCAACCACACACGCACACACCCTTTCGGTGCCCTCAAAGTGCCCGTTCGAGTATTTTATATCCCTGTAAACACATGATGAAGTTATAGAACAGATTACCCCGTAAACTTCGATTAATCGAAATGACTATTTTACCCAAAGGAAGCCCAAACAGTTCATTTCAAGGGTTTCTATAAAGCCGCTTGGCAGGTAGAGTTACCCAATCGAGGGGTGATACCGAACCACAAAAATCCCCCGAATATGGAGCCCGATGAGTAAAATCTCTCGGAGTACAGCATCGCAAGCCTCCATGGCACCCCTACCGCTGTTGTCTATATACCACTTACCTGAACCCGTATAATTTCAACCCATCATAATTCCGTCCCCCAGCGGGTAGGACAACCGAGGGGGGGGGGGTTTTCTGAGTGTGAACCCGGTCTAAATCCCAACCGCACCGGCCATCCACAGCTCTCCACCAACTTCCAAAGACATGTCTGTGGATTCGAGATTGCTAGCAAGGAATCCTAACGCTCAAAAAGCTGTAAACTCCTACTCCTGGAGCTGGGGTCACAAAAGATCACTCCGAATGCCCTAGACGATGTTGAGAAAGCGGTTTAACCTCCTACCCATATCCAGGCTACCGAAAGCTATTAGCTCGCCTCTATGAAGTATGCAGGAGACAAAGTTGTGAGCCCAAGAAAGATGCATAAACCAAATATACCGAACTAGCGGCTTGGTCCAAATATCACCCCTGCCTCTATGTATAGCACGGAACGCTATCATGCTGCACAAACCACTCTCTTCAACCGTACTCACGCGGCCGAGTGCTAAGTAGGTCACGTGATATTCGATTCTGAATGATTCCCAAGCAAGATTCCTCGATACAGGTGGTGAGTAGAATGTTCAAGAGGGAGCTTTGACCCCCAGCCTATCTCCTGGTCTTCCCGAGCCAAAGGAGAAGCGCTCAATTACCGATCAAATTCGCTGGCAAATCTGAATAGAAGATCAGGTGGCCTACTTAGCACTCGGCCGCGTGAGTATAGTTAGGCACGGCAGCTCACTGAGGTAGTATGGAGCGCCCGCGCCCCAACAGCACAAAAGTTCCAGCATACACACCGTGATACTGCCAACTCCTCATATGATGCCCCATACAGTATTACCTTGAATAAGAGAGAAATATGCCAGGTCGTCTAAGCGCCCCTTCTAAGTCAGGCGGCGTTTCTCTTTGCTGGCATTTTCTCTCACCACCACCGCTACCATAATAGAAATAGGGAACCCGGACGTCCTGGGACAAAATTCTCTCTTATTCAAGAGTAATACGGTATATCGTAGTGTCCCGGTGAACTCTAACGTCTCCGCAGAGATAACCAGCCCTGATACTACCCCTCTCTCCTAACTCGGAGGATAAACACACCATCAAAAAATATATATACCCACCTACTACTATGGCACCACACCTATGATATGATACCTAAATAATATTACCATAATAATAATATTATTAAATTCGAAAAATCATCCATCCCATCACACCAATCACACCCCATCACTCGACAAACTGCCCCTCCCTCCTGTTGAGACGGCTGATGGTTTATTGACAACAAAGACGCAGTCACGATTTCCCCAGTTCACGCGGCCTCACTCGCCGCCGCCGCATCACCGCCACATCTCCAGCTGACGTACCACCGCCCTGCGGTCAACCATACCAGATATGGAAGGACGCTCCAACACCTTCATGTCGGAAATTTGGTGAGCGAGGCAAAGAGAATGAAGCGAAAGTAAAAAACGGGGCCGACTGTGAGAACAAGATAGTTTGCAGGGGAAGGATAAGGATTGACCGATGTCTCTTGTACATCGCTACTTAGGTACCGGCGTACCGTATTTAGTTTACACCTGTAAGAGGTATCTATATACGGAAGGGAGCCAACTAGTATCCGAGTTCCACTAGCACTGTTGCCTGCCAGACATACTTTCGTCACATTGAAACCGTTTCTCTAACACCCCCTTCACTCCCAGTATTCCCATAGAATATTTCGTCGATTTTGAAAAAAACCCAGCTGAAGCACTTGTATACATACCAATCTCCCGCCCACCCAATCCTACGCAGAAAGGACAAATAAATCCACACGATAGCCCTCGTGCTCTTCCTCCGCACGACCAGAATTTCATAGCCAATGATGCAACCATCTGGAACCCTGATGTGGCTAACTAACCCCTCAAAACCACCACCTGGAGAGGGGGGGGATACTCAAAAAAAACCAAAAAAAAAACCCCACCTATGATATCATACTAACTTTATGATATACCAAACATTCAATAATCCTCACCCGCCAACAATAACATCAAAAAGCCTTTCTATAACAGTATACTAACGGCACCTTCACTAACTGCACTCCTCTGCACGTTGCGCGACACTTTTTGCGCCCGGCCTCGGTACGATTCACTACTTCCCATCGGCAGGCTACCCGGTATTTCATCATCATCATTGGAAGACCAATACCCCCGGCGAGCCTCTTCCTCAAACTCCCTGCTAGCTTAAGTCCTACATGTTCACCCGCCTACCGGTACAGTAAACTACATTCCATCACCGAGTGACGCCTTAGGTTCTGACATCAATTCGGTGATGGATTACACTTTCACGGTGAGCCCAACGCCGGTGAGTGTGGTATCACTGATCCCGCTAGTGGGCACCAGGGAAGTGGGTGGGGATATCATGCTCCTAGATATTTGCTCCGCCGGCACTATTCCAACTTTTACAGATGATACTATAGCAGAGCCGGCACATCTCACAAAATATACAAACACTTCAAGTAAGCCGTCTGGGGTCCGAGAAAACACCAATCAATCAATTTCTCGACCTACAAATAAAGAAATAAAAAAGCTAAATGAGAGTGCACAGAGCACGAGACAACCAGTTGCGAAGCTCCCCCTTATTTCTCGTGCTCCTTATCTATCGCGACGGGTTCCCCAGTCTTCCGTTTTTCCTTTTCCCGGGTTCAGATCATACCCTTGTTTAATAATAGCAACGAAATAAACTTATTCTTTCTCGGCAACCACAATCCCCTCATCTCTATACTCGGGGAGGTCCTCTTCTTCCTCGATGGTCAACATAGCTCTAGCATCACTAGAGCTGTTGCACCTCTTGTAGTGGCGTCTAGTCTTCTTAGAAGCCTGGATACGCTTCCACCCCAACATGAACAGCTGGCCCAAGATAAGGCCGAGGAGGCTGACCGCCACACCAGCAGCAATTCCAATGAAGATAGGGAACATAATCTTCGAAAGCACTTTCAAAAAGCCGAACCTCGACGCGGGCTTTTCCTTTTCGGTGTGAAAGGCTCCGAAATCCTTGTAATAGGGGGTAGGGTCAAGACCAATGGGGAGAGCGGATACGAGCTCTTCATCCAGATTTGGCTCTTCTTGGTTGTGGTGGTTGCATGGGCGAGGAGAAGAGGGGGCCTTGGTACCCGTAACTGAATCCTTAAGGGCTCGTAGGTTATCAATAGCATGATCCAGAATGCAACGGAAGTTGGTTCCACAAGGAATCTTCTCCATCTCAATCTCAATGTCCACATCGACAGGCGTAGTGTCGTCAAGAGCAGCAGGTGCATCGGGAGGAGGGGGTAAGCCGAACAGTGGGATAAGGTCCTTCATCTCTTCAAGCTCATCCAACCATACTAAAGGTGGTCCAGCAAGTTTCTTAACCGACACCGACTTCATCGTCAACTTCTTAGTAGCCAACTCTTCGTCAACCACAACCTCGAGTTCGGGAATAGCATCGTTCCTCTCGTTATCAACGCTAGTGACCCTAAAGCTCACTGTAACCTGCTTCTGGGCCGATTCCGGGCCTTCCCTTGAGGACTGTATCATGAGGTCATATCCGATAGGCAAGTTCTTCCACTCACTCTCGGGGGTCTCGAAAAGGAAATGTTCGGTTTGGATTTGGCGAGGAATCTGATATGCCTTTACAACAAGGCTTGGCCCGAATGGGATGACACCCGCATTATTGATTTTAAGAGTTGTTGGTTCGTCATTCGGAATTCGGACGTCGAAGATCTACGTCATAGTTTAGCTCTAGTGCGCATGCGAGGGCGAATGAATAGATTAAAACCTACCAGATCAGTTTCCAAACTCATGTTAGGAACATATTTCGATCCGTTCTGATCCTTTGATCCGGCATACGCCCTACACCCATTGCACGCAACTCTAGCCGTCAAGAAAGACTCGCCCTTGTGGTGGTGAACAGCGTATGATTCTTCCGAACCTTTGAACCCTCTGAGAAGCTCTTCCAAAGGTCCATCGATACTGGCAACGGCGGCGCCCAGCGCCGGGATAACGAAAGGTGCAGCGGCAAGTAGATAACGCATGGTTGGTTACTTTATACGACACTCGAGATCACAGCCTATCGTATGGTGTTGTGGGGGGGGGGGAAATATTGGATATTGGAGGAAGAAGTGAGGAAGGAAGGAAAAAAGAAGGGTGGGAAGAAAAGCGGAAGAATGAAGGGAGAGGAGGGAGGAAGAGGGAGAAGTAGAAGAATGGAGGAGATAACCAAGAAAGCCGGAAGCGAGCTTTGTAGGGGTTGGGAGAGAATATGTTAGAAACAATAACAGGCCACCGAAGCTTGCCGGAGCATGAAAGGAAACGCGGCGGTAGCCAAAGGGAGCCAGCAAGTGCATTTAAGCCCCGCCCCCCCCCCCGGAGAGCGAGGGCTGACGCAAAAGCTGTGCTGGTTGGGGATGGATGTGTGGCGGCAACAAAACCACACACTTCGGGTGCGGTACTGCTAGCACTTGGAAAGGTTTCGCTAACCCTCTCTTTCTTATCTTGCAATGTCCTTGAGGGATATCCGAGACTAGTTACAGTATTTAAGAAGCTCTTGCTTATACAAGGAAAGGTATGAGAACTTCATGGACGCGGCTGTACAGCTAGCAGGTGGAGGATGTTGGCGCTCCTATATTCCCCCGAAAGTATCCTGCTTTTATGGGTTTGTCAACCACCCTGAATGGGAATAAAACATCGGTGATTAGACCAGAGTAGGGTATCTATGGGGGTTTATCCCCTGCGCCCCTAATAAATCTTTGTATTAAACAAAAGGATATTTGACGGTCAGCTAAGTGGTACTTCGGATTTTGTATAAGGGCTACTGTACTCGAGTGCTCGAGTACGGTACTAGTGCATGCAACGGAAACATTCAGTTCTAGCATATCTGCGATAACTTTCCTAGCTTATTCAACCCAAGAGCACGAAAGGCTATGAACTCGAGTTTCAAGGTTCCTGCTATGAGCAAGAATCACTCCTAACTTATTTGTTATCCCATAAAACAGGTTCGTTGAGTTCATGAAACTTGAAGCCATTGGGGGGGGTGCTAAGATCCTCCACCGGCTAGGCCAGTAAAGTGCAATACCGGTATTTACCGCATGGTGCTCCTTCAGAGAAACCAGAGAACATCAAGAGAAAGCTTCAGTCCTAAAGCACAAACACTTGAACAATACCGTACAATAATCCGAACAATCCTAACAAAAACCCGGTAAATTTCCCTTGCTAAAGGAGCCCTAAGGAATAATTCAAAGATGTCATACTCGACTATCGCGCGAAAATAACAAACAACTCTGCGGACAAGCAGACCGTCGATCAAACAAAATAGGGAGAGTGCTGTGGGATGATATTATCGACTACAGCACGACACAGCCCCCTATTCGAGTACCATACGGTACAATAACGAAACCAACTACGATAGCATCCTACCTATTGTAGACTCGTTGAAAGAACTACCATACAAAGTGCCCGAATACAGCACAAGCAGATCGAGTGCGAGGCTATAGGCACATGCAAGTACTTGCACTTGAGTTATGAACGATTTTGAGCTTTAAAAAGCATCGCCTCGTATATCTAGAAGACCTATCCCCAGATTTATGCGCCTCTTGATACAGACACCTTTCAGCTTCAAAGCTGTGCAACACCGGCAAAAGCCTCGCTGCAGCACCGCAGGATAGAAATAGATTGTGGACTTGGCTCTCGAGAAGCTACCGGCGCTATTATTTACAATTAAATACCATATCTAGGCTCGTTGTGCGAGTACTGCGGCTGACAATGGTTGGAGCTCTACGAAGCAAGGTGAGGTACTGGGCGGGGAGATGCGCCGTGTTAACTACAGTACTATCTAACTACTTGTACTATGATACCTGTAAATTTAATGGTGCAGCGCGGGGTGGGATGGAAAGGGAGAAGGTGGGGGGAAAGCGGACCTGGGGTGGCTTCTATCCGGAGCTGCGCTTGGACTCCGATCCGTTGCGCCACGGGCTAGCAGTCGGATAGGATCCCCGAGTGTCAGAAGAATAGCCACAATATTGCCAGCCAGTTGCCGGGGGCTTGTTGTGAACAAGGAGCACCCCTCAATCCACTTCAGAATACCCTCCTCGCCCATCCCGAGCTCTTTGGTACAGCTCGCTCGACAGTTGCAGAAGTCTACTTACCGTACGCCATCCCAATTCGCAGCAGGTTAGCTCTCTCGACCGACACCTCTCCCGATCTCCAACGGCCACCCTTCAGCCTGCCCTCCTGTTCACCTCTTACACGGACTGCTTCTCGAACATTCTCCTCTGTGTTGGGGAATCCGCGCAAGGGGGGCCTTTTAGATTGCCCGAGATTATTTGCGCTGGCGGCTTCGGTAACCACATATCCACTAAAATCCTCTTGAGAGCAGAAACTGTCTGTTTGCGGTATTGATCCTGACAAACTTTCCCTATTCAGTGGTCTAGACTGCGCATTATTTGGGATGCTGAAATTGTAGCGCGTTTGGTGGAAGCGGAAGATCTCGATATCAATCGAAAATACTCCATGGGCTGTTCACCTCTCGCGTGGGCTGCTAGGCATGGGCACGAGGAGGTGGTGAAAATACTACTTGGACGGGGCGACGTTGACCTCAACAAACCAGACCGCAAAGGACGAACGCCACTCATGTGGGCTGCTAGGCATGGGCATGGGGGAGTGGTGAGAATGTTACTTGAAAAAAGCAATGCCGACCCCAACGAGCTAGATTGCTATGACCGAACACTACTCTGGTGGGCTGCTAGCTGTGGGCACGAAGGGGTGGTGAAAGTACTACTCGAACGGGGCGACGTCGACTCTAACGAGCGAGGCGGCGACGGCCAAACGCCACTCTGGTGGGCTGCTAAGAATGGGCATGAGGGAGTGGTGAGAATATTACTTGGGAGGGACAACGCCGACCCTAACGAGCCGGATGATTACGGCCGAACACTACTCTGGTGGGCTGCCAACTATGGGCGCGAAGGGGTGGTGAAAGTACTACTAGAACGGGGCGACGTCGATCCCAACAAGCTAGACGACGAGGGCCGAACGCCACTCTGGCAGGCTGTTTTCAATGGGCGTGAGGGAGTAGTAAGGATACTACTCGGGCAGGACAATGCCGACCCCAACGAGCCAGATAGCCGCAACCGGACACTACTCTGGTGGGCTGCTAACTATGGGCGCGAGGAGGTGGTGAAAATACTACTCGAGCGGGACGATGTCGACCCCGACAAACCAGACAGCGAAGGCCGGACACCGCTTTGGTGGGCTGCTTTCCATGGGCACACCGGGGTGGTGAAAATGCTGCTCGGACAGGACGGGGTCAACCCTGATAGGCCAGATAAGTACGGTCAAACACCACTCTGGCGTGCTCTTAGAAATGGCCACGTGGGAGTTGTAGCTCTACTCGAGCCTCTAATATCTGCCTAATATGACGCGGCCTAGACCCGAGGAGACCTCGCCCCCCCTTACTGCCTTTGAATACTGTACCGTACTGATAACTAGTTCACTCTTTCTGCAAGGGTAGAAATAGCTCCATAAATGTTTCTATTACCGCCGCTTCCTCCATCCTCTCTCCCCCCACCCTACCTTCTCCCGCAGCTCAAAACACTCCCTTGTGGTAATTGCTGTCTTACCTTCCTTTCTCAAGTAAGCCGGACATAATAACACAGCGCTATTTGTTTGTTTATTTTCTTGGGAGGCAATTATATGCAATTTGAATGCACATATCTACCGCATGCCCGTCTAACCTTCTATCCAGGTTTTCTTTATGGAGTCAATTCGGAGGTTGTGAGCTTCTGTTTGAAGTCTAGAGTTTAGCGTTGGCGGAGGGCTGTCTCTACTGTTTTGGAATGAACCGGTGTGGTTTGGAATTTCCATCCTGTTTCTTTTATCGTTTTCTTTCTTTCTTAGTTTATTCCACAATTTATTATTCACCCTTTCCTTTTATCTAAAGCGTAGAGGCGGCGGTTATCTAGATGCAGAGGAGAAATTATACTGTGCGATGGTTACCCACACCCATGAAAGAGCGACATAGAAACTCGTTCGTAAGTGAGGTGTAATATAATGGCGATTGGCTTCCACCGTGGGCGTGGTTTAACGAAGATTACCGGAATTTTTATCCGGAACGTCCTCCAAGGCGAGCTGGAAGACCAAGTTGGAAGGCTCCCGGGTCATTTTTTAGTCCTGTCCATCAAGGAAAAACCTAATAGTCTACAATAAGGAACCCTTTCAGCTGCGAAACCAACCCCAATTCCACAAGCACCGTATAAACTCAAAAATCCCATCCCAAAGCCAAACCCTCAGCAGTGCCTTAGATGCCGATCACGTCCATGGTGTGGCCTTTCAGAGAGCAGTGCAGTACTGAGCTCACGCTGGTATACACTTCTTCTCTAATCCCCTCCTTCACTCGACTTGTGATGGAAGTGAAAAGAATGCCCGCCGAGGTGTTGACGGCTGGAGGTGTTGAGGTGCGGGCTGTCTATTAGGGGTTTCTATTATAGCTATTAAGCTTAATATAACAGCCATCATACCGTACTTGATCGGAGAAAACTTTCTGCCGGTACTATACATGTATAATAAGCCTATCCATCATTTCATGCCCTAGTGTGTCCAAACACATACACATGTCCACACATCTGTGCTTGTGCTCCTCCATATGCGAGCTCCCTCGTCTCTCCTGATATCATACTACAGCGCTTTTACTATCTACCGCTACTACTAGGATTGTTACACCACTAGCTTGGTCTCCTGAAATATAATGCAATACTCTCTCCCGAGGTCGTCTTTATGAACAGGGCTCAATAAACTGTTTTCTCTTTCATAATCTCTTTTGAGTCGCGAGTGTGTACTGTAGCTCCAATGTCCAATATCCCTAGCTAAATGATGTAGCAACTAAAGTTAGGGCACGAAACGAGTTTTTAAAGTATATACATCATGTATCCCTTCATAATTTGATAAGAGTGCTTAAATGGGCCAAAGGTACTGCGCAATATCGGCTCTTGAGAGAGTTGGGATATTCCCATCTTCCCCGAGCCTCCCCTCGCGTGTGTACTATAATGTTTTTTCTCTCCCTGTCTCCCTCTTAAGCTATTCCGCCCATGGCGTCACGAACCCATATTATCTCCCAAGACAGGGTAGGGAAATCCCACCTTGCTTGCTTAGGAATGTAGTGTTCGACAAATACAGCACGTTACCGTATTGTACATTCTCACTAGCTGAGCAGAAGCCACTATGGGTACATACCAGCGATACCCAGGTAAAACCGGGGGGTGTACAGTACTGTACCTCTCACGACCCCCCCACCAATGATCAAAGTAGCACCCCCCCACCCACCACACTCAAATTCTATAAACAGAAAAAATAATTGGGGGAAAAGTAAGTCGTTTTCCTTCTCTACTTCTCCTTCCCAGTGAATCGCGGATCTCTCCCTTATGTACTATCAGCAGCGGGGTTAGTGTAATCAAGTTCTACCGCCTCATAGTATGTATGATAGCAGGCTCGGCCTAGCTAGTACAGCCCCTTGGTGTAGAATAGCCACAGCTGAAATATCATCGTAGGTTTGAGCTCAAGGTGATATTTAGAGGTGTCCGGATCATAGATGTATGATATGACCTAAGATCATCGAGCACCTATACGTTGGAAAGCGCGTAACAGAAGAGTACTAGAATACTACAATGAAAAATCCGTTTAACATTCAGAATTTTGCAGTCTCTTTCCCAGTTCCCACCCTCCCCCAACCAGAAGAGACTTTCAGCTTTTTTTTTTTTTAAAAAAAAACCCCCCCCCAAAAAAAAACTCGTTACATTTTTGTTCTGCTACCCCGCCGATCGCCGACCCTACCCTTATAGGTAGGGCCTAGAGTCGGATTCTACCACCTCGCAGCAGATCTGATTTGCGCTACAGCCTTATTGAAGGCTTAAGGTCTTCAGTCTCCCAGTTCCTGTAGGGCAGGACTGCCCACATCCCCTACGTGACGGATCGTTCGATAAT
>Ga0307509_10009032_pt1 | contig 12553 bp, 19 predicted proteins | sample 10_EM_MG_FD_202245 | JGI IMG/M metagenome (GOLD analysis project Ga0307509, IMG submission 202245) | Populus trichocarpa ectomycorrhiza microbial communities from riparian zone in the Pacific Northwest, United States - 10_EM | ecosystem: Host-associated > Plants > Roots > Unclassified | place...
TCGTTTTCATCACGTCAAACTACAGTGGAAATTCGGAAATTATGCAAGGATGCAAGGAGGCGGGTATTCCGGCATTCGGCACTTTGTGGGACTTTGTGAGTGTCATTTTTCCCAGTTCCGGATGTTCAAAAAAGGCTGACAGTTGACAAGTGAGCGCAGTGATCGTTCTGTTCTTTCAAGTTTCATGAGCACGGGGTTGGGGTTAGTTATGGTACGCACGGTGAGATAACGCGGAGGTCGGGCATGGATTTCGCACACGTATAGACGTTGTACATACCTTTCTTGTGTCAAAACAGACGGCGCAATTCGCTGCAGTTACGTCGTCTTGTTTCCGTTGTACTTTTCCTGTTTCTATCCACTTCAGTATCCGCGCTTCAACTCGAAGTCACGGTACGGGATGTATGCCGCCGGAAAGCCACCATGACTTCGACCCAGATCCGTACATAACGCAAATGAGGAAAGGACGTCGGGGCTAGATTACAAGCATGACGATCACATAGGAATTGAGTTAATTATCAGGTCGTGGAGCCTGAGCCTGAGCGTGGACAATATTAATATGTAAAGGACCGTCCTCGTCGCCTGGTGCACGTGGGAAATCCCACATATCTTATTAAACTTATATGCTTATAACCGATTATAACAACTTATTTTTTACTTATGCTCCGGACAAGTCCGATAAAGTGTGCTAAGTCTTGAATAAGTTGTGTTATAGCTGGGCCGCAAGCTTGGTAAGTTCCGTGATGCAGCCTGTGCAGCAATCACTCGCCCTGTGCCGGATGGTACTCACAGGGAGATCTACACCTGACAATAATCCACAGGCACATTTCGGACGTGGATGGGGTTCAAATTCAACTGTCCAAGGCTATGGCCCTCCCTAAAGGTTCTCCCGAGCCTCGAATGGTTTATCGGGTGGATACGTCACGGGCGGATGCTCCATGCTCTCAACAGATACAGGAACAGCGGCCGACATATCCACAGCGTGTTCGAGCATCACCATCGGTTCGTTGGATGGCTCGCTTCTGACCTCACCTGTGAACCGAATTTTCTTGCTGCAGAAATTTTAGATACTAGCGGCTATTTCCTCAAGGGAATTTACCATTCCCGGTAATTCATAGTCCCAGACATGGCACGTGAGCGTACAACTCACAACTCACATGTCATAGGCATGACTACGTTCAAATTGTGAGTAAACCTCGGCTCAGTGATCTCGCGCCCTTGTTAACTTGCATCAACAAGTATTTTCATCCCTTGGCTGTGTCAAACAGGTTCCCGTAGATGTCGAATTGGTAAGATCATCCCGCTTTATCGCGTTGATGTGAAGAGTTTGATATCTAAAACGGCCGTCGCCCAAAGTCACCATCGTTCGTTTCAAACGTAAAATGCAGCAGGGACTTCTTGGGTGTGTCAGTCGTTCGGCGATAACAGAATACCACCCCTTTGTGGTAGCACGATTGGCAGGTTGCCTGCTAAGAGCGCCACTCAGATCAACGGACGACGACTCAGGAGTCAGGACCCATCAGCCCTCTCGGCCCACTCCGTGTAGTGAGGGAACCCGTGATTTCACTCGCGGTCTCGTCAAGAAGCCTCCGAAAACTCTTTGGACCCATCGGCCCAAAGTGAGTGGCTTAATCGTCACCGGGACGTACTCCGGGCGGACTGTAACGCCTTCTAGTTCGCAAGTGTATCAACACTTCCACACATTCCAAACGTGTCGATCGGATATGCACAGGCACCGGCATCGGTGCTGCCCTGTCCACCTGCCTCCGGTCTCCTGATTGGCAGGTTCACATCGGTACATATACAACCGATATCTTGCTGATCAGTTGGGCACAGGCATTTGATCTGGATTGGTGAGCCTATTGTACAAGCACTCATGACAGGCAGTCGACGTTCAAGGCGTTATCTAGCCTCCGATCAGAAAAGACATTTGGACCAAGGATCCGGGGCTTGATCCACCGTCACATCGGACCGGAGCATCTCCTGCTGTGGGATTCGAAGGAACGGGGTGACAGGCCAGACACAATGAAGCTGGTAAAAGAGGCATAGTACTTCTGGGAGGCTGGAGGTTTGTCTTGTCATGGCACGTACCTGGTGGTTGATTGACACCGTGACGTTTTGATCTCCTTCGCAGTTGTTTGCATCACGCCGAACAACAATGACAATTCAGAAATTATGCAAGGACGCAAAGAGGCGGATGTTTCTTCCGGCATTCGGCATATTGTGCGACTTTGTGCGTGTCGTTTTTTTCTTTTCCCAGTCCCGGCTGTTTGAAAGGGCCGACTGGTTGACAACTGAGCGCAGCAATCCTAATTTGTGTTTTTTTTTTTGGTTGTTGTACAGTATATGCAGTTCTTTCTTTTAAGTTCCCATACAATAGACGGACATGGGCAGGCTGGTAGCACATGGATCAGACATACTTGTCACACGCGCGGGCAATTAGATCCCTGAATAGCATGTAAGTAATTTATACCAAGCCGGACGATAAAATTCGCTGCGTCATGCCGTCTGGTATGCGTGTTGTGCTTTTCTAACCCTCTCTATCTCAGCATCCCAGGGGTTTGCACTACGACCGGCGATAATAGGCTTAAATGGTCGACTATTCCACAACACCGTCTATCGGGTACAATAGATGTGGCGCTTCGGGTACAGTATGGCTGTATGCCGGCAAGCATCACCGGCATTGTCTCGGACCTGGACATAAAGTAACTGCGGAAGAAAGAACGCAGAGATTAAGTTACATGCGACGCATGGCCCCGGGAAGAATCAGGTACAATTAGTCATGCATGTCATGAATGGTGGTGATCACATCGTATCCCTTAACTTTGGCAATCGTGGCGTTCCGAAGCAGAGATGCACAGAACAAAGGCATACTGCGTACATGTTATTACGGCATTATAGGAACTTTCCCGTGTTTCCCTCGGAAGCTGTACGGTATTTCTCATCGTTTATCTTTCCAGCGATAGGCCGGCGTACGACGCAAGTGGACAGACGGACGAACGGGAGGAGAGGGGCGATGCAATTACGACAACATATAACGTGTACAGCAGATAAGCAATTACGCACAGGACAACTAAACCGACCAACTAAATGCAACACAGGACAAAACACAACGAAACAAGTGGGAGAGCGGTGCTCCCAAACAGCCCAACCCGTCACATCGACTGTATGACTTACATAACGCCACCGCATTAAAGGACGAACTGGGACTCCTGGGGAGGTGGTGTCGATAAGTACTGTTCGAGGATCCGACCAGACTTGCCCATCCACGGCCATCGCCGTCCAGGGTGGATGGGGGTGTTTGGGACCAGACGGACGCCTCTTCGCGCGAGCTCGATGATAATTCGAGCAATGTTGCGCGAGTCCTGAAGAAAAGGGAATGGGTGCTTCAGGAATCCAGATGGGGACGGCTGGAGAGGCACATACATCGATACCGCAGTGCTGTCTTCCTTGGAATGGCGCGAGATCAAGGAATCGTAACTGACCCTCAATATTCGGCGACATGCGACGCGGGAAAGTGGACTGTATTTAGCAAAAGAACCGGTGTGATGAGGGGTAAGTATTCGGATTACGGCATTCGCGGGGGACACACCTTCGAAGTTGGTGCTCTAATAAACTCCAACAGCGCGACCACAACCTTACGTACGTCCATTACGTCTCCCTTAATCCATGAAGGCATGGTGATCTGCGCAGGTGAAAGAAGAATATGTGAAAGTTGATTTCCATGTGCTAGTCTTCGTAAGGTACGAACTTTTGATATGAAACATTGTTTAACGACGAAATCTCGGACATCAAATGGACCATCAGTACACCAGCAAAAACGCATGAGACGTTTGCCAGTTAGTGGGTGTATGAGGCCGTGCTGTGCGAGAAAGGCCGAGAACTGGTCCGCGACTTCAGGAAAGTAAGGCGCGTCATCAACCTGGTCCTAAATAACATGTGCGCAAGAGCACATGACGTCTAGATGCCTGAACGACCGCGATGGAGTGAGAACGACTGACTTGGGCTATGCCAGTGAGGGCCATACAAAAGGGGGATAGCTGGGGGCGCCAGGTTGGTCTAACAAAGCTGCGAAATTCTGCAACTTTCTGTAAGGTGCCAGCCATTCCGTTGGCCCCTTTGTCTGCCCACTTGAGTAGACAAACTGGCCATTCCTGAATTCGATTGAGCTACGAGAACACATCTCTACGCTTTTAACGCACAATGATCTCATTTGGCCAGTAGAAATCAGTCCCTGGGAGGCAAGTTGCTTCTACATCCAATACTAGGAAGGCGTCGTACGCCTGAGGAACCATGTTTGGTTCGTCCATCATGGAGAGGGACAGCCCTCTATCCCCGGGCGGAATGGGTGCGGGGTCTGGTCGCGGAACATTGGGAGGAGGAGTAACATAAGTCATAGCAGGAGTAGTAGGTGTTGTAGTAGGTTTCTTCAGAACGGAAAACATCGCAATGTCGGAGAGTGGGGTAGGCTGATTGCTCTTGGTTCCTAATCCCTGAGATAAGTTATACCATGGAAATATGAAGAAAAGTAAGGAAAGGGTAGGAAATAGGTAAGGGATAAAGTCTTCGAGGGAAGAAGGGATGAGCGCGAAACATGAAAGGAGGACGCGTCCTTGGGACATCAAACTGGGAGCGTTTTGCCTCGGACCCGGCCACTCCCGACGCCATTTCGGAAGGAACGATCTCCGACTCATAGTACTCATAACTCAACTCATATCCTCCTCGCTTCCTCTTCGCTTCCTGCCAATGATGTCACACCACAGAGGCGACGACCTCGAAGATGATTTCATGCCAGATGAAATGGTCGTTCTTTCAGAAGATGAGGCGTCTGGGTCCCACATCGGAGATCAGGATGACATTGGGAAGTTGCTCAGCGCCGACGAAGAGGATGGGAGTACCGAGCCCCTTATGGAAACGACAAAGGGTCCTTTGGACGAGAAGAAAAGGAGACGGAGAGAGAAAGAGAAAGAGCGGAAAGCCAAGGAAAGTCCCCTCTAATTCACCGCAGGGTGACTTCCCTCATGTCCCTGACGCGTGACGCGCTGCTCTAACAGAAAAGAAAACTCGACGCAACTACGGAATCAGCGGACCCTGGTTCTTCTGTGGCGTTGCGGTCGCCCGCCATGATATCAGAATATCTGTCTGCCATGCAGGCAAAGTCATTTTCGAAGATGTCCGTTTTGGAGCTTCAGGACAGGCATATTCCAGGTACGCGCGTCCTCGGAAATTTTTCAAGAGACGTCTTATGATTGACGTTATCAGGCAGAGAACACCATAGTGGACACGACTGCATGGACGGGGTCGAGGAACTCGGAAACGTTGGTAGATTTTATTGTTCAAGGTCCGTTTTTGTTGTTCATAGATCTTCCAGCGTGCTCATTTCTCAATTGATAGCGGTGCCCTCACTTCACACACGTTTACAACAGAGAACCAAGTCATGTGGTGCACCCACACTACTCTTCCTAACTGGGGCAGCTTTGCGTGTTGCAGATTTGACCCGTGTGCTCAAGAGCAAAACACTCCAAGGTGAAAAGGGCTCTGGTGTCGCGAAACTCTTCGCCAAGCACTTCAAGCTTGAAGAACACGTCAAGTATCTCAAGAAGACCAAGGTTGGCACGGCAGTCGGTACTCCTGGCAGGGTCGGCAAGTTACTCTGCGATACAGGTGAGTATGTCACATGAGAAGTGTTTCAAACTAAGTGAAGGTGTTTCGATTCCAGATGCGCTCTCTCTGTCTGCTCTAACACACGTTATGCTCGATGTGAGCTATCGCGATGCGAAGAACCGTTGCTTATTTGACATTCCTGAAACCAGGGACGAGATCTTTAAAACGGTCCTGGGTGCTCCTCTGGTCATGGAAGGGTTCAAAGCAGGGAAGATACGCATCGTGTTCTTCTAGTATTCATCACTTGTCGGATAGTGGTCAGCCAGCTCATATGCCAGCAATTAAATTATATTTGCAAAGAAAGGTGGTGTTAACGGACAGAAGTATTGTAGTTAAAAGCCTTTCGGGTTTGTTCTTTGTGTGATCTACAGAGGGCAGGCAAAATCAACGCAACGAAAAGGTAAGGGGGAGCAAGGGAACCTACACGAGTCCACTTCGGCAGTTTGTGGATACCTTTACGATATCCTCGATGATGAGGAGAAAAAACGGTGTATTTATCCTTTGGGTCCATCTCATGCTCCTTGGGCAAGGCAAGGGCGTTGGTCTGCACGAATGAAATTCTGGCATGTCGCGCATAGAGCTGGAATAGGACACACCAATGCTGTACATTCAACACCACTGGCTCTGACCGCCTCGATGACGGCGTCCACCTTCTTCAGACGGTCTCGGACATTAGCCTTTCGTGTAGTGGATAGTCGCCATGGTACTTTCCTGGAGGTACCGGTTTCAGAAATGTTGTAATATAGGGAAAGCCAGCATATACGAACCATAAGAGACCCCCGCTGACGACGGCGGTTGGTCTGAATGCACCGAACATCGAGTGTATGTGAGATGAGTGAAGAGGAACACGTGCACGGATTTCTAAGTCGCGCCAAGCTGAAATTCCCACGACCAACGTCTTCCAATGACCACGATGAACGGCGCCGCCACTAACATGGACATAGTGTCCTCGACACCTCCCCCTCTCAACGGAGTCGGCCTTAACGGAAATGGCGATTCCGCATCCGCAGGGACACTCAAGTTCACCACGGGTCTTATCTTGCCTCCCCCGGATGTGAAGTGTACGGTTTCCATCATTCCTGCGTTCCCTCATAAAACTGACCCAACCACGTACATGCATATCTACGCTCCCACAGCTACCGTCGATCGCACAATCGTGCACATGAATCGCTCGTCGGATCCTCTCCAGTTCGAGGTAAAACTGCGCGAGAGCCGGCGTACGGACCCCGCGTTCTCGTTCCTCAACCCGGCCGACCCTTATCATGCTTATTACAGAAACCGGATGGAAGCGGCTATGAGGGGGGAAATTTTAGAGGGACTCCCAGCGGATACGGACAGTAAAGCTGGGCCGACGACCGAGGGAAAGCTCAACGAGGACTATGGCAAGCCACCACCTCCAACTGAGTTTTTGCTCGACATGCCAAACATTAGCGCGGTCGACCTGTATGTCCTTGATTTCTGACGTCTTGCTTTTGTTAACGAACATGTGTCAGTGATATCATGAAACTGACCGCGCTATTCACTGCGAGGCAAGGCCACTCATTTCTGGCTAACCTATCCATGAAAGAGGGTCGGAACTACCAGTTCGATTTCCTCAAGCCAACACATTCGCTCTTTGGCTACTTCAATCGGTTAATTGAACAATATACAAAGGTTCTCATACCTACCTCCGAGACATTGGAGAAAGTAAAGGAGCGCTCTGAGACCGGTGCCAAATGGAACATGCTCGCAGACGCGCATGCGCATGCGAAATGGGAGCGCACTAGACGTGAGCAAGAGAAGAAACGCGAGGATGATCGTGAGGCCGAACGCAGTACGTGGATAACTGAATTTTAACGACAATAAGTGGGACTAATATTCGAACGGCATATAGTTGCATTTGCAGAGATTGATTGGCACGACTACGCCATCGTGCAAACGATCGAGTTCACAGCTGCCGATGCAGCCGCCGAATTGCCGCCGCCGATGAGCGTGCAAGAAGTGGAGAATATGACATTGGCGCAGAAGCGTATGGCTGCCATGGTCATGGAGACGACTGTGGAGGACGTGGAAGCACATCGGGCACGCCAGGCAGCTGCCGAAGCCGAAGCTGCTTTTGCGGTCGGCAACGTCGGTGGAGGAGCGCCCGCAGAAGCAGCGGACGATGACGTTATGATGGAGGAGAGCGACGATGAAGATACGGAGGTATCAGAGCGCAAGAAGAAAGAGGAGGAAGAGAGACAGAAAGAGCTTGAACGTGCCAAGGCAATCCAAGCTAGCTCGCTGGAGGCTGGTGCACCAATGAAGATCAGAACGGACTACGTACCCAAATGTGAGTATTACTTCCAGCATAACCGAGTCCGGATTCTAACTGTATCTGTTTTAGTGGGTACCAAGAGCAAGGTTGCATTGACTACGTGTAGCATTTGCGGCCAACAAATACCCGTCAACGAATTGCAAGAGCATATGCGAATCGAGCTCCTCGACCCACGGTGGAAGTCACAGCGCGATGCGCTCGAAGCTCGAAAGGCGCAAGCATCGGAGCTGCAACGAGGAGCGAATGTCGTGTCCTCACTCAAAAACCTCGCACGAACTCGCGTGGATATCTTCGGCACGGAGACAGACGAGGAGAGACGAAAGCGGGAGGAAGAGGAGGAGCGCGAGCGGCGGAAGGAGAGGGAAAAGGTTGTTTGGGATGGTCATACTGCAACGAAGGCTGGCACACTGGACAAGTATTCGACAAACGTCAATTTCGACGAACAGATTGCTGCCATCCACAGGGCGAAGGGTCTAGGCCCGTACGTCCTCTCCCTTCATCTGATGAGTTATGTGAAATTGAGATCATCTTTACAGACAAGATTCGAACGCTATTGGCCCAGGCATCGGCCCTGCAGCGGCGCCGCCTCCTCTTGCCCCCGGGCCGCCAGCACTCCCTATCCCAGCAAAACCTGTCGACGTGGCGCCCAAAGATCCCTCATATACTGCTGCAACAATATCGTCGGGACCACAGCCTGCGTCGATGTATCCCACACCTGCACCACCTGTTATGCTTCCTCCACTCCACTATCAGGGATTAGACTCGGCACAGCCCTTCGGTTATCAGCCTCCGCCTCCCCCCGCCGCTCGCCCGCCTCCATTCAGTGCGCCAGCCGCACCACAGCAGCCAAGTGCTGCGGGCACGGTTCGCCCTGCTGATCAAATGGAGGGCGACGGAGACGATGTTCCTCCCACTAAGCGCCAACGCGTTGCCAAACTCCCCAGTGGACAGTTCTACCCCGAGCAGGATTGGATCAACATGCACCCAGTACGTCTTTATCTTTGTCTATATCAGGATATTTGAGAGGCTAACCAACGGGTTGTGTCCAGCATCCGATCTCACTCCAGGTGCAGTTACCGACGGACACCACCAAGCCCGAGTGGAAACTAGACGGTACGATCGTGGCGATACCCGAGTTGCCGCTGAACTTGCTCGTGTCGACGCTCCGCGACCGCATCAACGCGGCGACGGGTAGCGCTCTGTCCGCGGGGCGACTCATCCTCTCGTACAACGGCAAGATGCTCACGAATCGCAACACCATCGCGAGCTACAACCTTGAGGACGAAGATCTGCTTGTGCTGAGTGTGCGGGACCCAAAGAAAAAGTAGGACGACGTTGGGAATTGACGTCATGTCTCGGGGTCTCTTTGCATGTGCGTCCGAATGTGTCGTCTTATTTCTTACTGTTCTGCTTTGAGATTATGCACGTATATTATCGCCATTCGCTGGCTTTCCCCAACTTTGGGGCGTACTGTGATGCCCAAATTCTGCCAAAATATCATGAAAGTATATCGGTTCGTGAATCCGCGTGGGTCGGTATTTCAGGGTTCGTATTCATAACGTTCGTATTTTGATTTCTGAATCCTCTGCGAATCGGATGCCTCGGGCCTGACTGACCAAAACAGATTGGGGGGTTCACAGCCTAAGTCGCTTTTGTGGTTGGTATCCAGACCAGACAGTGGGTTTCACGAGAGTTCTGAAAAGACGGATTGGCAATGGTTGCGTTATGCAGGCCTCGTTATCCCTCGGAGCCACGTGCTGAACAGAACGGTTTCACTGCTTCCCTTCGTCCCATTCCTGTCCTTCATCTCGCGAGCTCTTGCATGTCGTTGCTTATATTAGCGGTCGTGCAGCTATCGTCCACCCCTTTCACAGCTATGTATTCCTTCAGCGTCTTCGGCTGGTACTGAGCCCTTTTCTAGACCATTGTGCCCGCCCTTCACAGCACTTCACACCGCCACCACCGCCTTACTTCCGACTCTCTTCGGCTTCGCCGCCACCTGTCCTTTCCTTTCCTCTTCGTTACCCACGGACATGAACAACGCACTGGTGGAGGTTATATGCGTCCTAGGACCTATTGCTCCAAGAACGTAGATAAACCTCCTGCCAGTTGCGGAGTTTCAATAAAACATTGCGGAATCGCGGTCCGTGTCGTTGCCGGCTGCATGCCTCATCTTTTTCTAAGCTACCGGTTACTCTCGCTCTCCCTCACGTCTTCCTTGCTCACTGAACCCTTTTCTCCACCTCTCTCCCTCGGACTACGCATTCCCAAGGGTCGTGGTCGATTGTTGCAATAACGTGTACACTAGTACAAAACTTCCTGACCGTCTCGGGGCGGTGTGACTCAGACCTTAGGATCACTGAATAGCGAGAATATGGACGAGCCCGCTGGTATTGATTGATCTGACGTGTATAACAGAAAATCCAGATAGCAAAATAAAGTGCAGAAAATAAAAAAGCAGGAGCAGGACAGGACAATAAGCACAAGCACGATTCACCGGGGACCTTGAGTTACCATAACCATCTCATTTCCAAGTGTATACTATCACTACATAATATGAAATTGTCTATTACTACAGCCACTGAGTATTTAAGCTATTTAAGGCTCGGATTTCTACGGTTACAGGATGTTCTGACTCTTCGCGCGCCACGATGAATGGTTCTAATGATGAACGCAAAGACTCTGATTTACCTAATTCTGAGCAGTGTAATCCAATGGCGCGGAGCGCAGGCAACACCTCCGGAGCTCTTTCTCCCTCGAGCTCATCCAGAATGCGTGCAACATGAGACACCGTAACCTCCCCACGAAGATGCAGAGTCTGCACGGCGGTAAATGCACGAAGAAATCCCAGCCACGGTGTGATGACTTCCCGCCACCTTTTCTCTTCAGGAAAAACCTCAACTTGAAGTTTGAGCCATTCTACATGAGAGAAGAGGGGCGGCCACTGAGCACAGATCCGCTGTATAATCGCAACCTGAGCAGGTAACCCAGAGCACCGGAACGACAAGTAAAAATGTGCGGGAGCGATCGATGAACGAAAAGAGGCGAGGATGTATTCATGGCTGAAGTGCACCTGGACTTTACCAAGCGACGGGAACATTTTGGTGCGATGGATGAACTGGGGAACACGCGGCGTGTCGAAGATGGGTTCATCATAGAATTGCAAGTGGCCAGATTTGAGCAGAGGGGCTTCAACTCGGCCCACAAGGTCCTCTAGGTATCCATGAGGACCATTTAAACGTAATCTGACGAGGGCTGGGAGGACAGTGTATGTCGATGGAGGCGGACGTTGGTCTGTTGGATAGGGGGATAACGTCTGCGCGGCGATGCTGAGGGATTGGAGCTTAGTCAATATGGAGAGACATGTGGCCATCGCATCAGGCGAAATGTGTCCTTCGCCAGTCATTGGGATATCCTCAAGGCTGAGGCGGACAAGGTCACGAGAAGACGAGAGAAGCTTTGGTAGATTCGAGAATCGGACGCCGCGCAAGAAGGTCCGCTGGAGAAGTGGGGCAGATCCACCCAAGAACGTGTCGGGAATGGCAAATGTTACACCCTCGTCTGCCTGAAGCTCAAGAATCTTCAGAATGGGAAACGGTTCCTGCATCAACGCGATGGATTTTTTGAGTTGGGAACGATTGAATGACCCGAGGTGGATCTCGGCCATGCGATCGCGGTGTTCCAGTGTGTCGATGATGTGGTCCGTGTGTTCATATGCGAGATCTCCCGCGATACTGAGAGGCAGCCTTGGCCAGATATCTAGCGCCGCCTCCACGTCTGTTTTGGAGTTGCATTTAAGGCGCAGATCGAGATAGCTGGGGAATGCGAAGACAATGTGTCGCCATCTTTGGCATACGTGTACAAGGTCATACCACGGCCATATATGCTCTACCCCAACCATTAGAAATTAGAAATTCCCGAGGATAGGAAATTTTCTGACGATAGGCATTGAATACACATAGGAGCACATCGTCGGAAAGCATGTCAATTGCCGGATAGCCTAAACGGCAACCTTCAGCAATCAAAAGCAGATGCCGTAAAACAGTGATATTCACCTGGATTCTCCTGGTCACTTGTGATTGTGAAAGTGAGATCGCTTCGGCACAGATGAGAACCCATGGATAAGGTCGGTGGGGAAGAGAAGTGATACTGCCCCTAATTGAAGGTTTCCATTACTTCGTTAACTAAGACTCGGAATGACTCAGACGGCGAGTGATTAGACTAGACCGGCTCCAAATGGAATTTAGCCCCACAGAATCTTCATCCAGCTTCTAGTAGAGGAAAGTTTAGAAAGTCATGATGGTCACTTTTTCTAGCTGGTAAACTCGAGGTCTCAACTTGAATAGGAGTGTGACATGGTCACCACTACCGTAAATTACAATGCTGGGTGGAGAAGAAATCACAGGCGTAGCGTCGACTGGCACTCGGTATCTAAAACTAGGAACTGACATTCACGACCACAGGCAAGGCTGAGGTCACTGGTAGACGAGAGAAGCTTTGGTAAATGTGAGAACGGGATGCCGCTCAAAGAGATCCGCTGAAGAAGAGGGTCAGATCCACCCAAGAACGCGTCAGGAATGACAAATGTTATTTCCA
>Ga0307509_10009033_pt1 | contig 12552 bp, 14 predicted proteins | sample 10_EM_MG_FD_202245 | JGI IMG/M metagenome (GOLD analysis project Ga0307509, IMG submission 202245) | Populus trichocarpa ectomycorrhiza microbial communities from riparian zone in the Pacific Northwest, United States - 10_EM | ecosystem: Host-associated > Plants > Roots > Unclassified | place...
ACCAGTCCATGGAGTCCATGTGGAACCAGTCCATGGAATCCATAATGAATAAGCCTTAGTCCATATGGAATGAGGTTGGATTCCATATGGAATGGTCCTGGAGTCCATATGGAACTGACCATTCTATGTCCATTCCATATGGAATACATGGACTCTATGGAATGAGAAAATGGCTGGAGTCTCAGCTAAATGCCATTCCATATGGACTACATGGATTAACCCAGGGACAGTAAAGACCTCATAAGAATAGACGAAAGAGAAGTAGTATAAGAACCCCAACACCTTTCATCTCTTTAACCCAGAAGATTACAAACTACTTCGCTCTGGAAACAAGTACCACCCTTTTGATACTCCTCATCTTACTACTGCCACTGCTCGTTATTGTTCTCAAACTTCTTTTCATCCTTACAAGAAGTCCGCTGCATTCAGATACCCTGGTCAATGCCAACAACTAGGAATTTGTCCTCAGAAACAGATGACGAAGAAACCCCCTTTCCTTGTTCCTGCTGAGCTAATCGCGGAACCACAACAACAACTTTTTGACCCAAGTATCCGTCATTTCCGTTTCTCTGAAAAGATCGCTAATTGCTATCCGCATCTTTTCCGACAAGACCTCCAAGGCGAATATTGTCACATCTCCTATTTCTGATTGTCATGCCTCGCCTTGTTATCAAAGACACTGCCACCAACAAAGCCAACTTGTGGCGTTGTCTTATCGAAGAACAGATGGCATCCACTTCCGTCCTCCCTGTTTGAAATGACCCCTTTGAACATGGTGACTGACCAACCGCCGCCGAAATAAAAGAAATGTACCGAGAAGCACACCCTGAATTGAGCAATGCTGAGCTCAACAAGAAGGTTCGAAAATGGAAGGCCAACATTAAACGTATGGCCATTTGCAAAACGATCGTAGAACAAGAGCTCATTTATGAGCAAACGCCCCCTTCTGTACAAGCCAAAATGCCACAGATCCCATCCCCTGTAACCATTACTTCACTGCCTAAGGCTATAATTTTCCCCTCTCCCATTCTCCCTAAAGACGAAGATGAACTCGCTGAATACTTCATTCAGAAGTGGCGACTGGAACAACAACAAGCGGAAGACGGCCTCAAGATTTAAGAGGTTGTCCAAGAAGAACCCGAGCGACACGAACCGGTTTCTGAAGAACCCATTCCAGAAACCCCGAAACCCGATAAAGGCAAAGGTTGCGAACTTACAATTACTATCCCCGAAGAATATCGCAACCCCTCTGAAGTCAAACGCTCTCCAAGCAAACCGAGGTCAGCAATCAGCGACCTCGACCTCCCTCTTGTAACACCGCCTCCAATTGAAGCCCTCCAGAACTCCAATACATACTACAACAATGGCTTCACCATGACCAAAAGAGCTGCCTATGAAAATGCAATAGCCTCTTCCTCTTGTAGACCTCCTACACCTCCACCCATTGAACAATCTCGACCATCTCTCCCTCCTCTCATCGACACACCAACTATCGATGAACTCCGCCAATGGATGGATGACACTGGTTTCAAGAGCGATTTGCTTCGCGAAACTGAAGGCTCTACAAGCCACCCTATTTTACTTCTCTATGATGCAATGCGTGCTCAAGTCCTCAAAGCACAGTGACTTCAAATGTCGCTTAATGAAATACAAGAAGCCCACATCGCGTTCACCAAAACCGCCCATAACCTCGAACAACGCCTAACAACAGCTACCCGAAACACCCAGGTTCACCTTCAAACCTGTGAACGTAACCTCATTCAATTGCAGGGAATTATTCCCCTCCAACAAATCACTATCGATGCCCCCGACTTTATCCATGAACGAAGAACTCCGACCCAACCCGGTCGCTTAACACAAGAGCTTTTTCGTCAAATCTACCACTCTCTCCCAACATCCCAACAAGAAGCTCTTAAGCTCGTTCCCGCCTATCAACTCGAAGGTGCTCTCTATAACACAGAGCATAATTGAATTGACTCCCCCCACAAGCCCCGCGAAAACTACACAAACCATCAATGCGGCCTCTGTTACCTCTTTGGCCATATTCGCTGGGATTGCCCCAAACATTGTTGCCTCAAATGTGGCACAAACTGCGGACATCTTCCGCAAAATTGCAAAAATCAGAAATGGCCCTTTCTGGCCTTTCCCGCTTGCCTTAGCGAGCCTACACAACGAACACACAGATGATGAGGTCAACCAAGCTGAGGACGTCCCCATAATCGAATCATCCCCTCACAAAATCCCTTGCAGCCTCTACGTGGCATGATGGACCAGTAACCGAGCATGGTGAAGCTAATAGCAAGACTCAACCAGAATGTTGTTAAACTTCGCGTATAGGAAGACATCCGTAATTCCTGGGCAGCAAGATGCATAAGACCAAAGGGTAGGATTGTCGATGCGTAAGCCCAGGGCAGTATCAATAAGTCCTCAGGCAGCTGTGGTTTAGGGCACCCCTATAATGCCGACTTCTCCGAAATGAGTATAAACTATCGATAGACCGCAATGTCTTTAAACTTCTTTCAAGATGGAAAAGTAGACTTGGTCAAGAGAAATCTTGATTGTCAAAGCTTAGAAGTCTAGTCCGCAATGACGATAAACTCAGCTACACTCTTTTCCATCATAGTCCTGAAAGACTTAAAACTGCTACATGTTCCTTACTTATAAAGTGATTTTATAAGTTGGATGTTGAAACAGGTTTTTCAACTCTAAGAAAGGAGATAATGTTACGTTTTTCATTTTTCTTCTTAACTTAGCAAGCTCCTTGTAGTAGTTAGACTTCAGTCAATTATTACCTAGTTTGCCAATGAACCAGTAGCAAACCTAAGGTCCCTCTTATCTACTCTTCCAATAGCTTATCTTGAAGTATTGCCAATCACACAGAGAGTCAAGAGTCTCTCACTGCCAACGTCAGGACTCCGTTAAGTCCCGGTAGCTCAAAATCTTCCTGCAAGTCTTGTGGTGCTAGGCATAACCTTTGTAAGCGAAAAGAGATTGTAACACCATGCTATAATGCTATAGCCTGTATGTAGTACTATATAGCAGTCCATAGCAGCCTATAGCAAGGGGTTCTGGGGTTCTGAAATCAGGAATTACTGATGTTTTCTACAGTGCTTGGTCAATACAAGAAACAATATTAACTGAACAGACTTACCATCAGGACTCCCAATTGTGCCTTCAGCCCAATCCAAATCTAATAAATACCACAACTAGTGTTGCTGTCTGCACTTTAGGTCCATCAATACTCACATTAGACTGTTTCTTTCTGTAGGCAGAAAAGAAAGTGGAGAACAGATCTAAGTATATAGATCATACAAAATATGCAAGTATTTGCTGGAAGTTCTGCTTGAGGCAGCTTCTAGTTTTGAAAAGCAACACCTTTAGTTTCTTTAATAGGTTTGGAATTTTGCCATCAACATATGTGGTCATCAATTCTGATCAGCATGCAGCATCTGTGGATAAGTTTTATCTTTTTTCTCATCAATGGACATAGCGAGCTCTGTCCATCAATGTGGAAATTAACCAGGTGGCCAGCAATACAAAAGAGCTGGACCAGCCTAGACAAGCAGTCAGGCAAAGAGTTTTGGGGAGTAAAAAAGCAATCAGACTTAAATTGACCCCTTAAACCCTTTCTCTACCCCCTTTCACAATCAGTTTGCATCCCTTAAAGATTCACCAATTATAGAATGTGTTGATGGTGGCATATGTTACCACTGGACACCAAAGCAACTTCATGCTCATCATGACATACATGAGTTAATGGTAAAAGGCACAGTCTTTGTGCTTGAGCAAGTTCAATTTCCTGCTAGGCATCAGTTGGTGCTGCCTCTTCCAAAACAACAAAAGGGCACTTAGTCTTTCAATTCATTTGATTTACACTTTGCAAGAGTATGCCTGTGAAGAGAACAGTTGTAAGCAGAGGAAACTGCAAAAGCAAAAAAGCATAATCATGACTACCTTGAAACATATTATGTGTCCCATATTGAACAAAAGATCAAATAATTGGTGTATTTTAATCTGAGCACTATTATATGGCTGAGCAAGTGCTACATCTCCTCCCTCATCAATATCATCTTCCAAAGACTGTTCTTCATGTTCAACCCATGCCTTGAACCAGATGCAATCATTATCTTGCATTTTGTTTACAGCATGCATTGGAGCTGGAATGGGTTGGAATGCTTTTCTAATTTCCAAAATAGAGTGTAAATCTATTGCTGGATGCATGAACAATTTCATTTATCCCACGACATATTTCCACATGCCTCAGGGATGCATCAGGTTCTGCATCTGAGGAGATTGGAATAGAAACAAGAGGAGTTGGTGGAAATGGTTGTTATAAGATACACCAGTTGTTTTATTTGCTTGTTTGATCTGATACTCTCAAAGTAGCCTTCAATGGCAGGTGGCTCTTTGATCTTCCTCCTGTCCTTTAAATAGATGGAATTGGGCCCATGCTCCTCAAGTCAAATCTCTAGTGTAGGAGGCCTTGTGGTCTAAAGCATACTCTAGATTATTGACTGAATACAAGAGAGCTGATAAACCAACCTGCTTAAAGGCCAATCTGTATAACACCAACCATTCTCTTGGCTTGATAACTCCAAGCTAATTGTGGGGATTTTCCACTTTCTGGCACTGTTTCAATCAGATACTTATAATGAGTACCTTTTGAAGTGCATCCAGGCAGATTTGGATAAAATTCTGGTGTGTGAAAAGGTGATATAGATTGCTACTATCCTTGCTCTCTGAAATATTGATAGTGACTTTGATGTTTACATCTGGGTTGTAAACATCAATGGATCTTGGAATTTGACTATCCAACTGGTGCCTAAAAAGCAAGAAAATATATTCCAATGGGCCCACACTAAAACACAGAGTCTTCACACTATGATTGCCAATATCAATCATATGCTCTAGACTGGCTTCTGAGCTTGAAAACAAATATTTGCATGCCTTCTCTACTTTGAGTATAGATCCAGCATGACCTACTGTTGTTCAATGTTCTTTCTGTAGGAACACAGGTGATGCAGAAAGTCAAGTTGACAAATGAATACAAGTCTCACAGACAATTTTGTTCTTGACAATCTGAGGAGAATAACATATGCTAATTGCTTGTGTCTAGCAAAAAGAATGTCAATGTGTTGAAATGTACATAGTCTTTGTATATTTCAATGTTGTCCCTTTGCCATGCTACAAGAAATTCACCTCTGTCTTCACATTCCAGATCTCTGGCTGACCAGTTGATATTGTCATTGAACTGAGTCAAGCCTTCAGATTTTGTATAGTTGACTCTGACTAGCATCCTATCTCTAAGGAGTTAATAATGTTTTGGCTTAAAGAAATAGAGAAGCATAGTTACCTTGGAGGACTTCATCTTCCCATAAGAATTTGCTGGGAGTTGTTCTCTTCAAGATATTAGGTATGAGTGTTGCTGCAACACTGGTGTTCAGGTTGACAGTTGCCTTTGTCCTTTCCAGGACCTCTTCAGGACTGAGAGAAGTATCAAGTTTATTGTCCTCTAGTGCATCACAGTAATGCACTTTTGCCTTCCCCTTCTCCTCTACTCTCAGCTGTCAATTAGAATCAAGTCCTGAAGGTGTAATATTGTGTTGCTGGGAAGGTTGAGCAACTCTGAAGACCGCCTGGATTTTAGGGTGTCATAAGGTTGAACAAATAACACACCGATACTTAGTGTTTGAAGGTCCGGTTCCTAGGACCGGAAAAAGACCGTAACCGAACCGGACCAGGACCGATCAAAGACTGGAAATGGAAAGACTGATCAAGACCGAAGACCGCGGTCCAGTCTACAGTCCATCGCGATTTTGGAAAATTGAAGACTGAGTAAAGACCGGTCTTAACCGGTCTCAACTGGTCTTTTCAGCCTCAAAGGTATGGTCAGTATTTTATTAATTTACATTCAAATTTAACTAATAATATTGAATTTTCATTGATGTGTTGTCAGCAAACATGCACACGCATCACTGCCACGCACCACCACCATCACCGCAACACCACCCGCGTCCACAACCACAACCACAACAACGCATCAGCAATGACACGACGAGCTAGAGGGGAGAGCAATGACGGAGAGGGTGGAGATGGACATGATGGCGGCCCATCCCCAACGATTGGTACGTTTATTAAATATACAGCATATATTCTACACTAACTGTCCTCTCCCCGCTGTTTCCAGCTATTTCGATGCGATAAGGGGGAGGTCCCCCTCGCATCGATTCCCTGTCTTTTGGACGTGACAGACATCTCCCCCCATTTCGATCGACTACCCCTTCTCCAAGACCCGCCCTCTGACTCGAGTTTCGCTTCACGCTACTCCCTCGCTCGAAACACGAGTCGGAGGGCTTGTTCTGTCCGACGTCTGCCTCCTCGTGGTTTCTTTGAGCCATGTCCACATCCACAACACAGCAGCAGCAGCCATCCACGACGACAACGACAGCACCAGCACCAGCAGCACCAGCCTGCCACGTCAAAGACGATGACGATGGCTCAGCAGCTGCAACCAGCCTCCCACGTCCACGACGACGACGATGGCAGCAGCACCTGTCATGTCCACCAACGATAACGACAGCAGCAGCACCAGCGCACCAGCCTGCCATGTCTACAACGACGACGGCTCAGCAGCAGCCACTTCCACAACGACGACAACGGCGGCTGCAGTAGCAGCAACCACGCAACCACTGCAGCTGCAGCCATCCAACCATTGTCCATCACAACAACGAAGATGGCTGCAGCAGCACCAACCACGTTCACAATGCAACCGCAGCCAACCAGCCATGTCCATGACAACGGGACCACATTGCGTTTCGAGCAAGGGGATTCCCGCCCACCAATATCCCCTCCATTGCTTGAAATTCGACTCAAAGGGGTTTTGTGCCTACCCACCACTCCTCCTGTCTTGTTTTGAGCAACTCCTCCTCGCTCAAAATCTGACATGGAGGGGTTTTGTACCCACCTACCACCCTTCCTGTTGTTTCGGCGACCCCTCGCTTGTTAATTATATTAAATTAAATAGTATGTAGCTATACACAAGATTACATAGAGTACATTACTGTAAGTAGTTGGTCTAGACCGGTTTTGGACCACAAAAAACCGCTCAGGACCGGTCCATACCGGTTCGGTCTGGTTTGTGGCACAGTGTGAAAATATATGGACCGGTCTCAGTCCCGGTCTAAGGCTCTGATGGCCAAAAAACCGGACCAGACCAAACTTCCAAACACTACCGATACTAACATTAGCAGTTATCCAAAAAGCAGAAGAGACCAATTGACCCATATTATGGGGAAGAATACATATTGTAGTAGGTGGTTGCAATTTCCATTGGCTATATAATATCATAAACAATAGATGTCCAAATGGAGGACTATAATGATGCTAACTAGGACCTTATTCTCTACCGCTTTTGGGACCTGAAATTCAACTTGCATAATAGTAAATGTGCATTATAATATTATTGTCATGTCGCGAATGTCTGTTGACCTAAGTTTAACCTTTGTGAGTGTCAGCAGCCTGAATCAATATAATTAAAGCCGCTATGCGACAGGCGGTCATGATCACACTTACAAGCAAGTTGAGGATGAAGTAATTGATGCTAACCAGGGATCAGCAAGTAATTCTGAGGCAGTGGCCCTTTTTTCTGGTTCCCAGACAAGAATGCGTTTCATAAATTGCAGAAAATTGGCATTTGCTCCTGTATCCTTTACCTCCTCTAACTTTAGGCGTGGCACCATTATCTCCTGATGCTCGCAATACCATTCTCCGGTATCATTAGTAACCCAACTCTGATGCACCTCAGATGGTGAGCACAGAAGGACACATGGGATCCAGATGTCATTGGTTTATCCAAGCGGGATTTATTTGAGTCTCTAAAGCTGCCGTTTTCGGTATTGATAGTCCCGACCTTGAATTGGGACCTCTTGCTCATTTTGGTTGCTAACCACTGCCTCAATAGTTTCCTGAACTTGTCTTAACACTATGAGATTCACATTTTGCACTCAAGAGTGAGTTGGATTTATTTCTAACTGGAAACATCTGATAGGGCACCAGTTGTTGAAATAATGATGAGTAGGATGCACGGAGCATGGTTCTCAAGACCCTACATTTCCTGAGGTCGACACCAGCTCATAAATGCTTGCTCCTCACAAGAACCTGTTGCTCACAACCATTGATGAAATTGAACTTCTGGCAGAAAGTAAGTATGCCGTGGTGATCTTTCCCCTAAGATTTCTAATTTGCTACAGCTCGGGATGTTGATGAACTCATATCTCGCCTACAGAAGATTTCACCTACTCTTGCATCTCTCATTGGCACAGCTCTCTCAGAAATCCCAAACACTATTCAAATTGCTCAAGCCGGGAAATGTTTCTGAGAACCATGGGATTTGCTGAGGTACTGGGATATCATATCTCGTGTTGGCCAATTATCTCGGTAGTTTGCTAGAAAAGGGAATTCTTTGCAGACCTGAAATATAAGGTAAGAAAGTGTTTCAGAAGATTTAAATTTCAAGCATACTTCCTCCTGCACCTGGGCAATAACAACGCCAGGTGGCTGTCTAGTGATTGGACAGTTGGGCATCAATGATCCTGCATCTATGTGGTTCTTGAGACGTAGTCGAACAAAAAGCTGAATGTTGCTCAGAACTGGGAAATATACACAAGTAAGAAGGCATTACTTGAACTGTATGGTACAGCCCTGTCTGCCAGTTCAGCTGTGCTTTGAGAGAGTAGCCTCCTTGGGTCAAAGCACCAGCTTGACCAGGAGGTTTTGGAATTAGAACTTTGAACACATCAGATTATCCAATAAGAACACAAAACAAGTGGTTCACCTTGGGTGGTATCCACATCAGCAACGACTCCTGGTTTCAAAACTCTCGTTGCATGTGTATGTTCATCAAAAACCAATTTCACAGTGAAAGGAGGGATAATTTGGCTCATAGGATATAACGTACTCCACTTATAATATTGCTGGTTTATGAAATAAATCAATTTGAGAGATTTGCAGTGTGGAGTTGTTGGTGGTTAAATATTTAAAGTATAGGTATCACATGTCGTACTATTGAGTCGTGAGGTCAGACTTACAGCTCTTGTAGTAAAAGGAACTCCTCCACTCTTTCATTGGTAGCAGATACAAATGCCATTCTTGATTATTACATCATACCAAACATATAAATTACTAAATGGGGTCCAAAATAAATAGAGGTTGAACGTATTATAATAATTAGTCTTCTGGAGCAGACAATGGAGATTCAAACCCAGGAAGATCTAGAGACCTCATTATTCATGGTCCCTCTGGCCCATCCGACCCAGAAGCTTGAATGTTTGATCTGGACATTCAACAGCTTTGCACTTGTAAGCTGTGGATGAATGGCCAAAATCTATAACTTGTAGCCTGCCATCCGGGCTGTGTACAATGTTGTCTAATCAAAGGTCATAATGGTGGATGTTTGCTGCATGAATGCTCCTTATTGTATCACCCAGATGACACCTAAGGTTTAAATTAGAATGTGTATTATGCATTATTCCAAGTTAGCACTTACTGGTCATATAAGGTAAATGGTCCCTTGGTAGTTTCACCAGCCATTGTAAGAAGCATGGAACCCTTTGTCCCAGGCATACTGAAAATGCCCAGGAGCTGAGGGATAAATTGAACTCCAGCTTTCTGTAGCACTAGATAAGCCCTAAGCTCTGACTCGAACATTCTATGGGTGTGGAAGACTTTCAACATGACAACACCACACCATTTAGAGTGGAAAAAAACATTGCTGGGAGACGGAGAACTAACCTCTGCCCAGCAGAAGAATAAACATGGTCAGAACGGCAACTGCACAGATTGTGCCAGCGGTTTTGAGCGCTATGGCAGGAGAAAGCAAGTAATCCATTTGCTCGCCATTAACGAAGGCAATCTCCGTCTTGCCATCCTCCCTCCACATTCTTTGCCTCAAACACTACATTTGACTGGTTGACATCCATGCTCAGGTATGTCAACGACAGTACAACAGTCGACCAATTGAAGATCTCTTTCACCATGTATCTCAACAGGTCAATCACCCTGAGCCTCCTTGGCCTAGGTCCGCCATCATCTGGGAAAGAAGCTTTCCATTTCCCTCTTTGGATAGCTGACTTGAATGTGTCAAACTTTACATCCAACTCCACAGGTTGAATCATGTCTGAACGCTGTGACCAGCTGTCTGACAGGTCACCAAATGGCTGGTTTGATGGTGCCAGGAAAGAACCTAAGAAGCTGGCATTGCTGGGGCACCTCAGATGATTTAGGTTTGTGATAATGGGAAATCAGCTCTTTCACAGATAACATTTCTGCCGGAGGTGACAGAATTGGCTCTTTTTTCTTGACCACAAGGATGTTAACCTTTTTTGAAAGATGACCGTTTGCTATAGCAACACCATTCTTGGTGTCATTATTGGAGAGAATTCTTCCAGCAATGGAGGCGGAACAAAATTAAATTTAACAATGTGTGAATGATTCCCCCTTCACGATGCCCTCAAGTTCACTAGAGTTGAATTGAAAGGTGGCAATAGTATCATCTGAAGAGGCTGCATATAGCGTTAAAGCCATCCCAAGACCTTGAAATATTGTTTATTTAAAGACACCGAAGAACAAAGATGACAAACCAACTGAGATCCACTTGCCTCTCAAACACATCTTTCACAACTATCAAGGGATGTGCAACAACTGAAGAAATATCGGATGTCGATATTGGCGCAGATGGGTTCTGAAGAAAGATGTGTCTATTGGAAACATCAATCTTGATGGGTCTCCAACATTTGTGGTGTGAGTCACATACCTAAGTGTGTGCTACCAGGTGAATCCTCGTTACTTCTGCCTCCAACAACCGATCTGCCGTTTTCCATATTTTCATCTTAGGATGGATGAGCAGAATTTTCTTGTCATGGACAGTAACTCTGCAAATGTAAATGACGTTCTTGTAGACAATGGGCCTGGCAAAATCTTCACCCTTAACCTAACACGAGATTGGGAGTCAGACAATGCATGAGCAACATCCAGTAGATGAGCCACAGCAGATGACCAAGCAATGTGAGCACGGAGGGCAAGGTCTGTGACATCTGCAACAAAGCAAGCAACTCAGGAACAAAAAGTTTTGGATGTGATTAGAGAATGGACCACTTTCATGGTAGGCGCTTCAACACCTTCCAACATTAACATTGTCCAAACCCCAAACTTTACCCCAAGCTCCACTGTCTGTGCTGGTGTGATCAGAAAATGTGTACCCAGGTCATCACCATCTCATCATCGCTCCCACTCACAAGCCACTTCCCTGAGTGCGCCCATCTCACCACCAACTTGAAGATGGACCCCATGCAGAGTCAGAGTGCAAAGGGACTTGCACTGTGAGACCAGGAGGGTGGGAAAAAATGGCATCAAAGGGTTGAATGGGGAAATTTCGCCAGAAAGTGTTGTTTTTCGGCTCGGCACAATTTACTATATTTTGAGTGGGAAAGAAATTCCACCAATTAAGGTGGGTTTTTATGGCAAAAAGTATAACAAAAATTACCACATAAAATGTCATAAATTTTTACTCAAATTCACAACTCTTAATGTCAGAATTACTATTAGTATTGAAGCACAAGTTTTTACAACGGTTATTGAGGAGAAAATTGGTGAAGCCTGAATAGATCCATATCTACCAACACCAATCTCAAGGTAAGGTTGAGACCCATTGGAAAATGCGACATGCTATGGTGAGATTCGGGTGCCAACACATGTCGGTAATATTGCACACTGGCGGAGGCCACGACCACAAGTACTGTTACCAGCAACTGTGGTTGTAGTTGGAATTGAGGGGGATACCTTATCTGAAGGCGTAGGATCAGACCCCTTCCTCTCTATCCTGGCTCTCTCCCGTTCTGCTCTCCCTCTCGCCCTTTCTGCAGAACCTCCGTCAATCCCATCCTGCATTGCCATACAGCCCCATCTGGACCATTCGTCTGGTCTGGTGTGTTCCTACCCTGTCATCCACTCCTTCTCGGGCCTGTATCTTTCTTGTCTCGTCCAGTTGTTGGCTCTTGCCTTCTCCTCTTGCCGACGAGCCCACACCGCCCGCACTATTTCAGCTTGAGCAAGCTCTTGTCGTCAAGCGATCTCCTGTCGAGCGAGTTCTTGTTGTTGGGCCTGTTCTCGAGCCAGATCTTATTGCCGCACCATTCCTTGCTGTCGTTGCAGAGTCATTTCCTTCTGTCAAGCAAGCTCCTGTTCTCGAGACATTTCCTGCTGGCGAGCAAACTCTTGTTGAGCTAGCTCTTGTTGCTGAACAAACATTTCTTTTGCTCTGCTCTGGGCCATTCTCGTTCCTTCCTCGCTTGCTCTTCGTCAGCAAATGGGCTATCTCGTTCGACCCGAGTGTGCTCCTGTTGTCGAGCAAATGGTTTTGCTCTGCTGTCAGCAATTCCCGTTCCTTCCTCAGTTGCCTTTTGTCAGCAATCAAGCCCTCTCGTTTGACCCAAGTCTGCCCCTGTCGTCGAGCCATTTCCTGGAGGCGAGCAAGCTCTTGTTGTCGAGCCCATGCGC
>Ga0307509_10009034_pt1 | contig 12551 bp, 11 predicted proteins | sample 10_EM_MG_FD_202245 | JGI IMG/M metagenome (GOLD analysis project Ga0307509, IMG submission 202245) | Populus trichocarpa ectomycorrhiza microbial communities from riparian zone in the Pacific Northwest, United States - 10_EM | ecosystem: Host-associated > Plants > Roots > Unclassified | place...
CGGCCGTCTTTGTGAAGGACGGCCGTCTTTGTGAAGGACGGCCGTCTTTGTGAAGGACGGCCGTCTTTGTGAAGGACGGCCGTCTTTGTGAAGGACGGCGGGCCCTACAAGGTAAGACAAATTAGTGTCGGGGATGGCAGGGGACGGCAGGGGACGGCGGGGGACGGCAGGGGAATGGCCGGGGACTACCGGGGACTGTTAGTAACTATGGGGTACTATGTTAGAATCCTATCAAGTGAATTTCCTCGCCCCAATTGCTAGCAGAGACAGGAATTCAGCAAATAATATCAAGCCTAAGTGGATGCTGTCTAGTAGAGATAAATAGGTGAAAAATATTCCTCCTCAAAGACGAGGAAACTCAGACAGCGAACTGAACACTTGATATTCCAAATTTCTATCCACTATCAATACCACTATCAAAACGACTATTCCTACTTTTCTTCTTTTTTCTAATTGTTAAACGTTTTTCAAGAAGTAGGTCAAACAAACACGAGGAGTTAGGATCACAGCAGACAATATGGGATATGGAAATTGATCCCGTCACTGGACTTAAGAATGCCGAATTTCTGAATACGATTTCACTCGATGACAGTCCTGGTGGGAATACTGGTAGCCGTGGTACTAGTCCTGGACGTGGGTTAAGCAGTGCACCTAGTGGACTTCTAACGCCAACTATTGGAAGTACTGCTGGTGAGATAGCTTATAGTACTAGGTCTGAACGAAGGATTTATGAAAGAAGACGTAAGATGAGAAAAAGTTGGGTCTTTTTTCCAGAAAATGGCTCGGAGTATACCACTGCAGATGGAAAAACCCGGTGGCGTTGTGCTTGTTGTATATCCCCCTACTCTATACTGTTAGCATATTCTAGCACTCAGATTCTAGGAAGCAGAAGTCAATTGAGTTACTAGATTGTAGTCTGAGGTTTAAGATATTAATTGATATACATATAGGTCCATCGAAAGGGGCGGCGGTAACATTTTCTGACTTGTCAACTAAGAATATGATCGAACACTTGCATGAAGTACACAAGATCGGGAAGGATGGCCCAATTGCACTCGAGCATGGGCAAGTTTTAATTGAAACTGCCTTTGGGAAAACGCGTCCACAAGTGGCTTTTAATAGCGACTTATTCCGAGATCTACTTCTCCGGTGGATTGTGCAATACCACATCAGCTTCCGGGAGGTTGAACAGAGTTCATTTTGTGTTCTAGTAAGATACTTGCTGGCTTGTGTAAGTAGTTCTATCTTTCATATTGATTGAATTTAAAAAGAAAAAGTAAAGAGTTATATAAGAGAGAAAGTATTATAGTTAGCTAAACCTAATTGTGATAGAATGCCTCCTATACAGAAATGCCTCGGGCGCTTCCAAGTTCAGGAAACACAATTAAGAATTGGATTATCGATCAATTTCACTGGAGTCAACAAGATCTCACTCGCTTGTTTACGTGTTCAAAAAGCAAAATACACTTTACCTTCGATCTATGGACCTCCCCAAACTATCGTGCCTTTCTTGGTATTGTCACTCACTGGCTTGACCAAAACTACAAGCTACAAAGTACAGTGATTGGGATGCGCAGATTCTATGGCCAGCACACAGGCGAGAATCAAGCTAACTGTTTTTTCAATATCATTAAACCATATGAGATTAATGATAAGATTGGATACTTTACTTTGGATAATGCGAGCAACAATAGGACTACAATGCAGCATATTGCAAAGCAATTAATGGAGGAGGGTATTAGCTTTGATCCTATTGAGCGCCGGCTACGCTGCTTTGGCCATGTGATCAACCTCGTCGTAAAGGCCTTTTTATGGGAAACGGAAGCTGAGGCCTTTGAGGCTCAGATCACTAATCATCAAGCACTACACCTAGAGGCTGAGGAATTGGATACATGGCGCCGGAAGGGTCCTCTTGGCAAGTTACACAATATCATTGTCTGGATTTCTCTTACTCCACAAAGGCGCGACCGCTTTGCCGAACACGTCAAGAAGGCTCTAGGACCAGGAACCAAAGTATTATCACTTATTAATGGCAACAGTACACGGTGGGGAGGGGATTACGACTCTCTAATTCGTGCCTTAGAGCTTTGTGACCCCTTGGAAGAGTATATTGCCTTAATTATTCACCGCAACGAAGATCAAGATCTATTCTACCCGAACTCACCCTATTCCCTTGGCCTTGATGAATTGACTCCTACCGACTGGGATATCTTGAAGGAGATAATGTATATCCTACAGCCCTTCCGCAAGTGGCAATTAATTTTGCAGAAGAAAGCCCATTTTGGTCAACTAACGTGATTTACGGGGAAGCGGCTCACGACAGGGATCCGGCTCACCCTTAGCAACCGGTAAAAATCAAACTTACATTTTATTATCTCCATGAACCAGAGAGATATTATTTTCAAATTTTAGATACAAGTACTTTAAGATATAGAGAATCAGAAAATATAGTTTTTATTTCTCAGATCAATATTGCTGTTCTGGTATAGTGGTTTTAAGATTGCCTATCTCAAAAAATAATTGCCCTCTTTTCAAACAATATAAAAATTGACAAACTTCCAAGAAGGACATTCTAAAATAGATAGAAGGATAGTAGAAGTCTTATATATTCAGAGTAAACTGGTTTTAATTTTGTTTATATAAATTGCCTAGAGCAGTAGTGGTCAAAAGAGAGATGAAAAACTATGTACAAATTACATACAAATTGTATCAATTTGACCATGTAATATCTACATACATAGTTGGCCTATAAACCCTATTTCTTGAAATATCCTTTATTATGATCTCAAGAGTAGATATTGAAGGTTTATACTCATAGAACAAAGTTTTAAATAATCTGTACTTTGATGATTCTCAAACAGGTAAAAGCAACGGAGAAGTTGTGTTACTTAGTTAAAATTGCCACAATGAATTATTTGAAATCACAATCAATTATCAGATTAAGGTAAATGGCTTACTAAGTCAAACTACACTTCTTGAAGCCAGGAAAATTGATATTGGTTCTTCAGATTCCATGCTAATTGTCTAGTTAAATTGTCATAATTGTGTACAGATTAGTAGATACAATTAGATATACTTGTCTACACAACATGCTTACTATCAATACTAGTTATCTAATGTGAATCGAATCATGGATAGACTTGTATTTGTTTTGAAAATGTTATAATAACTATTTAACAATGGCAAAAAGCTAGGTAGTTATATACTATTACTCTCTAAATTCAATGGAGTATAAAATATGCCAGGTGTATTTGCCTAACTTCAAACCTTCAATACTAACTCTATAGATCATAATAAAGGATATTCCAAGAAATAGGGTTCATAGGCCAACTATGTATGTAGATATTACATTGTCAAATTGATACAATTTGTATGTAATTTGTACATAGTTTTTCATCTCTCTTTTGACCACTACTGCTCTAGGCAATTTATATAAACAAAATTAAAACCAGTTTACTCTGAATATATAAGACTTCTACTATCCTTCTATCTATTTTTGAATGTCCTTCTTGGAAGTTTTTCAATTTTTATATTGTTTGAAAAGAGGGCCATTCTTTTTTGAGATAGGCAATCTTAAAACCACTATACCAGAACAGCAATATTTACCTGAGAAATAAGAGCTATATTTTCTGATTCTCTATATCTTAATGTACTTGTATCTAAAATTTCAAACTAATATCTCTCTTATTCATGGAGATAATAAAATGTAGGTTTGATTTTTCACCAGTTGCTAAGGGTGAGCCGGATCCCGGTCGTGAGCCGCTTCCCCGTAAATCACATTACAGGACATTTTTCCAGCTATGGACGAATTGCTTAACCAGTTAGAAAAGTTCCGAGACCACGAGATACCACATATCCGGACATCAGTTCATACTGCATGGAATGTTTTAAACAAGTAAGCTAGCATCTCTTTTTTCACGTTTCTTTTCATACTCTCATCCGGTCTTAAATATTGGTAATCCAAACATCTCCAATATAATTAAACTTACCCCTGCCCAATAGGTTTAATCTTTCCCCAATGTTTATTTTTTTTAAATGACTTTGAGGCGTATTCACGGTCCTCTTTGCTCTTTTCCCCATAGTGCTTAACTAATTCAAACTAGGTATTACACATTGACGGATCTTGTTCCTGCACATTTTGTAGCAGTTACCTTACATCCTGAAATGAAGTACAAATATTTTGAGAGTGAATGGGATGAGCGTCCTGACTGGATAGAAAATGCGAAAAGTATGGTGCAGAGAGTTTGGAAGACCGAGTATAAGCCTGAGGCAACAGATCTGCCAGAAACACTACTCCCTATCACGATTCCCATCAGATCACCAACAGCGGACAAGAGTAGTCTAGAGACTTTATGCGACTTCGGAACCTTACCTAACTGGAAACAAAAAAAGTGGCAGAGGCTCATTCGTGATGAGTGAGATGAGTTGAATCGATACCTTGCCCGAGAAACTGAAGATGACCTTCATTCTGGCCCACTGCAATATTGGGTTGACGATGTGGATGATTTACGTCAAAGAAATCTATCCCGGATGGCTCTTGATATTTTCACAATACCGGCCATGTCAGCAGAACTGGAAAGACTCTTCAGCAGGTAATCTACTCTCCTGCCTTTCTCCGGCTTTGCTATAACTAATACTTGAGTACTTCTACCTTTACAGTTCCAAGCTAATGCTTACTGATCGCCGAAATCGCTTAGGTGATGATATTATTGAAGCATCCGCGTGCCTTAAATCCTGGGCTAATTGTGGTATTGTATATGGTGGGATTAACTCTGATGTGAATCGGATAGAAAGCACCTTGAAGGCATTGGAACTCTATTCACTTGGTCTTCGTTCTTCCTCTGTTGTCTGAAATTATTTTCTGCTTTTATTCTTCTCATTTTATATTCATCTTCGTTCAGTGTTACTAGTCAGCCTTATTAAGCTATGAGTTTTATGCCTTAAAACATGCCTGTCAATCATACTTAGTTCTATATCACAACTTATTGTCTCCATATTCCAAGATCTCAGGCATGGTTGGAAAATATTGAGTGTATAACCACTTACGGTCAATCATGAAACATTTCCAAACATGAAACATTTCCAAGCATGAAACATCTCCCGCCGGGGACAGCCGGGCAACGGTCCTCGGCCGCGGGTCGCAGGGCAAGTTTGGAAAAAGACCGGACGGGACCGCGGAACGCCGTCCACCGCCGTCCACTCCCAGGACGGACGGACTGCCCCGTTGAGAACACTGGGAAACGCTGATTGGGCGGGAAGATGTCAACCCCAATCAGCCGGATAGTCATGGTAGAACACCGCTGTCGCACGCGGCTGGGAATGGGGATGAGGATGTGGTGAAGTTACTGCTCGGGCGGGAAGACGTCGACCCTGATCAGCCGGATGATGACGGTAGAACAGCGCTCTCGCATGCCGCCCAGAAGGCACGTTATCAAGTCGTGGAAGTACTACTCGGGTAGGAAAAGGTCAACCCCGACAAGCCAGATAACGGTGGCAGAACACCGCTCTCGTATGCCTCTATGGGTGGGGTATCATATCAGACTGAGAGATATATGAAAGTGGTGAAAATGCTATTGGGGCGAGAAGAGGTCATCCCCGACAAGCAAGACAATGATGGCAGGACGCCTCTCTCGTATGCTGCTGAGCACGGATTTGAGGGAGCTGTTGGAATGCTACTTGGGCGGGAAGAGGTCGACCCCAACAAGCCGGATAATCTCCGCCGAACGCCTTTCACGTATGCAACTTGTAGTGCCCATGAGGTGGTGCTAACCCTGCTACAGTCACACAAATCATTAGCTCCACTCGTCAAGCGCAAAGGTGCCTGGAAAAGACGCGGTTTGTGCACGGACACACTCTCTAAGATATTATCCCTTCCTCCCTCAAGGAGATTCCCTGAGATGCAAGTGCACCTGTCTCATATCAGAGTCATCTGAAATTCAATATCTGATTTACTTGGGACGGGACCTGCGGATTCCTCTTTACGCTGTGTAGTTGCTAGGAGGCTTGGCCTGGTTGGTGGGATGAAATAGTTCTATTGTAATGTAAAAACGTCAAGTGTATAGCGCGCAGTTTTCTCTTTCTCCTATTGTATTTTATTTTCTTGGCTGCTATGAATCCTTGCTTGCGCCTTTTTTCCTCTGATATGGTTCATTTGTTCTCTCCTCATTTCCTGCCCCCCCCCCCCACTTTATGCCTATCTGATAGATCGATCGTAGATAGAGTCCTGTGTTTGTATTTTTTATTTTTTATTTTTAGATTGATGAAAATCAGTGTACTATAGGCCTAATGATGTCGCAGTCCTTCCCAACAAGGAGCCTCATCTTGCCGATTTGGAAGTACAACCCTGGGAAAGGGGGAGATGGAATAGGGAGAAGTGTGGTAACGGGATTTGATTTGTGAAAGGACTATGATATTTAAACTTATTAGCTTTGTGGGGCTTTATAAACCTTCATCGACGACGATAGCAACGAAACATGACGAGTGACGAGCTGTGAAACGAAATCAAGCGCCAAGTACTGTAACTCAACGAAATTGATAGCATACTCGGGTGTGGGGAAAATCTTTTTCATTCACAACTAAAGTCTCACGCTCAACGATGGTTACTTCAACAACTAGCGAACGGCGATCACGGGGGGTATATATCAACTACAAAGACATCATATCCATCTATGAGCCACCATGCTACCCCATGTAAGCCTCCTCTTTCCCGGTGAGCACTCCCGGGCTAACACAAGAAACAAACACTCTCCTTCCTCCATGCTTTCAACTCTTCCACGTTGGCCTTACAGTGCTTCAGCTTTCCCCCGGCTTCCCCCGAAAGCTGCACGGTCCTAAAGCTATCGTGCTTTCCTGCATTCGAAATGTTTTCCACAAACACTCGCCCGAAGCCGAAACATATGCCCTAATCCCCAGCGCATTTCGGAAACACAAACCAGGGCGCTCCCAGAAGCTATCCGAATGACAAGAAACTGTCGATAGAGTATGGCGAGCAGGATCATTTCCAACAATGTTGTTCTGGCAAATCTGCGGATAAGCGCCTGGGATCCGTGCAGCGCCGGAAGGATTTGTGAGGGAGAGACGGATGCGCAGAGGCTATAGAGCATAAGAATATTTCTTTGTTACATTTGTTCCGTTCTTTATTAGCATGATGGTTTAATGGAAGGGTAGGTATGGAAGGAAATGGAGCCGGTCGTAGGTAATAGTAGAGTTCGCACCAGCCATTCAGCAACCACAACCCCCGACCGACTTTTGCTTTCTGAGAGAAAATTACCGTTCTCATACCTAGAAAATTATTATAAACATGCTTGTATACTCTCCAGGCTGGTTGACTCTAATCTTCTGCTATTGTCGGAGAAATACATTTTGTCGCTGAGGAGCAATGATTTGGGAAAAGTGGGGGTGTTACGATTCTCTGCTGTTTGCCAAGCTAGAAGTGTGGTCTCCACTTTGCCCGACGACTGGAGCTGTGTAGTGATCAATGTAAGGATGGGAGAATAGGAGGTCGGCTTTGTTGTTGTTTTATATATATGTTTTTACTGTTGGTTAGAGTATCGAGCATCGTGGGGTTGAGAGGGTGGGCAAGTAGGAGAATAGAAGTAAAGTTCCTCTGGCTAAGTTCTCTGTTGGGTGGGGTTTTTGAACTGGCCAATGCCCTCCGGTTACTACGGCAACAAGGTGGGTTAGGGTTACCGGAGAGCAGCACTCTGCACACACTTGGCCTTGTACGAGTATTTGAAGGACTCACAACAAATAGAATCCCCGAATCCCCCGAACATGAGATCCTCGAGCTCGCTACAGCCTCTACCGACAACAAGCACCCCTATTGTCACCACTAGAAAGATCAGTACCAACGATCTTGAGCGACAAGTGCAGCACCCCCCCCGCAACGCCTCCAAAAGTGGAACAACACTACCGACAGCCATAGAAGAAATGCTAGCTTAGTTAGTGCAGCAGTTTTGGTTTTCTCCTAGTCACTTTAGCTTTTCTCCTTTCTCGTTTTCCCGATAGTTATTTAATATACACTCTTGTAAAATTGGTTGGTTAAAAGTATTGTTGAAAGAGTCATGGTTATTACGGAAAACTTGGAATATTTTTTAATAGAGGGATTTAGAAGCAAAAGGTTACGGTATGGATCCCCGTCTCTGTGATGATAGTGTTTACTATGGCCACAAGGGAATTTGGAAAATAGGATGTTGGGTTGGGACAACCCGTTGCCAATTGGGCAAAGCGCGCCAAGGCCCTGCCCACTCCCGGGAGCCCGGGGGCCTGAGAGCTACCACCATAGGGCTATCGCACCCCCGGGAGTTCAATAGCTCCACGCTCGCTACAACTCGCGTTCTCGCGTTCTTTATTTTTCCCCACCCACCAGCCCTAGGTACTATACTGCGCCCCCATTGTCATCTTGGGATATATCGGTGAGAACGATCCCAGCGACAAGGGCAGCGACATTTCCCCAATGCCTCCGACAGTGGAATTACACAACAGCGATGGAAGGATGGAATTGCATGGCTTGTGTTTTTGGATTTCTGGGTTCTCAATATTCTCTGGTGTTTTCATTCTCTCATACTACTTATTATCTCAATGTATTGGTTCAGCTTTGGAAAATTGGTTTTTCTGGAAGAGTAAGCTCAAAAAAATTCGGCATCTCCTAGTTTAACCGAACTTTAATCATTTGATATGATATGTTATCTCTTAAGCGAGACCTGAGCCCTAACCTGTGAGTTGTTACTTGTACAGCAACTTTCTTGCTCCGAAATCCCTGAAATTTTCACTGGTTGGGGTGTGATTGAGAGCCAGATTAATTTGGGGTCTACTAAGGCGATTTCCCGGGATGGGGGGAAAGCAGTGTTGGTGATCGACCCTCGCTGGTTGCAGACAACATTTCAATAGCTGGAATGGTAGGTGATGCGTGTATCATATTAGAAGTGAGTACAGTACTGTAGTCTTACAGAGGCTGGGATTCATAATAGACCCTCATGCACAGGAGGTCCTCTCATAGAGTGCCAATAGTAGTCAGAAGAGTGAAATTGGTCCCCCACTGGCTGCGCGTGGTTTCACTGGAATATTCTTGGCACTCAAAGTAGCTGGCTTGCGCTGTGACGCTGTTTTAACAGACCTCCGGTTCTTTTCCAGTAAACTACACCCCCTTTTCTTCTACTCAGGAATATCATCAACCGACCATCCTATACTCCTCCTCCGCTTTGACAGAACAATCAATCAACAGTTGAAAATGTCTCAATATACCATCAACGAGAGCAACAATTGCCTCAATACTACCAACTCTTATAATACTACTACGACCAATAACGTGTGGAACAACTGCAGCGTCGCCGATGATCTGTCTCCACTCTTAACATGGCTATCACCACTTGACCCCGGCTTGCGGCATAGCGACATTCAAGAGCTCCGAGTGAATGATATCGGGGAATGGCTTATGGGGACTGAGGAATTCAGAAGATGGAGTGGGTTTAGTGGGGAAGGTAAGGGGAATGAGGCAGTTCTGTTCTGCTATGGGAATCCCGGTGTCGGAAAGACATTTATTAGGTAACCCGGATTATTCTCGGGAGAGAGAGGAGTGAAATGCTGCTAACACGGTGTGATAACAGTTCGTTGGTAGTGGACAGGCTAGCCGATCGGACCAAAGGACAGAATGCTGCTGTTATATGTTTTTACTTTGATTTTGCGGCGCGAAAGGAGCAGACAGCCACCAGTATGCTGGGTTCCCTGCTGAAGCAGGTGGTTAGTGGAATGGAAAGGGTCCCGGAGAATATATCGCGAGCCTTGCAAGAGCAAAAGATGGCCGTTAGTGGACGCAAACCGCAACTTGGTGATATCGTGAAGATGCTGCAGCTCATAATGTCTTCGCAGCCCACGTTTATGGTAATTGACGCTCTTGACGAATGTACAGCTGTTCAGCGATTTCGGCTAGTTGATTCTTTGAAAGAAATCCTCGAGAAATCGCCGGATGCCCGAATATTCGTGACTGGAAGGCCTCATATTCGCCCGGAGATTGAAAGGTGCCTCGCCGGACGAGTGCTAAGTATTTCAATTGGTCCCACTAGGGACGATATTATCAGATTCCTTCGTGTTAGACTGGACGAGGATGAAACACCGGATGCTATGGACGAGTCTCTAGAGGCAGACATTGTAGAGCAGATTCCCGGAAGTATACCGGAAATGTGCGTAGCGGCCATGGCGCTGGTAATCTAATCTTATCCTCCGGGCTAATACATATATTTAGCTTTCTACTCGTTTCCTTAAATATCGAAGCAATCTTGCAAGAGGCAACAATATATCGGAGACGAGAAATGCTGAGTAAAATGACGCCTGGGTTGGGGTTGAGTGATGCCTACGGCACAACGATAGAACGGATAAAGGCGCAGGGTGGGGATAAATCAAGACTTGGGATTGGGGCTTTGATGTGGATCAGTCATGCGGAGCGGCCATTGAAGGCAAATCAGCTCTGCCATGCCCTTGCAATCGAGCTGGGTTCTACGTATTTCAATGCTGGCAATATACCTTCGATGACGACATTGGTCAGCTGCTGTCAAGGGCTTATTACCGTGGACAAGGAAGCATCAACCGTACGGCTGATCCATTTTACTCTCAAAGAGTATTTTTCCGCCCACCCCGATATTTTCAGTAGACCTCAGGCGGCAATGGCAGAGATCTGCTTGACGTATCTGAATTCTCAACACATCAAGGCCCTTGCAGTCCACGCAACTCATTATGACTACACCCTCAAATCCCAGTATCCCTTTTTAGAGTATTCTTCTTTATACTGGGGAGTCCATGCGAACCAGGATCTCTCGGACGGTGCCAGATCACTTGCCCTGCAGCTTCTTCAAGAATTCGATAGCCATGTATCCATACGCTTCCTTACAAAACACCTAGGAACTCTTGAACTTTCTTGCTTAGGTTACTCATTTCGTTTTAGTGCCGTGCAGTGCGCATCGTTCTTCGGAATTACTGAGATTGTAGCTACTTTAATAGAGATACAGGGTTATGGTACCAAAAAAGAGTGGAATTTGGGGGATTCTCCGCTTGCATTGGCTGCTCGGAATGGACATGAGGAAGTGGTGAAAATGCTGGTAGGGTGGGAAGGGGTCAACTCTGACGAGCCGAATCATTACGGCCAGACACCACTCTCGTATGCAGCTGGGTTCGGGCGCAAGGGGGTAGTGGAGATACTGCTTGAGCGGGCTGAGGTCAACCCCGACAGAATAGATGATCTCGGCCGAACGCCGCTCTCCTATGCGATTGGGAATGGGCATGTGGAGGTCATGATACTTCTCGGACGGGCAGGGGTCAGCACCGATAGGATAGACAACGAGGGCCGAACGCTGCTCTCGCATGCTGCTGGGCGTGGACAAGAGGTGATGGTGAAAATACTACTCGGGTTGGAAAATATCGATGCGGACAAGCCAGATAACTGGGGCACAACACCGCTCTCGCATGCCGTCCGTGGGGGACATGATGGAGTGGTGGAAATACTCCTCGAGCGCGAAGATGTCGACCCCGATAAGCAAGATAATCATGGCTGGACACCTCTCTTGTATGCCACTGCGCGGGGACATGAGAGAGTGGTGAAAATGCTGCTTGAGCGGGAAGAGGTCGACCCCAATAAGCCAAATAATGATGGGGAAACACCGCTCTGGCATGCGTCTGAGTATCAGATGTCCTCTGCTACTGCCGAGACAGTGGTGAAATTACTTCTCGAGCGGAAAGAGGTCAACCTCGATCAGCCAGATCATAAGGGTAGAACACCGCTGTCGCGTGCGGTTGAGCGAGGATTTGAGGGAGTGGTGAAAATGCTGCTCCGGCGGGAAGAGGTCGACCCCAACAAGTCAGATGATGATGGTCGAACACCGCTCTCGCATGCCGCTGGGTGTTGGAATTCCTCTGTCCCACGAGAGGGAGTGGTGAAATTACTTCTCGAGCGGAAAGAAGTCAAGTCCGATCATCCAGATAACAAGGGTAGAACACCGTTCTCGCATGCCGCTTGGAGTTGGAATGAGGCTGTGGTAAAATTACTGCTCGGGCGGCAATATTTCAACTCCGATGAGCCGGATAATGACGGCAGAACACCGCTCTCCCATGCAGCTGAGGCTGGATTTGCAGGAATGGTGGAAATACTACTCGGACAAGGAGAGGTAAACCCTGACAACCCAGATAATGGTGGCAGAACACCGCTCTCGTATGCCCCTAGGGGTGGGGCACCATGGAAGGCTGAGAGTCATATGAAAGTGGTGAAAATGCTATTAGGGCGAGAAGTAGTCATCCCCGACAAGCCAGATAATGACGGCAGAACACCTCTCTCGTATGCTGCTGAGCACGGATCTGAGGGAGCTGTGGGAATGCTACTTGGACGGGAAGAGGTCAACCCTGACAAGCCAGATAATCGTGGCAGAACGCCGCTCTCGTATGCCTCTGGTGGTTCGAATTTATATGTCACTGAGTCATCTATGAGAGTGATGAAAATGTTATTCGGGAGGGAAGAAGTCATCCCCGACAAGCCAGACAATGACGGCAGAACACCTCTCTCGTATGCT
>Ga0307509_10009035_pt1 | contig 12550 bp, 10 predicted proteins | sample 10_EM_MG_FD_202245 | JGI IMG/M metagenome (GOLD analysis project Ga0307509, IMG submission 202245) | Populus trichocarpa ectomycorrhiza microbial communities from riparian zone in the Pacific Northwest, United States - 10_EM | ecosystem: Host-associated > Plants > Roots > Unclassified | place...
CTGTTGCGGTTAAAAATGAGTTTTCTTAACTTACATGTTTCTTGCTTATCTGCGAATAACTTTTGCTTCATAGATAGCTAGTCATGATCATGATCTTAGGGTTGAGGGTTATTGCCTTTCTACAGGGGTTGTTGGTTGGGCTTGGCAGACAGGGGTTCTGTGTAAGTTAGGTTCTTTGTCACCTCTCACGCTTTCTTCCTTCCTTTTTTTCTTTCTAAGCACCGGCGAGAAAACGACGAACACAGCACAACGGGGGAACCGTTTGACTGTGCTTTGAGGAAAGGATCTGGGCCTGTTTTAGTTAGTGGAACAACCTGCCGGGTTGAATTTTCTTTGTGACCGAAATCTGATTCTTGAGTGTAGTTTTGTGGATTGGGTGCGGTTTAGTTTAGCTGGCTGGAATTGATCGTGACTTGTGTTGTTTGGTCTCCTACTTGAAGGTTCTAGAAAGTGATAGTGTTTTGTCCGTACTTCCTCTGTTCTAGAAAGTAGATATACTCAAACCCGAATTTCCTGTTTTCAGTACTGTAGGTGTCGCTAATGTTATGGCAGTGGGTGGTCGTTGACATGGTTCGGGGAGGAGTAGGTAAGACGGAGTACTTTCTATGCTTTCACTGTCGCTTACAAGAGCAATAGAGTTTGCAGAAGAGAGAGTTTTTTGCCGGGAAATGGCAGATTAAGTGACTTAATAGCTGCCAGCTTGTAGAATGAGAGCAAAGGGGAGGAAGTGTGTTTTCAGAGGCTGTGAACATGATTTGGATTAGCTACAGGGTGTCTGTAGACCTTTCTTTCTTCTTTTTGTCCGTCTTCTGCGGGATATTGTAGAGGCTCACTGCCTCTTTTCCATCAATGGCTCTAGATAGAGGTTTGTTGAAAAGAAGATTGCAGTTTTCTATTTACCAATGGAGCCATCGGTCAATCGTTTTCGCCAGAGCATGAATGTTACGGTGACATTGTTTTATTCACCTATGACTTCCTTTTACTGCAAGGATACAGGTACCCCATGGTGTGCTAACTTGTGTCACAACTACGGAGACTTAAAAATAAGCTGAGCGCATCTGGCTTTCCTCGCCCATTTTAACTCTGAAGAATCAGGTCACCATCGGTCACTCGAACCTAAGATAGGCGATAGGTTCAGGGAAGAAATTTACGTCGTATGCTGTACGATATGACGCGATACGATACGATACAGTACAGTAACTTAAGGGAGGCTCACTATACATCGTTAGTCAGGCCAGAGTAATGAACACGGTGGATCTTAATGAGAGGGCAACGGGGCGGAGGGGCTACATGGGGTGGACAAAGGAGGAAAAGGAAAATCAATTTAGGTTTTTATATAAACGATTAACCTAACGCCTGGCATTTCTCCAAGAATATTGTGGATCCAAGTTATGGTACCTCTTCACGGTTAGCTGAAAGCCGAAGCATCTGAGCTATTTACACTGTGTGACCGGGAGTCCCTGATCTCCTCTGTTGGTATTAGCACTTGTTTTTTCTTCTCTGTAACTCATTGAAGCTCTCTTCCACGCATTCAGTTTATTAATGTTGGCAATCCAAATAGACCTAGAATGGGGGTAGTATCTCCACAAGGGTGGAAAACTTACAGCTTAATTCCGATGGCTTAAGAAGCTGGTTTCAAGTTTGCTGTTTGACTGCCTCATATCAACATGATCGCTAGTTGTTCACAACTACCTTGTGACAGGATATTAGCCAGATTTGTTGAACAGGATCTAGCTTTCGACCCAGAAATTGATTCACGTTTGTTCCTTGGCTCAGAACTAGAAACCATTTTAGCATTTTCACTTCTGTTCCTTAAAACCCCTGTTTACTTGACCTGCTCTTTACGGTTCCCGTGGGTAACTTTCATATTTGTGTCCCTAATTTGGTTCTCCCCTTTGTGATCAACCTTATAGGAGAAACATCTCACGTCACTCGCTCTGCATAAACCTTTCACTACCACCTATTGTGATACAGACACTATTAAATTGGAACAGCGTATGGTAGCTTGTAGCTTGCAGTGCTCACTACCCCCTTATTCGTTGGCTCCTCCCATAGCATTGATTACCACAAGGTTTTAGTGACACTCCATTCCGGATAACCCCCACCATAGCACATTTCGACCAGAGGACTTTCCGGACAAGAGTGCCTTCAGAATTACTTTGAAATTGTGGAGCAAGTACCAGCTTATATAATACCCTATTCTCTTTTCTCGCTATCCTCACCAATTCATTCGGGGGGGTGAGCCCTAATATCTCACTCGAGATCCCCAAACGAGTGGTCTTTGGTGAGAGGGGGGGGTTCGGCGGGGAACGCCTGAGCAGGACTACATACAGACTTCAACATTTTCTGGCTGTTGGTGAGGGGTGTTAGAAAATTGTGTTTCCCTAAAATACAGCGGCAAGGTGCAATGCAAGGCCATAAAATATGATATCAAGAAATAGTGCTTTTTTATTGTGGGAGTTTATATGTTGAAGAGTGCTAATAGATCAAGTGTCCTTATAGCAAGCGGATTTTAGATCGCAAACTAGCAGAAATTGTGGGACTGTTAAACAAAAGACTTGATGAGAAATTGGTAGCATATGGGGAGGATTATGTGCAGCAGGCCCCTGTTGAGGAGCCAAATTGGATCCACGACATTCCCATCCGGAATGGCGGGATTAATTGTGTATTTGAAACCAGCTTGAGTTTTCTTCATCCTCCTCCGCAACGTGTGAAAGCCCTCCCCCCCTCCTACATCTCCGTTGGGGTCTAAAGTCCTTTTTTGCACTGGCCCTGCCAAAGGCGTCTTGTGAGCTTAAGGTAAGTTACCGTACTGTATCGAGTCCTATACTAAGCCATGTAAACTTACCTTCTGAGCTCTGTTTGAAAAAGAGTGATTTCCTATGATTTCTGGGCTATCGGGTGACAAACAATTTCACTCACACCCGCTATGATATGTACCAAATCCCTCCAGAAGCTGTCCTGAACCCCCTTCCCTGCCCCCCCCCCCTACCAGCTTGTATGGGCGTAATCATGAGTATTGTTGTCGCTACACTCTTGTTATATATTTATCGATGTAAGTGTCAGAAGCACTTCCGCCGTGCCTCTGTAATCCGCGCACCCTGTGAATCCTGTCTTACTCAGGAAGGAGCTGACTTTTTTGCTCCTCACTAACACCTTGGTTCTGATTGCTCCCCGCACACCAGGGCATTCCATCGTTAGCCAGTTCTCAGTGGTTTCTGTTTATAATTTCTCTACTCTCAAGGATGTATCTACTCCAATGGGACATTCAATCTTCAATAACACAATATTTACCCCCGAAGGGAAAAAAAATACAGGTACACCTGCCAGCAGGATAAATATTTACTCGTACATGGCAACAACAAGTGAAATACCTATCTGTCACTAAGGGAAAATGCCAAAAAAATAGGAAACCCTTGGGCAAACAGGAGGAAGAGGTCAGGAGTTCAGTTCCTCCCATAATGAGTTACGGTATGATACCATTGAACAATCCATCGCGTAGGGCCGGAAATAAGAAGCCTTGCCCTATGGAAACTGAGAGGGTAAATACCGGTGCTCTCCTCCATAAAAGTATGAAGAAAATCAGACTTACTACAAAGTGGTATCGTATAATCAGTTTTTGGGGAGCACACCTCGCGAGGGGTGAGATCCACTGTCGGGGACGTGGTGGGGGGGAAGGGAGAAAAAAGGGCATGTTTTACCTCCTTTAGTTTGGAAAACCAACCCAGATTCTGAAAGCCTTACGGACCCCCTATACGAAAATTTTATAGAGCTTGTGTTAAGCAGCAATACTCAGGCCCTTTTCTAACAACGATCTGCAAACTCACATTCATACAGAAGATAGGCCAATGAGCAACTCCAAAAATCCAAGAACAGTGAATTGTACTTGTAGTACCGGAAGGTGTGGCCCAGAGTTCTCCTGGGCCGTGCTCTGTGGGTGCCTGTTGCCCGAACCCTTCTGGCACCATTGCACAAGCCAAATACCTCATGATCCCTTATATCGGTTGCGCTATCACCCTCTGCACTGAAAACCCTCAGTCGCTAGAATCACGAGAATGAGAAATCCCAGACTATGAGGATATGGAGAGCCTGCAATTTGGAAGAGGGTCTTTCGGAGTCAGACTCTGCGGTGTCTCTATCCCATTGAGATAATCCCCTATAAAATCGTTGTCCACCCCGAAATTTCCCCACCCATTACTGTCCGTCCTCGCGTCGGGCTGATTGGTTAAGAAAACACCTCAATGGCCCACCCCCACAGCATTTCTAACAAAGTGACAGCTGACTTAGTCTTATGTTCGGGAATCATGATATCCGAGAGAGAGTAGCTACCTTATACCCGCAAACCTCGTGCACTCATGATTCTTTGATTACTCGAGTACACCCAATCACTTTATCGCTTCTCCTATGCATTCTAACCGCATAAGCCAAGATAAAAAAATTAAGTGATAACCGATGATCAACTCTTCCAGAGGAACATCGATACCCTGGCTATCGGGTTTACCCCACGGGGCACTGGCCCCGAGCACGCACTCACGTCCGGCGTAACGCTTCATTTAATTTTTAGGGCTCAATAGGCTCCACTTCCCTGTCCATAATCTTTATCAGTGGAAATCAATCCTCCCAAACAGCAACACCTAAAACACCCCCGTTCTCAAATGATGTATGATACTATATCCTTTCTTCCCTCACGTCCTTCATATCCGAGCTCTGTAAGGAGATAGACCAGCAGTTCACTGAGACATAGAACTCAAAGCGCAGCATGACCCATTGTCCCCTTACGGTTCCTACTCAATACAGTCATCTTTTATGTCAATCGCGCAATAAACCTCATAGATCAAATCTGAAGAAAAATTATCGACAGCATGTCGTCGACCAGCCCCGGGCTCAAACACAAAGATCTGGCCTACGGACACCCCCACTCAACCCTTGGAATTCGATCACAGCAGTAGACAGCTTGTGCAATCCCCTCTATCATGATGCCATCAAGAAACAAGGATTTTCACATCTTAACCCCACCTTCCCTCTTTACTTCTTGCCCAAGAACCAAGGAAAGAAGGAAATAATTCACTTCAGCCAGAATAACCCGCTCGGGCCAATATAATTCCTCCACCCTTGTAGGGATGATCGCGCACTCCATACTAACTCAAAAAAAAAAAAGATCCTTCCCATGCATAACAGAACTTCACCACTCGAGAAAACTTCAAATCCACGAAGGCCAAAAAATGACGTGCAAAGCGTGTTTTAGCGACATCTGACAGTCAGCCACCCAGGGAGTTCACGTACCGACACCCTAGCCAGTCTACAGGGAGGAAAGCACTTACTATATTCGGTGAATGTACAAAAATGGCGCAATTCCGACTGACCCATATAAGTTAGGTGTCTCAGACCTTGTTTCCACTTCAATCACGTTCGCCTTCCTACTTCTTTTTTCCTCCTTCTTTTTCCCCCTTCTCCTCTGGCACAGTTGCACCAGGTATAACGAAGGCGAAGTATCAAGTCCTGTTTTATTCGTCAGCAGCAGCCGGTAGTTCGGTACAGTCGCCCAAAGACAATCCGAGGGCATGAGTAAGCAATAGTAAAGAATTTTAGACAGGGAGTGGGAAGAATAGAAGCGACATCAGATTACCTCGCATATTAGCAGGTCATGCAGTATAAAATGGCGCCAACTTGGGCAGCCCGGGGAGAGCCAGCCCCGAGTTCGTAACCATGAGTTGTGCCACCGTCGATTCTGTTATTCCGATATGAAATTAGCGAAATTTCCTTTGTTTCCTAGGTGTGCCAAGAAAGGACCCGATGTCCACTAGCGATGCTGTCGCAGTTTCTACCCCATCTGTAGGGGTCCCAAGGCATAAACCTCTATCCCTCACCGCACCGCCATAGCTTTAGCCAGACATGCAAACCCGGTTCATTAGTTATTGGTTGTTTCTTATACAGATTGAATTTGTTTATGGGTAGGAGCCCCAACATCTGAAGAAAATTTTTTTGATTCATTAGCTAGCATAATTCATTGCACCAGAGGAATTTGTATGGGGAATTCAAACACCCGGACCAATCGCTCGGAATAGCTACTCTCTCTCACTACGAAGGGACTCATTACAGGGGGACCCACTATCACAGTGGTACCTAACCCACATTGGACTTACTTTACTGTGCGGGCTGCATCGTGGGAGATAGGTGATGCTCGTATGTGTGCTGTACTCGTCATGCACTCAGGTGCGGTGAGTATGTGCGATTAAGCGCCCTGAGTAAGTGTGAGGGATTACACGGTACATGAGAAGAGTGAATAGTGATAAAGTATACGCCCTTTAGCCGGCAGAGGGAGTCATCAAACAAGTAGCCAAGCGAAGTCCGAGTGAGCGACAATGACTGCAAGTTTGTACTCGCTCTCTGCTCCTCACCCCCCCCCCCGAACATGTCTCATGTTGGTCCGGTAAAGCCAAGAAAGTGAGCCCGAGACTAAGCAAACAAAAAGAGGTACACTCACACCATGCTATCTCAGATCTCTATAATCCGGATACCTGGCTGTCTTGAATGAAGCCCCGTAAGTTCTGAATTTCTTTACCCCAAGTCTGACCTATTGTCCCGGATCACTCGCTCGCTGTGACAGACAGATTCTTCGGATTTTGGACGTCCGGAATAGAGGGGTGTGAGTGTACTAGCACCCACCTTGTATGTGATGGAGTAACCCCATCGTGGTATGTTAGGTTAGGGCACACTTGTAGGTGTGAGCAGGGCTATGACCAGACTGCGCAGCGGTGACTGGTGCTGTGTGGTAGAGCGCCCACTGTGCGGGCCACCACAAAACTGTATCTAGTCTGAGCTGCGTTCCTTTCTCTGCTCATTACCTTTACAGGCATTCTTCACTCCTTTGCGAACACACTTGTCATATACATCGAATATCGAACACATCTCAGTTTTCCTATCACTACCGTTCGGGGCCTTCCTTGTGACGACAGCTCTGAGCCAAGCTGTGTCACTGCAGTGCTTGTACGATGACATATTTCCCTGCGCATAGTCCGGACCTCCATCAGTATGGTACTTGACCACAGGAAAGCGTGCATGCATACAAACCTCACGATTCCCATCAGCGAACCCCGTACAGACCACCAAACAGCCAGGTCGGTGATCCCCTAACAAATCCAAAACCCCACCAGACAAAATTCATAACACAGGCCACAAATCCCATTGAAAAATGGCCTAATTTATTATAGCATAGTAAAGAGCCAGTGCCACTCCTCCGTAAATATTGATACTACGGCAGTCACCAACCAGGACCAGCATAGCCCTCTTTTTTTTTGCCATCCTATTTTAATGAATTCGCTTTTTGCTTACCATATACCCCTATTCGTGGCCCGTTGGTTTTAGTCATGTCCTGGTTGGGGACTGTACTATTCTACTCATCGGGGAGACACGTCCCGGCACCCCATCTATCCATATAACCATTATTACCTCCGGTGGAATGGTAGTCTAACGGACAGATAGACAGACAAAGGCACCAAAACACCAAGACTAAGCTAACTCGAAACCGGAGAGCCGTGAGAACAAACACATATCACAAACTACTTATAAGTATCCCTCTCTAACTACAGTAAAATCTACTGAAATCCACCATCTTCGTCAGCCCTATCCCCCAGATGCCGAGATAAGGGCCCTGGAGAAGGATCAGCATTTCCTTCACCCAGTATAAGCTCAGTTCTCAGGGCTTGTTGGGTCTTATTAACTGGTATTCGCAATTCTGTTATGATAACTTGTCAAAAACCTAACCCATCCAGGCCGAGTGAGGTACCGTAGTGGATTTCAAGAGATTTGCGGCAGTGTGCAATATTCGTGAGTGCAGTGGTGGCCAAAAAGGCATTTATCTGACTAAACTGGTGGATTATCTACATGCTGTACTCGAGTAGGTGTCTGCTCTTGCATCTGGCCCAACTCCCTTCCCCCCTTTTAATGCTACCCTTTTAGCCAAGATCTCGGCTCCGGGGATTGGTATGGAACTAGTAGGATATGGTCTAGCTGGTCCTCGGCAGTAGGGAGGTAAGAGTTTGCAAATGGGGAAGGGAGGGAAATGCTTGGAAGTTGTATTCCGCATTATGTTTTATGAAGCTAAGTTAGAGCTCAGGGTGAGGAATTCTTACGTACTGCAGAACTACTAATAGTACCATGCTTGCACTGGTATTAGATAGGCGTAAGAAGAAAAACCATGTATGTGATGCCGAGGCAAGCTCCCCCCGCAACTAAATTCGACCAAGTCTATCAAGAAATCAAAGTTTGCGCCACAAGAAAACGGCCCAGGTGTAGATTTACCTAATGAATTTTGTCCTGTCCTCACGTCCCCAAGCTGAATAGTTAATAGCATCTAGTGCACCCACCCCACCTTACTCTACTACCGGTATGCTCGAGTGCTATACGGGTACCGTAGTGCAGGAGGCCCAGTTGAGGAAAGGGGAATGGGGCACCAGATTGGGTTAATGGCTACAACTTCCATAAATGATCTCCACTTCTGTTCTTCTCTCTTTCCTTCTTTAATACTTCCATGCTTCAGATCCCCCCGTGAATCATTGCGGGTGAGTGGGCCTGCAAGATAGACTGCGTCGTATCTCCGTGGAACAGATTCGTCGGCATGGAATACAGGTTGATCTGGATGGATGGATGGATGGCCGGGTCCTTCCATGGAACAAGGTCATGTGCACGCAGAAAGAAGGAGTGGAAAGCAGGGAAAGGGGGAATACAAACCGCATCGCTCACCTCCGAGGATACCAACCCAAACCGGAGTTTAAGATAGTACGAAAATACAAAGTAGAGTGCATAGGCTGTTGATTGGTTGGGACGAATGATAGATCTAGTTATGTACTCGAGTATGTACGTACTCTTCTGCAGCCGATGTGGATCAACAAACGTATGCACGGGGACAATCAATAGCTTATGTCCCAAAAGGGGCCCCGTCCTGGATGGCGGGTGGGGGGAGGGTGGGGATCGACAGTTTACCATCGGCCCAGAATGCCATTGCTTATTCACTGTAACGGCCATGCGTGTTCCACAAACCGTCCAATTCGGGAAAGTTAATGTAAGGAAAGGTCAGGTAAGGCAAGGTAAGGGGCACAGTACTCGTAGTCGACCAAGAGGGATTTCGCCCATCAAATTACTACATTCCTCCTCCTCCAACAGTACCATCTCCACGATAAGGGTTAGAACTACCCTTTCTCCACAAAATTCCCCATCCGGACACCATCACACAATCTCCTACAAAACAAACGATCTCTCTCTCTCTCTCTCTCTCTCTCCCCAAACTAGTCAGGTACTAGCGAAACCAGATAATCCGGACATAAAACACAACCCAAGCTTTTTCCTTTCTCCCCTTATGATACCCCTTCTCCCTTTCCACCGGAACCTCCACCCCGAGGAAAATCCACGGTTCACTTTGGGAGCCCTCCATCCCTCCCTTTACCACAGCCGGTGTGTATACTCGAGTACATCATGCATGCAAGCATGCGACCACCTCGAAATAAAATAAAAATGAGAGAAGAAAGGAAAGAAAAATGTAAGCCCAAATCTGAAACCCTAGGACGAGCGAAACATCCAGTACCGGTACGCGAAGAACCGCAAACCAAGGATTTACACTACTAGGTGTTACACCTACTTACCGTGTACGAACACTGTGCACAGTACTCGAGTACTGTACCTGTGTGCTGCGGTATTCACACAGAATCACTCTTTTTTCCCCAACTTGTCCGAGATGTTCTCTACTACCCGCGTGTACTATACCGTACTCAGTAGTGTAGATACATGTCTTAGTCATGATACGTATATATCTCACCTCCCAATTCCAACCGCCAACCAGATCAATCAGGGGGTTTTCCTCGCAGGGGGTTTTCCTCGCAGGCTGTGCCACTTACAAACAATCAAACAAACAAACGGACTCCTCCTCCCCCTCAGAGTGACATCTGGACTTTACGGGATTCTCTTCGGTAAGGATTTGGAGCCCGGTCGGGATCCGGTTTTGAAGTGGGATTAAGTTTATCCCCCCCTCCCCCCCTGTATCATATCGCAGGTTCTTACCCTTTTCGTTTTGCTTCTGTTTTACTCTTTCGGAGGAATAATTTACCCCCTTTTTGTTCTCTCGGTCTTGATCTCCTTGGGAAGGTTTTTAGTAGCAGGTCTGTGCGATACTCGAGCACTGTACCGGTACAGTACTCGTACGAGTACAGCAGCCCATCGGTAGTCGCAAACATGACAAGGTCAAGCTAAATAAATCCGATCACTATATTCCGATGTTCATTTTTGTTTCTATCATATCCTCCCAGGTTTCGCCTCTTCGGCAGTTGTCCCTAAGGGTTTCAAAGAAAAAATTTATATTGCAACCGGGGGGTTAGTAAGGTAAGGTACTCAAGTAGGCCCAGACAATATACCTTAGCAGGTGTTTTCCCACTACCACACACTACCGGTATGAACAGACGAGCACCTGACAACCACCCCGCCCATCGATTACCCGGCCCTAGCCACCAGCCACAGCTACTTCACGATAGAACCCCTCTTTATGAGAAGCTTATTATAAGACCCAACATATTTATTCACAAATAAATGTAGACTACCATACCCGCCTATAGCACAACCACCATAGTTTATCCGTAGGAGAGATATAGGGCATTAAACTCACCAAATCCACAACTGGTAATAGCAAGCATGTATTATATGTAAGTAATCCCCAAAACGGACACACAATAATAATACCGGTATATAGTAAGAACATGTGAAACCCATCATCCCAACTCAGTACAATACCATACGAAGGGAGGGGTAAAAGAAGAAAAAAATAAGGCAGAAATCTCGAAGGTGAACCCATATGACCCATATGCACGAATAGTTTATTTAGGAAAGATAACTAGGAAGGGTGCACTCGGGGGGGGGGTGTGGTTGTCCGCTCCGGCAGATTTCTAAAAACGGGGTTTTCAAGTGCCGTATCAATCTATTACTTCCCTTAAAGGGTCTAACGATAGATATGGAATGGGGGGTGGGGACACCAAATTACCGTTTAAGGACCAGGGCTTAAATTTATCCTTACAAGAAGCATGACACTTTCGACTTCCCAAGGGGGGGGTCTCCCATTCGTATCTTCTTCTTTCCACTTTTGTAGTGTAGAGTAAATGTATTCCCCTCGCTGTGGGGCCCACGGAGTAAGGCGGTTATTGTACTCGTACCCCCGGGGACTTCGAGAAGGAAAGCATGGGGAAGAAAAAAAAATAAGGAACAACGGTCTCTTAGCATGCACGGTTATGCAGAACACTTTGGTAAACTCTTGTAGATTTCAAACCAGGCGTAATCAGCCGGGTCCCATTTGAAATATCAAACCCTTTTGTGCAACGGTGGGCGAGTGAGCTGCTATGAAGAAGGGGAATGATGATGCGAGGTAACAGTGCGGTACGGTATGTAGGGAGACGAGCGAGCCCCACCCCACCCTTTCCGGCTCTACTGGTTACGGTACTGTGCTTTGTCATATCATACTTACCTCTCCCAATACGGCCTTCCCTCTTCCTTCTTTCGTCTTCCCGAATAAATGAAAATTGGAAACGGGAAAAATATATTATATCATAAATAATAATAATAATAATAATAATAATAATAATAATAATAAGGCAACGCCAAGTAAAAAGATGGACCCAGAGCGCTATCATCTCAAACAATAAAATTTCAGCTTTTTCAATTCGAGAGCAATGAGGATGGGCTATCCACTTCAGGAGGAGGAGGAGAAGGGGAGTTAAAACTCGGAGAATAGAAAGTATTCCCATCCCCATCGTACCACATAACAAGAAGAAACACACTCCCACTTTCGAGGAACGTTTCCCGAATACCGTATTTACTCGAATATAAGAGAATGGCGCTAGGATGTGATCTTTCCCCACCAAGACCACACTAAGGCTATAAGAAGGCTAAGGCTATTCCGTTTTTCCACCGGACAACCTCACCTCAAGTCTAGCGTAATTCTCTTGTATTCGAGTAAATACGGTAGTTTACGAGTATTCCAATAGAAATAGGCAAAATAAGGCCAGAAAAGAAACATATCCACTCTTGGTAGGTACACCCGGAAGAAATAGCAGCTAGTTTGCGAAAAAAAAATCCAAAAATGGGAGGGTCACGATATCATAGACGAAACAAACAAAAGTCTCACATGAGAGAGATAATATGGCTATTATGATACGATTTCTATTTGCAGAAACTTTTGTGTGACAAAAATACTTGTACGAGGGTACACGTGTGTGAGGTGAGTGTGTGTGTGTTGTGCGTTTCGAAACATCATATATGCTCACTCGGGTGCTTACTAATAAATACCATTGGCGAGAGAGGCCAGTCTGGAGATTTTTTTTTTTGTTAAATCCGTGGTATGATTTTAGGTACATGACTAGCACATCCTAGGGTACAACCGCTGCATTCGGGAAATATCCCATGGCAAATAAAAACCCAAATCAAAACAAAAACAAAAGAAATAATATCATAAACAAAACCAAAAATACCAAATGGTATAGCATCAATGTGAAAATTCCCCATATTATGGAGTTCC